>Ga0302216_1000061_pt1 | contig 51468 bp, 43 predicted proteins | sample II_Fen_N3_2_FD_194575 | JGI IMG/M metagenome (GOLD analysis project Ga0302216, IMG submission 194575) | Peat permafrost microbial communities from Stordalen Mire near Abisko, Sweden - II_Fen_N3_2 | ecosystem: Environmental > Terrestrial > Soil > Wetlands > Permafrost | place: Sweden: Abisko...
GGAAGTTCGGGTGGCTGCGCAGACGCTCGATGGCGTCGGAGCCGATGTCCAGGCCGTAGACTTCGTAACGGTCGTCACGCAGCAGGCGCTCGGACAGGTGGTTACCGATAAAGCCGTTCACGCCCAGGATCAGTACGCGGGTGCGACGTGGCTTGCGGCCAGACTCGGCGCCGCGCAGGACCGAACCGTCCACCAGGCCCAATTCGTTGGCCAGGGACGGACCGGCCAGGTACAGGCCGTTGTCGTTGCGCTGACCGAACTTGATCACCAGCGAGTCTTCAGCGCATGCGATACGCAGCGGGTTGACGCTGATCACACGGCCAGGCGCCAGGCCTTCGTTGCCCTGGACCACTTCGGCTTGCCACACGATCAGCTTGTGCTCGCCCACGGCGCAGAAAGCGCCCGGGTACGGTTGAGTCACGGCGCGTACCAGGTTGAACAGCTCTTCAGCCGGTTTTTGCCACTCCAACTTGCCATCCGCTGGGGTGCGGCGGCCGAAATAAGTGGCCTTGCTTTCGTCCTGGGCGGTTTCGGTCAGTTTGCCTGCGGCCAGTTGCGGCAAGGCTTCGCGCAGCAGGCTGCTGGCGGCGTCACGCAGTTTGGCGTGCAGGGTCAGGCCGGTGTCGGAGCGCTCGATCACGACTTTCTGCTGTGCCAGGATCGCGCCGGCATCGGCACGCTTGACCATACGGTGCAGGGTCACGCCGGTTTCGGTTTCGCCTTTGACCAGGACCCAGTTGGCGGGTGCGCGGCCACGGTATTTCGGCAGCAGCGAGCCGTGCAGGTTGAACGCGCCTTTGCGGGCGGTGGCCAGCAGGGGTTCGCTCAGCAGGTTGCGGTAGTAGAAGGAGAAGATGAAGTCCGGGTTGAGCTTGGCGATGCGCTCGATCCACAGCGGGTGGTTGGCGTCCTCCGGTGCATGCACCGGGATGCCTTTGCGGGCGCACAGTTGCGCGACGGAACCGTAGAAATTGTTTTCCTTGGGGTCATCGGCATGGGTGAACACGGCGGCAATGTCGTAACCGGCAGTCAGCAGGGCTTCAATGCCAGCACAGCCAATATCGTGGTAAGCGAAGACAACAGCTTTTGAATTCATGACGAAACCTGATCGGAAGGGGAAGTAGTGGTGGTATGGGAGGACACCAGGCCGTCAACGACGACCACGGGTGCCGGTGCTGCCGGTTGGTTGCGCAGCACTTTTTCAATAAAGAATCGGGGGCGGGCGCGCACATCACTGTACATGCGGCCGAGGTATTCACCCAAAAGGCCCATGCCGATGAACTGGCCGCCGGTGAACACGAACAACACCGCGAACAGTACAAACGTGCCGCCGCCGGCCCATTGGGCGCCAAAGGCCAGACGCAGGACGATCAGCGCAACGGCGAACAGAACGCCCAGGCCCGCCAGGCCGAAGCCGACGATGGACAGCAGGCGCAGCGGGGTCGTGGTCATGCAGGTCAGCAGGTCGAACATCAAGCTGATCAGGCGCATGGGGCTGTATTTGGAATCGCCGTGTTCGCGCTCGGCATGGTGTACGAGGATTTCCGTGGTGTGACGGGCAAAGCCGTTGGCCAGGATCGGGATAAACGTGCTGCGTTCGCGGCAGGCGAGCATGGCGTCGACGATGGTGCGGCGGTACGCGCGCAGCATGCAGCCGTAGTCAGTCATGGCGACGCCGGTCGAGCGCTGCACGGCCAGGTTGATCAGGCGCGAGGGCCAGCGGCGGAAGGCCGAGTCCTGGCGGTTGTTGCGCACGGTGGCGACCACGTCGTAGCCCAGGGCGGCTTGTTCCACCAGGCGCGGGATTTCTTCCGGTGGGTTCTGCAGGTCGGCGTCGAGCGTAATCACCACGTCGCCCCGGCACTGCTCGAAACCCGCCATGATCGCCGCATGCTGACCGTAGTTGCGGTTGAGGATCACTGCGACCACGTTGCTGCCGTCTTCGGCGGCAGCGTCTTCGAGCAATTGGGCGGATTTGTCGCGGCTACCGTCATCCACCAGGATGATTTCGTATTCGTAGGCCAGTTGCTTGCAAGCTGCCGTCGTGCGACGCAGCAATTCAGGCAGGCTTTCTTGTTCGTTGTAGACCGGGATAACGATCGACACACAATGAATAGGGTAGGGTTTCAAAGATTCATGACCTCGGGGTTTGAGCAACTTGGAGCGTAAAGACAACAGTCACTGGCCGAAAAGGCAGGTGCTTGGTTAAACCGGGAGTGGAAATATGGTGTTTATCCGACCGTCCTGGTGGGTTATTAAGATCTTCCATGTGTATACAAGAGTAAAGACCAAAAACCACAAAGGTAAAGGGGAATCAACAAGTTAGTCGGCACAGTGCGGCTCGTTCTCAAGCCCTGCGGCCAAGATTAAGCGTAAAAATGTTCAACGAATATGAAAGCCTAATGAAAAAATCGTTTATTTGACAGGTAGACAGCTAGGGTTCAGCTAAATGACTAACGTACTGAGGACGTTGCTAATTTGGCGGAATAGGAACGTTTTGCATGGCGCTGGGCTTAACGGAGCGGACCCGGATCGGCGCTGCGCGTAATAGCATCCTCCGTTACTGATGTTTATTGAAGAATCTTCTCTGCATTGCCCCTCAAGTGCCGGTAAAGTAAGCCATCTCTTGCCAGGGTACTCGGATGAATAGCGTGCAGCGTTTAGGCGGCCAATGGCGGCCCGTGTTGATGGGATTGTTGATGAGCGCAGCCTGCGTCACCCCCGTATACGCTGATGAGGGCGTGGCGCTGACCACGCTCGCTCAAGTGCCAGAGGGGGTTGAAGTGCAAGGCAAGCAGGTCGCCGCCTATACCTGGGACGACCGCCAGGGCAAGAACCTACTGGTGCTGGCCGAGCAAATCAGCCAGCGCGAGGATGACGGCACCCAGTCGGCGCTTGTCTATGCGGCCCAGTATTTGATCGACGGTGACCGCCCCAAACGCCTCTGGATGCTCTACGACGACGTGCAGCGCTGCGAATTCGATGCCGCGATGCGCTTCGACATGGCGGCGACCAAGGTCACTGACCTTTCCGGCGACGGCATCACCCAAGCCACCGTGGGTTACACGCGCACCTGCACCAGTGATGTCAGCCCCAATGAATTCAAGCTGATCATGCATGTCGGCAAGTCGCAGAAGTATCGCCTGCGTGGTGTCGACCGGGTCGGCGCCGCCTGGTGGGACGAAGAAGCCGGGGCGCTGCGCGGCATGCCGCTGCCCAAGGATTGCAGCGTCGCCGGGCAACAGGCGCTGGTCAGCCAGTACAAGGAACAGGGCACTGAATTGCCTTTGCCGGGTTGCTACAGCGACGAGAAGGATTTTGCCAAGGCACCGCAGGCCTACCTGACCTTCATGCGTCAGCACTGGTTCGCGCTGATGCAGAAACAGGACGCTGAATGGAGCCAGGCGCAGACCCCGCCCCAGGAATCGAGCGGGGATGAAGAGACCGCCCCGTGATTGGGTGCCAGGGCCGATGGTGCGTTAGACTCGGCCCTCGCCAATTCAATGAATATCTCGAATAAACAAAGGCTTGTTCGAGGTATTTAATCCAAAGGCTGATCTACCTTGACTGAGTCAATCCGCAACCCGCTGACCCTCTACCTCACCCGCCTGGCGCCCTCCAGCCAACTGACCATGCGCTACGTGCTGCAGGACGCCGCCGACCGCTTCGGCTTCGAGGACATTAACCTTGAAGACATCGACTGGCACCTGCTGCAACCCGAACACGTGATCGCTCTGGTTGCGGCCTTGCGCGAGGACGGCTACGCGCCCAATACCTCGTCGCTGTATGTAAACGCCGTGCGCGGGGTGATGAACGAAGCCTGGCGCATGAGTCTGATCAGCCAGGAACACCTGCTGAAAATGCGCACGGTCAAGGCCGCGCCGGGCACACGCCTGAGCCAGGGGCGCAACCTGCGTCGCACGCTGATCCGCGAAATGATGGACGTATGCGCCGCCGACCCGCGGCCCCAGGGCCTGCGCGATGCTGCAGTGATCGGTATTTTGTACGGCTCGGGCATGCGTAAGTCGGAGTCGGTCAACCTTGACCTCGCACAGATCAACTTTGACGAGCGCAGCCTGCGCGTGATTGGCAAGGGCAACAAGGAACTGATCAAGTACGCGCCGGGCTGGGCCTTCGCCAAGTTACAGGCCTGGCTCGAATTCCGGCGCGAACAACTCAAGGAAGGCGAGCAGGACGATTCCTTCCTGTTCAACCGCATTCGCAGGGGCAGCCATATCACCCGCGAACGCATCACCAAGCACGCGATTTACTATATCGCCCGCCAGCGCGGTCAGCAGGTGGGGGTGAAGATCATGCCCCATGATTTCCGGCGCTCCTTCATCACGCGGGTGATTGAGGAACATGACCTGTCCATTGCGCAGAAACTGGCGCACCACACCAATATCCAGACCACCGCGAACTACGACGTGCGTGACGACAATGAGCGGCGGCGCGCGGTGGATCGGTTTGATCTTTAGCAATCGGCGACCGGCGAAAAACGCGCGGTCATCGTCGGGCTCGGCTCAGGAGGAGGGCGGGGCACCGGGCAGTAAGTGCGCCGGCAGGCGGCGCAAGGTCCACAGCGTGGTCAGCAGCGCCGCAATGGCACACAGCGCGATGCCGATCAGCATCGGCGCCGGGGTGTGATCGGCGAAGACGCCCACCAGGGTCATGGAGACGGCCGCCGTGATCATCTGGATCGCGCCGAGCAACGCCGATGCGGAGCCGGCCACCGCGCCGTGGTCTTCCAGGGACAACACGCCGGCCGCTGGCAACAGCAAACCGAGGAAACCGAAGCCGATAAACAACAGCGACATCATCAAGCCTAGGTGGCTGCCCCATAGCGTCGTAGCGGCCAGCAATACCATCACCACGGCCACGGCCACCACCGACCAGCGAATCAGCGGCGCCAGGCCGAAGCGTGCGCTCAGGCGGGCGGTGAGCTGGCTCATGGCAAAAAATGACGCGGCGTTCAGCGCAAAGCACAGGCTGAATTGGGTGGGGGTCAGCCCGAAATACTCGATGTATACGAACGGCGCGCTGCCGATAAATACAAAGAACGTCGCCAGGCCAAACCCGCACACCACCGACAAGCCGATGAACACCGGGTCGCGCAGCAACGCCCCATAACTGCTGAAGGCATTACCCAGGGTCTTGCCCAACCGGCGCTCGGTCGGGTGGGTTTCAGGCAGTTGCACGACGGTCAGGACCAGGCACAACACAGCCACGACCGCCAACACGGCAAACACCTCGCGCCAACTCCAGAGCGCAATCACCAGGCTACCGGCCAACGGTGCCAGGATCGGCGACACACTCATCACCAGCATCAGCAACGCCATCAGGCGCGCAGCTTCATGGCCGGTATACAGGTCGCGCACAATCGCCCGGGGAATCACCATCCCCGCACACGCGCCAAACGCCTGCACGGCGCGAAAACCAATCAGCACTTCGATACTCGGCGCCAGGGCGCAGCCGATACTGCCCACGGCGAAGATAAGCAACCCGGCGTAGATCGGCGGCTTGCGCCCGAACACATCGCTGATCGGGCCATAAAACAACTGGCAGACGCCGATGATCATGAAGAACACCGTGAGGCTCATCTGTACCGCTGCCGGTGAGGCCTGCAGGCTGGCGCCCAGGGTCGGTAGCGCCGGTAGGTAGATATCGATGGCGAAGGGGCCGACGGCGGTGATCAAGCCAAGTAGCAAAGCGAGGTGGGCGATACGTCGAGGCATAAGCAGTTCCGCGTGAAGCAAAGGTTGGCCAGCTTAAAGAACCGCTCCAACGCAAACAAGGCGGGGAAGACTTCGAGTTTATCTGCGCAGATCTGAGCAATTGATCTTCAATAACAGAGAGTCTATGCCGATAACAGTATCAGCGACGCTCAAGCGGTTGGGTTCCCAACCGGCTGTCCAGCCTACGGGGATGACCAGCATGACGATCAAATTACGCTTATGGCTATTGATTGCGACCGGGTTGCTCACCGCGTTGATCATGAGCCTGGCCGGTTACCTGGGAAACACCCGTATGGCCGATGCGGTGCAAGACAACGAGGTCAGCATGACGGTGCTGCGCAACCACATGGAAGCCGACATGATGCACGACGCACTGCGCGCCGACGTGTTGTCGGCGATGTTAGTCGGGTTGGGGAAAAGCACCAGCACCAAAGCCGAGGTCAGCAGTTCACTCAAGGAGCATGCCGAGCATTTTCGCCAGGTGCTAGAGGACAACCTTAAGCTGCCGCTGGGCGAAACGCTAAAGACCAGCCTGGGAAAAATCAAACCCAGCTTGGATACCTATATCAACGCCGGTGAACGCATCGTCGCACTCGCGCTGGACAACCCGGAGGCCGCTCGCGGCGAACTGGAGACCTTCAATACAGCCTTCAGCCAGTTGGAGGGTCAAATGGCTACCCTCAGCGAACTGATCGAAAACAATACGCAGCAAACCAGCATTGGCACCCGGCTAACCATCAGCAACGCCAACTTCACCTTGGCCGTGGTGTTGATCGCAAGCCTGTTGTTGCTCCTGGTGCAGGGCCGATGGGTCTCCCGGAGCATCATGGGGCCGTTGCAGGCGGCGAGCCGAATTGCTGACAGTATTGCCCGTGGCAATTTGAGCGAGCCGATTGTCGTGCCCGATCGCAAGGATGAGGCCAGCGCGCTGATACGCAGCCTCTCCACCATGCAGGGGTATTTGCGCGGCATGATCGAAGTGGTGCGCAGCAATGCCCACGGCGTCAATGATATGAGCGAGCAACTGAGCCAGGGTTGCCATGAGGTGGCGGGCAGCAGCCAGCAGCAAAGCGCCGCCGCCAGCACCATGGCGGCGGCCGCCAGTGAAATGACCGCCAGCATCGAGGAAATCACCCAACATGCCGCACGCGCACTGAATATGGCCAACCAGGCAGAAGCCTTGGCCAAGGACGGCGGTCGGGTGATCCACCAGGTGGTCAGTGACATGGACGGCATTGCCCGCTCGGCGCAGCAATCAGCCCAGGTGATCCGCACGCTCGACAAGGAATCCGAGGCGATCTACAGCATTATTCAGGTCATCAAGGGCATTGCCGATCAAACCAACCTGCTGGCCCTGAATGCCGCGATAGAAGCCGCCCGCGCCGGTGAACAGGGACGCGGTTTTGCGGTGGTCGCCGATGAGGTGCGCAGCCTGGCCGGACGCACCAGCGCGTCGACCCAGGAGATTGCCAGCATGGTCGGCCGCATCCAGCAAAACACCCGGGAAGCGGTGACCAGCATGGAGGAGGGCGTCACTCAAGTGGACAAGGGCATGGCCGTGACCGCCGAAGTCGAGCGCGCCATCCGCGAGATTCTCCAGGCCACCCTCAACACCACCGAGTTGGTCAACGACATCTCCCGCACCATCAGCGAGCAAAGCCTTGCCAGCAACGAAATTGCCCATCAAGTGGAGATGATTGCCGGCATGTCGGAGCGTAATAGCCAGGTGATCGGCAAGACGGCCTCGACGACGGACGAGTTGTCTGCGTTGGCGGGGAAGTTGTCGCAGTCGGTGGATCGATTTCAGCTTTGAGCATCACAGCTGATTTATATAACTCAACTAAATGCCTATTTAGTTGAGTTATAACTAACAGTCATGTGAGAAGGACTGGAATAGGGCATGCGCTCACTTTAACGAGGAATTGAACAACGATTTTATGTGCTGTAGCGAGGTCTGGTCCGAGGGGTCAACTGTCACGAAATACTGGAGTTGCCACTGCTGAGTCTGTAACGCTTGCTTGGCAATAGGTCGGCTCCAGGGCGGATACACACGCAAAGCACGCTTGCCACCGACGCCATTTATGGACATTACGCCATGGGACAGCAACGTTGCACGGTCAAACACAAACTGACCACTTTGTTCGGTGCCTGTCGCGTGGATCACAACGAAGTCGATGTTATCGTTGCTATCCAGCGGAGTAATCACACTCGTTGCACAGGGGCGTTTCCACAGCGTCACGAACTGACCAATCTTGGTCGGCGTGGTTTTGGCGACACGGAACACAACCTGGCGAGTACCCAGCATGAATCGACAACCGCCATACTCTCTAGCCTCAACGTCAGGAGAGATATCTTCCGAGCATTTCAAACCAGCCGGCAGATAAACCGCATCAATCGCAGCAAACAAACAACTCGGTACGACTGACGTGCCCATGGATGGGTGAACCTTGATGGATTGGATTGGATTGCAGCAACTGCGAGTGTAGCGAGAGGACGTGTGTATTGCAGCGAACACATCATGCAGACTCCACAGAGGATACGTTTGAGGCCTTGAAATCTGACCTCCACGGGCCCTGACATCCAAGTGCTATGGCTCGCCTAATGGGGCCGACGTTATGGTACTAGCCGCCCGAAAGGGCAGAATCCGACGCCGGGAAAATCGCGAAGCCCCGGCGAGGATTTAGCCATTTACTGCTCAAATATTCGTTGTTCGGCTTGATCACTTCGCTGAAAGGACATCAGATTGAAATGAAGAATTATATTGCGGCAGCCGCAATGCTATTGGCTTCACTGACCATTCCTGTGGCCGCAGTCACGGCCAGTGAGATAATGCCCAGCGAGCCCGGTAGCACAGTTGCTCACTATGAAAAAAAGGATTTGTACGGCGTTTGGTACAGCACCCTGAATGAGGGAAATTCCCAAGGTATGGCGTTGCTAGTCCTGCTTGAAAACGGTACCGCAACCGACTACCTGATTCTCAGCGATCCGGATACTTCTCAGAAGATTATCCAGAAATCCTCTTGGTCGTATGACGCCGAACGCAATTTGTTCGAGCAGACTGTCAACGAAGTCTCCTTCCAAAATGGCAAGTCGGCAGCGGTCGTCACGCATCCTCATGAAGTCATACGAGCATCGATCAGCTTGGAAAAACTTGGAGATGAGGTCATCGGAATCAAATTTAGAAAAGACGATGGCGAGCTGACGGGATACTTCAAGGGCAGTGACCGTATGCTGGATGTGATCACGCGCAAGCAATAAAGGCTGAAGTCTGCGTCGAAGCGGTGATAGGCGCAAATCAGACTTTTAATCTGACCCAGAGCCCCCAGCCCCGCATATTACAGTACGCATAATGTATATTATGTTAAACCAGATGCCATGTTAAAAATGTTCATGAGGCTCATAAGGGTACCCGGAAGTGAAGATCGAAATTTCAGAGAAGTAAAAATCTAAATTGCGGAATTGTTCCCGCGTTTGGATATTTTCTTCCATCTCAGTGCTACTGAAGCTTTCTGAGATTCAGACGGCCTGCTCAATCTGAGTCAACCCGACCTTCAGCTTTGATTCGACAAATTGGCTTTAGCACTATCGATCCGTCGACCAACTCGATGCTTAAGAAATCACCCAAACCGACGCCCATTGCCGCTAGTATATCCGGTGGGAGATCTATGACGATGTCCCCGCTGCTATCACCTGGATCCCGGCATATCAAAGTAGTTGGCAATGCATCACTCATTGGGTGCTAGCTCCGTTTTCGACCGAAATATTTTAGACGATATCGTACACCGACATGTGCAGAGGTTTCCGGCTTCACCGTAATACCACCGTTGGACCTTCTGCGAGACGTGTTGCGATGGGCTTTGACATGATCAAACCCGCATTTCATCGGGATTTCTCACACTCTACGCCCAGTACCCCTCAAGACTTTGAGTGCATGAAGGAGTGCTCGCTCTACCTACGGCTGCTGCTAGACGACCGCCACGTCAGTCGCTCGAAGCTGGTCAGCTGAGGACTAATGACTGCCCTCCTCCTTAGGCCCGATTTCCGCCTTTGAGGATTGGCGGAAATTCGAGAGCTGGCGCGCGCCCCTTTCGCCTGGAAGACTTGGGTCGCAGAGGGTCTTATATATAGGTGATCTAAGCACCTTGAACCCCAGCTGTAACAGCACAGTCCGATCCTTGTCTTCGAGCTTTTTCACCGACGAAATCAATATGTGCTGTAGCCTGGAACTCGCCACATACGCGAACCGCGCAACTTATGATCCGCGATCCCTCAACCGGTCCTTCCAATGAAGACCGGTGAGGCGCGGACTTTTGGAAAGAAACCACACTTTGCCCACTTACTCGCACGGTCACAGGCGTGAGACCCTGCTTTCGCGAGCCATCAGGTTCACACCTCTCAGGGCGCCCAGCTCCTGCAGTAGTTCTACAGGTACGAAGGGCTGATCCGGGAGCGGTCGGACGGCCAGCTTCGCACTGCGCACGCAGGCCGACCAGGTCTGATCGGAGTTGCCAGCACCATTGGCGACCATGAACTCAGGCTCTCATGGATGGATATCCGCCAGGCAAGCCTGGACTCCATCAGAATGAGGCAATGCGGGGCAGCCCTTATGAACTCCAGCTTAAGCTAGTTGGCTGGCCACTTTGCAAACGTCCTCTGCGTATCCTTGAAGTCTTTAGGATCGTCCGTGCTCGCGCTGATGCACGCGACTTCCAGCAGCTCGACTCCTTAGGCTGCTGTGTGGCTCCTCTCCTCTATCTCCCCCCTAAAAAATATGACCCCAACCGCCTCTCACTTAGAAGCCGCTTCCATTTCTTCCTGCACCTGTCTGATCAGGGAGGCTAGATTAACTGTTGGGTCGAGGATCAGGAAAGTCTCGATTATCAGAGTGAGAGGATGAACACCAGTGCGCTCGGCCAATGCAGCTGCTTTGTCAATGGTAACGTTTTTCAGCCCGCGCTCTAGCGTGCTGATATAGGTCCTACTGCTGATATCGTGGAAATCTTCCTGCGTTAAGCCCCGACGAACCCGGGCATTTCGGAGCGCAATCCCGAACGCCTGCTTCACTTCCATGGCCGTTCCTCGTAAAAGGAACGATGAAGCCTTTTTGCTCACTATAGGGCTACAATCTATAGTGTTCATTTCGGTAGAATTGCGTTGAGTCGACGCCAACCTGCAAGGGAAATTTCTTGGGGCTGCCGCGGGCCTTTTTTCTATCCACCGCAAGCAGTGCATTTTCCAAAACCGATGCCTTCTACCAGTCAGGGTGCCCTAATTGATTTTTGTTTATGACCCAGCTCAGCGTGAGGTACGGAATTGGACTCACGGCGAAATGGAGGGACTATGCTTTGTTGCCACTATCATCTCCCTGCACACGGGGCAGACCAATCGTGCAGCCATACTCAACTGTGCTTACGAATTACAGTACTACCTAGCTGCAGTCACGGACGTAGAGGTTAGACATGTTCACATGATGTGCCCACCGTCCATCAGCGGTCGCACCCACTGGACTTTAGAGGAGCTAGAGAGCGTTACCGTCTTCAACGGCATCTCTACTGATCAAAGCGCGGTCGTTTACCGAACTGCTTCAGCCAGTTACAAACTGGGTGACCTGGATCTTCGTCGGAAAAAGAAATCACGGGTGCTGTATTGCCCCAGGCACCTTCAACAACAGAACTTTCAGCTATCAGAGAACTATTCGGCAGCATCCAATACCCAGCTTTTTGGACCCTTAGGGAGACAGTAAAAAATATAAGCTTCCACCAACCGTTCTATGAGTACTTTGCATGTTCAGGCCTGCTGGCCGCTACAGGTCAGCCAAGACAGGTGAGCTTGCTATACCTTTGTAGTCACCGCTGGTGCAACGACTCCGACCTGAATGACCTACTCGGCTACTGCGCTGACTAGACAGCGCTGGCTGAATAACCGCATGGATACCAAACATGGAGATGATGTGGTTTCACAGAGCACTCGTTCGCATCAGACTTCGCCAGGCGGTCGAATGCGATTCAAGCACCGATCTGCATCGGATTTGACCACAGCGCTTCCAGAGTGAGGAAATTTCTCCAACGCACAACAACCCTGCGGCGCACCGCGTGTTCGGCAAATCAAGACGAGTTACTCGCTTTCTGCGTTGGAGATAGTCTCCAGCAGTGCTTGATGCACCTAGTATTACTATGACTTTTGAAACTCAAAAGGGGGGAGAATGAAGGGTAGACGAAAAGTAAAGACACTCAAGTGGAAAATGAAAGCAGATTTTGAAGAGCATGCTCAGGCCTTGCTTCGGAACAGATCTGATAAACAGAACAGGTTTCTGGACCGCGCCCTGTTAGACGGATGCGAACTAGAACCAGTTGGAAGGCTCGCCGGCTGATCCACGCATCTAGGGATAACGCTTCAGTAAGAAATACCATGGATCTTTTGACTCTCACTAAGTCAATGGACGTTTTCAAACACGTAACCTTGGACCGCTGATGGTGGGCGATGTTGGCTATTTGTCAGGTTTCGTTGGGTTCACTTGGGGCATGGCTAACGTGTTCTGCACAGGAATCCGTTACGCAGCATAAAGCCGGATTGATTTCGTCCAAGCACTCACGCATGGGGGCCTTAGTCTAAGGAACCGAGTAGCATGATCTCTGTTTGGCCGATACGGCACGTCGAATAACTGTAGGTCAAGACACAATGGGAAGCACTCGCCAAGCGTGAGCACCTAACTACGGCAGCACGAGGACTAAGAGGGCCTAAACATGACCATGCCGATTGAACGTACCCGGGCAGTCATCCAAACGGGGGAGTTTCTGCTCGAGCTCTCCCAAGACTTATCGATGCCAGAAAGGGTACGCCGTGACGCCAAATTCCTCCTGCGTCACTATCCATCTCAGTTTCAGGTGCTGCTGGCAGGACGGATTGAAGAAGCGTCAGATACTGACGTGTCCCCGATGGGCCCAGTGTTCAGCTCCGCAATCGATAGCAGCTACCACACCCCGTTCATTTGCGCTGCAGCCGACAAAGGTTCCAGGTGACATGCTGGGATCGCGCCGTCAAAGCCGTGACTGCCGCGCTAAAGGTTGTGTTTTTTACCGGCGCCGGAATGTCTGCTGAAAGTGGTGTAAGGATCTGCAGTTAAATGGAAAACGGTTTTCCAGTAACAAATCTTCGTAAAATCAAACGGATGTGACTCTCCTTCCGCACCCATGTTGAACGTTTGCTGCTGTGGTCTCTTCTGATCGCCAAGAAGCCGCTTCTCGAACTCAAACGCCATGATTGTGAGAGCTTCCTGGAGTTTTGCTTACAGCCTCGTCCTGAGTGGATTGGTCCTGTCGTCAAATCGAGATTTACCCGGGTGGGAGGTCGTAAGGCTACTGAAACTGATACCTACATCATCAACGACAAATGGCGGCCATTTAACGTCAAAATCGATAAGCAAATTCGCAAGGTCGCTGCGGAGAACTGTAAAGATGTAGATGAAACAGCCTACAAAATTTCTGCTGGCTCGATGGGTCAGGTGTTTGCTGTTTGTGGCAGTTTTTTTCAGTACGCAATCGACGAAGGCCTGACCGCTGACGCCAATCCTATTCGGTCCGTCAAACAAAAATCCAACTTTAAGCAGCGCAACACGGTGATCAGCTCTGGTAAGGCGCTGACTCCGCTCCAGTGGAATTATGTAATCGAGACCGCAGAACTCATGGCGGCAGAGGATCCTAGGCACGAGCGTACGCTATTCATTGTGGCCACCCTCTTCTCTCTCTACCTCCGAATCTCTGATCTCGTCGGTCGGGACAACTGGAAGCCTACAATGGGGTCGTTCGAGTACGACGGTGAAAACTGGTGGTTCAACTGTAGTGGTCTAATGAAACCGGACACCCATTTAGGCGAGAATGCTCGCCAGATAGAGGTGTCTGATGACCAAACAACGTCGTTCTTTTTCCGCTGAATTCAAACGCGAGGCCGCAGGCCTCGTGCTCGATCAGGCGCCGAACTCCAGACGTTGAGCGGCTTCGGTTGCGCAGCCGGGTTAATGAACTGTTTACACAAAGTCGAAGCGCCGCCGGTAGCCGCAGCATCGTGTCGATGATGCAGGAAGACGGCGAGCTGATCGGGCGGTTCAAGGTGCGAGGCCTGATGCGGGAACTGGAGTTGGTCAGCAAACAACCTGGATCGCATGCCTACAAAAAAGCGACGGTTGAGCGGCCTGACATTCCGAACATCTTGAATCGAGAGTTTGATGTGCCGGTGCCGAATCAGGTCTGGTGTGGCGACATCACCTACATCTGGACCCAAGGGAAGTGGCATTACCTGGCTGTCGTTATGGATCTTTACGCGCGCCGAGTGGTGGGCTGGGCGCTGTCGAACAAGCCGGATGCGGATCTGGTCATCAAGGCGTTGGACATGGCTTACGAACAGCGTGGCAGGCCTCAAGGGCTTTTGTTTCACTCGGATCAGGGCTCGCAATATGGTAGCCGCCAGTTCCGTCAACGGCTCTGGCGTTACCGCATGCGCCAAAGCATGAGCCGTCGTGGAAACTGTTGGGATAATGCGCCGATGGAGCGTGTGTTTCGCAGCTTGAAAACTGAATGGATACCGACCGTGGGCTACATGACAGCTCAAGAAGCGCACCGCGACATCAGTCATTACCTGATGCATCGGTACAACTGGATTAGACCGCACCAATTCAACAACGGACTGGCCCCAGCTCAGGCCGAGAAAAAACTTAACGTCGTGTCCGGGATTAGTTGACCACTACACACATGGAAACTGTAAACTTGATCAAGCACGAGGTTGGGAGCCTCGTGCTTGAATACGGGGATGAAGTTGCGCCCCCTCCCATGCTTGTCGAACATCTCTTTTAAATGGTCATGCTCGCCTAATAAAGTGTCAAAGCTTAGTAGGCCACTTCACCAATAAACGCCTTATGTATTTTTGAATACACCAACCAGCAGCAGATCTCCTGGCAATTTAGCCTCACAAAGCTCTATGTAGTCTCCTTGAGGAAAAAGAAGATTCTTTAGAGCAAATACCGAAATCGCATCGATATCGAACTGCAGCTGCTGCCTCACCTTTTCCGGAACCTGAGCGTTAACAACATCATTAACCCTTTCTTTGATATCGTTGGAGCTTGAAGAGCCGCCCCCAGAAAAATTTCCGGACACTGCCACATTCGCTTGAACGTTATCAATTTTCACGGACTGTTCTCGTCCTTTACCGATTATACTCAATGGTAACGAAGAGATAATCGTCGATTGATATACACTATCTTCTGTGCGTACTTTGTCCGTACAAGAAAAGGTGCCGCAGGTAGTAGTGGTGATATTGTAAGGTATAGACTGATTTTTGTCTTTCAGACTCAGTGAAATGCTACCTTCTCTAGATGGCGCTAGAGTCATGCCTTCAAGATTCCAGTCCACGTAAGAGTTTGGTAGGGAAATAGTACGCCCCATGTTCCCGCCAGCACTGGGGCTGATGATGTCATCCATATGGATATCACTAACCCGGATACCAGCTTGGGTGAACACACTATGAGAGCTCTTCATCAGGACTCCAGTAGCTGGAGTAGGTTCAGTAACCCCACGCAACGACCACTGCTGTTTTTTTAGCGACTGCGGCAGTATCGAAGCAAAAAAAAGCTCGCTGCGCACGATAAGCGCACAATCACTACCTAATGGAAGAGGCTCTTCTAGGGCGTTCAAGCTGCACTGGCTGGAGTTTAGCAGTTCCCGCTCGCCTGTTTGTATAAACAACTGCAACGTCTCACTGCCTGAGGGCGCCTGATGCAACCGCATGCGCATAGAATTTGGCTGCATGTCCTTGAGTTGACTAATATTCCTCAAATCCAGAGTGCTTAGCAAAAATACTAGAGCCTGCTCCCTGAAGTGGCTTTTCACCGCATTATTGATGTCCTCGAAATCCTCGACCCCCAAGCTGGCTTGCTCCATCAGTTCGTAGTCCCCCTTCCCAAGGTCTAATATCACACTTAGAATGTCATGACTTTCAGCTCCTTCAGCAATGCAACTTTTGACCTGTTCAAGCTTAATGACCCCTTTAAGGGTAGCTGCCGGAATGTCTTCCTCTGGATCACAAATCGGAGCCAAATCGCCTGTCTGCTCACAGAAGGCGATCCTGCCATTGCTGACTGCAAAATTCACTTCCACGATAGCTTCACTGCCCGAGTTGAAGCTGAAGCTCAAAGCAGGGTAACCAAGATCTAGCGAAACATTCTTGATTGAATATTTGTTGCCGCGAATTTTATTTCTTACCGTAAAAACAAGATGAGTAAGCTGTGATTTCGCCTCCGCTTGTAAAGTAAACTCCTTTAGCAATGCTTGATTCAACGACTGGCGCGCCATGCAAAACACAACATCCCAGCCATTGGTCACTGTCCCAAGATCGTACATCGCCGACACCTGATTGTTGAAACTGGGAGCTGTTGCCGTCAACAATTGCCGCGTTACTCCTGAAAATTCGGCCTGTTTCAGTAGCGGTTGATCGATGACTCGAGCCTCAAGCTTAAAACGCAAGCGCAAGGTCACCGTGGGCTTTAAGAACTTTAGTCCCTGATTGCTCTGTGTTGGGCGTAGCTGAACCTGCCATTCGCCGAAGGGGCTGACCTGACTGACCCCCTCGGACCATGAGTGCCCATCATCACTGAACAGAGGTAGGTCACTATTGGCATCATATTCGTATGTGCGCTCACGCTGTGGTGTGTTAAACAACCTAATCTGACGCTGTACATCGCGATCAACAAAAGGGCTGTCACTGAAATTCAGGGTTAGGAGATACACCCCGCTGTCGGAGCCCGATATGCCCTCGAGTTCGACTACCACCGCTTTGACACGGGTTGTAACATAGCGGTTGAAGCGAGGTGTGGAAGGATCAATTACGATCGAATAATGGGCGCCGTTGGTCAAAAAGCGTATAGGCACATCTCGTAGTTCATACACTAGGTCGCTATAGGTACTCACAGGGTATTGGGCAAGAGCACCGCGCGCAGCTACAGTGGCGCGACTCTGTTGAATCCTGGCAGCAAGCACACCACTGAGACTGAAATCTGCCAGTTGGGTTGCAGGCTGGAGATTCTGATATTGCAAAGCTTGATCCTGTTGCCTGAAAGCCGTGGCGAACGTCCCCAGGGTTTCCAAGCGCATTGAGTCTAGCTGCGCTGTAAGCCCAACCAGATCTATCTCTGCACGATCCAGATCGCTGACAAGCGCAGGGTGCAGTTGCTGATTCAAGTGGCCTAGGCGCTCAAGCTGCCGCGCACAGTTTTGGCGCTGCTCTTCATTGCTATATATTTCGCGATTTATCTGGTGCAGTCGTACCTTGCTGCAAACTAGAGCCTTGCCCCGCGCCACCAAAATCTGAAACGCAGCACTCAGGGCCTCCGCGCTCCGCTTGATTTTCGGATCGTCACCGCCAAGGCCTATCAGATGAGTGAAAGATATGGACATTTCATCCCAGCCTAACAGCTCAGTATCGCCAAAAAAACCCTCCAGTTCATTCATTGCACGACGCGCGTTGTCCAACGTATCCATATGTTTATGCACATCACCATACACCTTATACATACAGTCAAGGGCACTCAAAGTCTTCTTGATCTGCAACGCACGGGCACCCAAGTTGGCTACAGAGCTGACTGAGGATTGCGGCACTACCAGAGTCACCGCATTAAACAGGTTGACTGCCACATCCAAGGCAAAGCTCAGCGTTTCACGAGTACGCCATCCTTCAACCGCAGCCTTATAGCTGGCTACCGCCGAGTCGACTTCCGATTGTTGTATCAGTAAGTCATTTTTCAACCCAGATAAAGTAGTCAGCTGTTGCCCGGCCTCGATCTGCAGGCGTTCTGTCAGTTGCTTCAAGCTCTGGTTAATGTCCTGCTGCCGTGCTAGCTCAATTTTAAGCGTTTCTGCAACCAGGCGACCAGACTCTATAATATTGTTATTTAGCGCCTGCGCCATATCAACCGCTCGCTCCTGAGCCTGGCGCAACTCGAAGAGCTGCGTGGCGTGCTCTTCTTCTCGCAGGGTCTCGGATACCTGATCTAGAATCCTGTGCAGGTAGTCCTCATAGGCGTCAGGCGGAAGAATTGGTACCAAACAGCCCTGCTGGGAGTCGACAACAAAACGCGCTGAATCCAGTGCGCTTAACCCTAGGAGCACCAACTCGTCATCACCTGTAGCACTAGACATAATCTGGCCCAGCCAAAGTAAGTGTTCACGAGCCAGTCCTACAGGCGTATCACAACACTCCGATGCAGAAGATAGTGCGGCGACAATCGCCTGGCTGTAATTGATAGCCATAATAAGGCTGTTGCGCAACAAGGCCAAATGCCCGACCTCCGGTGCTTTTCGAACATCCTTGGTGACATGCACCCGTTTGTCGTCGTCTACTTCGTAACACAGTCCATCAACGATCAACAGCGAAGTCTGTGTAATATGGCACTCAAGTCTCAATGCTCCCAAGAACTGGTTACAACCAATCACCAGAGATTTCAGCATCTTCCGGTCCACACGTAGAGTGACCGGTTGCTCTTGGCTGCGAAAATCTAGGATATAGCCAAATAGATTCAATTCTTGCCCTGGCAGGTCCCGCTCTTTGCCTGTAGCCCCCACTACTATGCCATAGGTAGTTAGAGTTTTTACCTGCTCAGGAACCAATAGCTCAAGACTTACAAGGTCCAGCAGAGGTTTAAAAAGATTGATCTGCTCAGTTGCAATAAGCGATACCAATCTGTTGTTTTGTTGTGGCAACAAAGCATTAAAGTCGGGAAGTGTATGATCAAAGAAATTAGGGGTGATCCGCTCGCCATACAGCGAGGCCATGGCCGCCTTGAACACACGTCTCCATGCCTGAGTACGATAAAACTCGGTGAAGGTGGTCAGGGAGGTCAGAGTGCTGCCTATTTGCACCTGACCGGTAAAACTCTGATCGAGCACATCGAGATCAATCTTAGAGCGCTCGTTGAACAGACTGAACAGGCTGTTGTTCTCAGCCATTACCGGGTCATACCAGGCATTATCCTGCAAACTTTCCCTGAACGCTTCGCAGTTTGACTGACAGAGAATGTGACCGTATTGCGCAACATAACCCAAGGGGCTGCCAAGTGCAGGAGTAGTATAGGACGAAAATAGCAGAGCTTTGGCTCCCTCAAGCCGCTTTCCATAGTTTTGCAGGCGATTGCGCATTTGCTCGAATCTGGGGCGCTGATAGGCCATGACCTGAATCAGGCAATCGCCCATTTCGATCTCCGAAACATAGTGTGTCCCCCACGTCTCGAACGCCTGTAAATAATTGTTGGCCATCTGAGCATTGAGAAAGGTAGAGTTTTCGACCGCTTTCTCGGGATCATGACGCAGGCGGCTCAGGTCTCGGAGAAAGCCGTCTTGGAGGAGGCATTCAGGGGAAGGATTGATTGGGTCAATCTTAGCCACCATACCGTTGATATTAGTGCTATGGCACAAGGTGCCGTCGATCCGCTTCAAAGTCACTAGGGCATACGCCAGTCCCTGCTCAGCTTCCAGCGACACCCCCAGCACTTTCGACAGGTTTCTGCGAGCCGCAACGCCCTCGCGACCATGTAACATAAGCTCACCGGCGGGTAAAAAAGGTGAGGGATTATCGAGTTCATGCTCGACAAAGTGAACACATAACAAATCATTCAGCAGACTCTCGGGAGTCTCGTGCAAGGTCACGATAGGCATGGCCCAGCTCCCGAGTCCAACAATACTGCTCCCGATCTGAGGCTGAGTGGGTGACTGAAGTCCGGAGTGCAGAATGTTCAGCTTCCCGGAACTTGGGTCCCAATCGGAACGATATCCTGGAAGGAGGTTAGCGGCCATACCCAGATAAACGGAAGATGTGCGATCCATACAGTTAATCCTAATGAGAAGAATATCTCTTGTAGCAGTGCATTGAGACTGACGCCATAAAATCCCGGAGGGGGGGATGCAAAAACTTAGAGATGTAGTGGTCTACTCCGTGCCCCTAAGGAATCTCCGAACAAGTCTTCAACTGTGCTGAAATACGCCTGACAACCTGATCCGAGCTGCCCATGAGCCAGATGAGTTTTTCCGATTTCGAATACGCCGGAAAACGTAAGCAGGCACGCCGCGAACGCTTCCTCGCCGAGATGGATCAGGTCGTGCCCTGGACAGGCCTGCTGGGGCTGATCGAGCCGTTCTACCCCAAGGCCGGTGGTGGCCGTAAACCGTATCCGCTGGAAACCATGCTGCGCATCCATCTGTTGCAGAACTGGTTCTCCCTGAGCGATCCGGCAATGGAAGAAGCGCTCTACGAAATCACGCCCATGCGCCAATTCGCACGCCTGACGTTGAGCGCGCCGATCCCGGAAGACACTACGATCATGAACTTCCGGCACTTGCTGGAGAAGCATCAACTCGCACCTGCGATCCTCGCGGTCATCAACGGTTATTTACAAGAAAAAGGCCTGTCATTGCGTCAAGGCACTATTGTCGATGCCACCATTATTCATGCCCCCAGTTCCACCAAGAACGAGGAAGGCAAGCGCGATCCCGAGATGCATCAGACCAAGAAAGGTAATCAGTATTTCTTCGGGATGAAGGCCTATATTGGCGCCGATGCAGAGTCGGGATTGGTTCATCACGTCCATGGCACCGCCGCCAATGCGGCCGATGTCACACAGGTCGCCGAGCTACTGCATGGCGAAGAAAACGCGGTATATGCGGACGCTGGATACACCGGTGTCGAGAAGCGTGAAGAGCATGAAAAATCGTGAGGTGATCTGGCAAATCGCAGCGCGCCGCAGCACCTATTCCAAGTTGAATAAACGCAGCCTGCTGTACAAAGCCAAGCGCAAGATCGAGTACTGCAAAGCTCAGACACGGGCCAAGGTTGAGCATCCGTTTCGGGTGATCAAGCGGCAGTTTGGTTACGTTAAAGTGCTCTTTCGTGGACTGATGAAAAACACAGCTCAATTGACCACGCTGTTCGCCCTGTCAAATCTGTGGATGGCTCGAAAACAGCAGATGGGTATGGGCGAGTTGCGTGCTTAACACGGAAGACCAGACGAAATAGCCCTCAATACACGAGGCATCGGTCGTTTTTTGGCAAATAGCGGTGCGCCCCGAGGAAATTTTGACTTGCCGCCGCCGTGCGGCAAGTTGATCGGAGCATCCTTAAGTAGTAAGTTTGCTAAAACTGCCACTTTCCCAAAAAACCGACGTAAAATTCGCTTCCATTCTCAGCCACCAGTGCGCGCGATATCAGCTTCGCTGCCGCTGAGAGCTGGGTGAACTCGCAATCAAGAAATCGCCTAATGCTGTTAGAACTCCGTAATGACTAGGGCTCGCCTAGATATGGCGCAGGAGGATAAGCTATGGGCGATGGCCCTCAAGCATCTGGGCTCAGAAGGGCTGCTCAAAGCGATCATAGATATGTGGAATCGAGCCGCCCCTCCGCCCAGACCAGTCGTTGAGCATCTGTCCACCGATAAGGTGAGCCAGGAAGTTCTGAATATACTGAAAAATGCCTAGGAGCGAGTCGGTGCATTCGTACCGGTTCGAATGCCGGCCGCAGACACAGTCACGCTGTACGCTTGTCACGCTAGCAACTTCGTAGATAGGGTAATTATACGGCTGCCGAAAGAGCAGCTTTCGCGAACCTTGCGAGGCTCTTGTATTGAAATCGAACTGGGGATTTGACGTCCATCCAGGCTCCCCGAAGACACCGCTCAGCAACAATTCTAATAGAATTTGTCGAGAGAAGTGCCGCCCCTTTGAGATTGTCTATGAACTCTGAATTAATTGAAGAAGAAATGCGTCGCGCCCTGTTCGGTACAGCTCAGCCCGAAGTGCAGGTTTCTGCTCCACCAGTGCAGGAGCCAGTGCCAGAGGTTGTTTTCACGAAGCCGGTGGCAGCTCCCGAAGCCAAGAAGAAAGTGGCGAAAGCTTTTACGTCTAGGCTGCGGGTCACGCTCCGGGTTGGTAACGAGTTTGAGGGGAAAATGATCGAGTTGATTCAGGAGGCGGATACGTTGAGCTCGTTGCTTGCTGAGCAGGAGGCTGTGAAGGCTGCCAGGAAAAAGTACAAGTATGTCGAGGTCGTGTCGGTTAAATCGATGTAGAAGCCCCAATTGACCTAGTTAGACAAAGGGGCGCGCCCGTACCCGATTCGTAGAAAAAAGCTAAAACGCACAGCCTTGAGTTGAGGGCTACGCGGCAACCCGACTCATCATGCTGGGTTCATCTGTAGCAGTATCTGAAGAAGTCGTTCCTCTTCCTCAGGCGTTCTGGGTGTGATGCTTGGTAACAGCTCACCGTACTCTCCAATAATGAAAAGTAACGCTTCCACAACGACCTTTTGGTCGTAAAAAAGGTCGAAGCACCGCGTCGATAATGACCTGGGTGTCTTTCTCGAAGAGGTCGAGCAGTATCTTGGAGTTGGAAATGATCGCAGCGGATGTTTTGACGAATGGAACCTGTTTGACCGTTGTCGTGAGCAAAGCTGAAACTGCATGGCGGGCGAAACCAGGGATCGGCGCTTCGAAGCGCAGCGCTACCGAGCCAGCGACCTCAATCTGGTGACCGCCGCGATTGTGTTGTGGAAAACGGTCCACCTAGAAAGCGCAACTCAAGGGCTGACGAACACCGGAAAGCCGGTGAGCACTGACCGGTATCAATACCTCTCGCCACAGGGTTGGGAGCGCATCAACCTGACCGGAGACGATGTATCTGGCGGCAGAGCCGCAAGCTGTACAACGGGGAACTCAGGCAGCCACGACAGGAGCGCAGGATTCTTTCCAAATTCTGTAGGCTCCCCTTACTTGCAAATTCCTCGGCTTTGACTAAGTTGATAGCTACTGGCCACCGAAGTGCTCTTCAGCGGCCAGAAGCCCAATAAAAATCGTCGAGGAATTCAATAACCAGACGCCCTCACATCGTACCCAGCTGACACTGACACGGAATTTAGTCATATCAATCAAGAGGGATGCTTGATGAAGCGTAGCGTGTTGTCTGGAGCCTTTTCACTCAAGGGTGCGGCCGAAAACTACTGGCTTTCGTTATTAGTGTTTTCGATCCTGGTTGTTGCCAGCTTTCTGTTGTTTGAACAGCAGATCCAACAGTTGCTGAATCATCTGAGTACCTTCCTCCCCACCGACCCGGTACAACGCCTGAGCCTGGCCCTGTTGCTGATAACGCTGCTGGCCCTGGATGTGCTGCTGCCCGTGCCTTCCAGCCTCGTGGCCTTGCTGGCCGTGGCGGCCTTGGGCGCCATTGGCGGTTACCTGGTGAGCCTCATCGGACTGTGCCTGGGAGCCAGCCTCGGCTACTGGCTGGGGGCCGGCTACTTTCGCCTGCTGTCCAACTGGCTGGGACTCAGAAGCTGGCAACCCGGGCAACTGGCCTATCGCCTCAGCACGCTATCGCTGGTGTGCCTGCGTGGCGTGCCGGTGCTCGCGGAAACCTCGGTGCTGGCCGCCGGCATGCAACGCTATCCGCTGCGCCAATTCCTGCTGGTCACCACTCTGGCCAACGCAGGCCTGGCCCTAGCCTACGCGTCCATCGGCAGCCTGCTGGTGGAGCAGAACGCGCTGCTGGCGACCATTCTCGCCAGCATGGTGCTGCCCGGGCTGTTCCTGGGCGCCCGCAGCCTGTTCAAAGAGCGCCTGGCCCAACCAAAGCTCGACACAGCTCAACCTCTGCAGGGCCGCTTCCAGGTGAGCTACCACTACCCAGTGCTGTTCACCGACCACATTTTCCAGGCGGACAACCCCTGTCTGTACCAGCAACTGACCCGGCTGGGCCCCGGACCGATCACGGTGTTGGTATTTGTCGATGAACAATTGCTGCTGTGTTCGCCCCAGTTGCCGCAGCAGATCAACAGCTATTTCAGCGCCCATGCCGCCGACCTGCATCTGCAAGCCGCACCGATCGCGGTGCCGGCCGGTGAGTTGAGCAAAACCCCGGATGTGCTCCAGCATCTGTATGCGCACATGCTGAAACACGGTCTGGATCGCCACTGCTACGTGCTGGCCCTGGGCGGCGGCGCGGTACTGGATGCGTTGGGCTACGCCTGCGCCACCTTCCACCGGGGCATGCGCCTGATCCGCATCCCGTCCACCGTGCTGGCGCAGAACGATGCTGGCATCGGGGTGAAAAACGGCATCAACGCCTTTGCCCAGAAGAACCTGTTGGGGGCCTTCTACCCGGCCACGGCGGTTATCAATGACTTTCAGTTGCTGCTTAGCCTTTCCCAGCGAGACCAGATCGCCGGCCTGGCCGAGGCTGTGAAAGTCGCGGTGATCAAGGACGCGGCCTTCTTCCAGTGGATGGAGCAGCAGGCCGAGGCCCTGGCCGGTTTCGAGCACAGCGCCAGCCGCTATGCCATCCGCCGCTGCGCGGAACTGCACTTGGACCATATCACCGGAGCTGGCGACCCGTTCGAGCGGGGCAATGGTCGGCCTCTGGACTACGGGCACTGGGCCGCGCACAAACTGGAGAACCTTAGCCAGCACCGCTTGCGTCATGGTGAAGCGGTGGCCGTGGGCATGGCCCTGGATGCGCTGTATGCAAACGCCAGCGGCCTGTTGTCGGACGCCGACTGCCAACGCCTACTGCAACTGTTGGACAAACTCGGCTTCAACCTGTGCCCGCCGGAACTGAGACTCAGGGATACCCAAGGACGCTCGCCGATCCTCCAGGGCCTGGAAGAGTTCCGCCAGCACCTGGGAGGCCAGTTGTCGATCCCGATGCTCAGCCGCCTGGGCCAGTCAGTGGATGTGCATCAGATCGACATGCCTTTGATGGAACAGGCCCTATTGCGCCTGACGGGGTTCGACGGGCCGGATTTCGCCTGGGGCCAGGGGTGCGCGCAATGACTCACTCCTCGCTGACCACTTGGCTGACCCTGGGGCGGGTGTCCAACCTGCCGACTGTGTGGACCAACGCTCTGGCCGCCGCCCTGCTGGCCAGTAGCGCCAGTACCCTGGCGCCGCCCACGCCACTGGTCTGGAGCTTGCTGCTGGTGGCGCTCTCGGCGCTGTACCTGGCGGGCATGTTGCTCAACGACCTGCTGGATGCCGACTGGGACCAGCAGCATCACAACCCACGACCGATCGTCCTGGGCCTGGTCAGCCGCACCCAGGTCAGCCTGGCCACCGCCGCCCTGTTACTGCTGGCATCGCTGGCGATCCTCGGCCTGAGCCGGTTGATCGCCCAGCCTCATTGGTTGCTGGCCAGCGCCGGTTTGCTGCTGCTGTTCATCCTTGGCTACAACCTGCTGCATAAGAAATACCCGCACAGCGTGTGGCTGATGGGCGGCTGCCGCTCGGCCCTGTACCTGACCGCCGCCGCCAGCCTGGCCATGCCGCCCCAGCCGCTGTGGCTGTGCGCTGCGCTGCTGGGCACCTACATCGCCGGGCTGACCTACCTGGCCCGGCTGGAACATCGCAACCAGTTGCTCAGCCGCCTGCCGCTGCTGCTCATGCTCAGCCCCCTGCTCCTGGCCGCCTACGCCGACAACAACGTGTTCTGGCTGGTCCTGCTGCTGTGGCTGGGCTGGCTGGGCTGGCATTACCAACGCCACCTGGCCAACCCGCAGCAACGGCAGATCCGCGCTTTCATCGGTGCCGGACTGGCCGCCCTACCGTTGTTCGATGCTCTGGTGCTGGCCTTGGCCAATCAGCCCATGGGCAGCCTGCTGTGTGTGCTGGTGTTCTTTCTGCTTCCCCACCTTCAACGCTGGATCAAGCCGACATGAGCATGGACGCCCTCTCTTGCGCGCAGACTGCGCTCGCCATTCGTCATGCAGCCTTCGCCGAGCGCCAGCAACGGCTGGACCGGCAACTGGACGACGAAAACCGCCACTGGTGGCAAGAAGCCCGGGAGCAACTGGCCCGGGAGCCTTCGGCCAACACCCTGATACTGCTCAGCAGCCAGTGCCGGCGCCGCCTCGGGGACACCCCCTTGACCGCCAGCCCGGATGGGAACCGGACCCAGCTGGCCCGGGCGCTCCTCCTGGCCCAGTTGCTGGAACAGCAGGCCGACACCGATCAACTGGCTTTGCTACGCCAGCTGTTTCTGTGGGGCGACGACCAGGAAAAGGCTGCGCTGCTCAAAGCCCTGGATGACCTCGACAGCCAGGGTGCCAGCCTCGACCTGGCGCTCCAGGCAGGGCGCACCAACAACCGCGAAGTGTTCGCCGCCATCGCCTTGGACAACCCCTTTGCCGCGCGTCACTACCAAGACAGGGCCTTCCATCAACTGGTGCTCAAGACCCTGGGCATGGCCCTGGACAGCCGCCGCATCCACGGCCTGGCAGAGCGGCGCAGCGTCGACCTCAACCAACTGGCCCTGGATCTGATGGAAGAACAGCTGGCCGCCGAGCGTGAGGTTTCCCACGGCTTGCCCCAGGCCATCGCCTTCGACCTGTTGAGCCAGGCCCAACGACAGCGCCTGCGCAACTTATGCCAGCAGGGACGGTTGCCCCGGCACTGGCTCGAACATTTTCCCGCCGGCACCTGAATCCATCCAGGTCAGACAACGATTTCTGCAGCACCCAATCAAGGAGCCACCATGGCGAAGTACTTCGATCCGCACATTCATATGGTCAGCCGCACCACCGATGACTACCAGAACATGGCGGCCGCCGGGATCACAGGGGTTATCGAGCCGGCCTTCTGGCAGGGCCAGGCCAGGACCAGTGTCGGCAGCTTCATCGACTACTTCGACACCCTGCTCGGCTGGGAGCGATTTCGCGCAAGCATGTTCGGCATCCACCACTTCTGCACCATCGGCCTCAACCCCAAGGAAGCCAACGACCTGTCGGTGGCCAACGAAGTGCTGGAGATCCTTCCGCGGTATCTGGTCAAGGACGGCGTAGTGGCGGTAGGGGAAATCGGCTATGACGACATCACCCCGGAAGAGGACCGCTTTCTCGCCGCGCAACTGGAGCTGGCCAAGCAGTTCAACCTGCCAGTGCTGGTGCACACCCCGCACCGCGACAAGATTGGCGGCACCAAGCGCACCCTGGCGGTGATTCGCGAAGTCGGCATCGCTGAGCACCTGGTGATCATCGACCACCTCAACGAAATGACCCTGCCCCTGGTGCTGGACAGCGACTGCTGGCGCGGTCATTCCATCTACCCCAACACCAAGATGTCCGAGCAACGTATGGTCGCCCTGTTGAAGGAGTACGGCACCGAGAAAATGGTGGTCAACAGCGCCGCCGACTGGGGCATCAGCGACCCGCTCAAGGTGCCGAAAACCGGCGAGGCGATGCTCGCCGCTGGCTTCAGCGAAGCGCAGGTTGAACAGGTGCTGTTCCATAACCCGGTGGATTTCTTCGCCCAGAGCGGGCAGTTGGACAAGACGCTGGTCAGCACCTCGATGCCGATCGATCAGCGTCGGCAATGGCAGGAGAACTCGGCCCTGCGCGGCCAGGAACCGGTGGTCAAATGAGTGCCCGGGCCGGCTGGAGCGCCGCGCAGATCGGGTATTGCAGCAACGTGCATCCGGCCCGTGACGTGGCCGGCCTGCGGGCATCGATCCAGCAACACTTCCAGGAGGTACGGCGCCAGCGCGGGCTGGCCGTACAGGACAGTGGCCTGTGGATCAGCGCCCAGGCTGCGGCCGAACTGCAGGATCCCGAGGTGCGCGAAGCCTTCCTCGAGCTGCTGCACGACAGCGGCCTGCGCCTGACTTCGCTCAACGGTTTTCCCTATGGTCAGTTCCATGAGGGCGCGGTAAAAGCCGAAGTCTACCGGCCGACCTGGGCCGAGCCACAGCGGCTGGAATACAGCCTGCAACTGGCGCACCTGCTGGCCGCCGCCCTGCCCCTGGATTGCCAGCAGGGGGTGATTTCCAGCGTGCCCCTCGGTTATGCCGCCACCTGGAACGAGGCCAAACAGCAACAGGCCGAGGCACACCTGAGACAACTGACCGCCGAACTGGCAAGCCTGCATCGCAGTAGCGGCAAAAAGATCCTACTGTGCCTGGAAATGGAGCCGGACTGCGTACTTGAAAACACCGACCAGGCCCTGGCCTTTTTCAAGCGCTGGCAAGCTACCGACCCCCATCATAGCTACCTGGCGCTGTGCTTCGATGTCTGCCACCAGGCAGTGGTCTTCGAGGACTGCTACCAATCCTTGAAACGGCTGCTGGACGCACACATCCCGGTGGGGAAGATCCAGCTGTCCAATGCACTAATCTGCCAGTTGCCGCTCGCCGATTGCCAGCGCCGCGAGCAGGTGCTGCAGGCCCTGGGCAACTTTGTAGAGACCACTTACCTGCATCAGGTCAAGGCCAGGGATGTCGCCGGTCAAATGCTGGCCTGGTCCGACCTGCCCGGGGCACTGAGCGCCGCCGAACCGACCCAAGGGCAGTGCCCAGAGCTGCGCATTCATTTTCATGTGCCGTTGTTCAGCGAGCAGTTTCTCTTGAGCGAGCTCAGTGGCAGCCAGCAGGCCCTGCTGCGCACCTTCGACTTCCTCGCCGCGTATCCGCACTTCCAGCCGGTACTGGAGGTGGAAACCTACAGCTGGAACGTGTTGCCCGCCGCCCTGCGCCCGGACAGCGAGCAAGCCTTGCTGCAAGGCATCGCCGCAGAACTGCAATGGGTCGAGAGCCAACTGCACAAACGGCAGCTGCTGCGTAGCCTGTCCTCGTCCATGGAGGCCCCTGCCCATGCTCTCTGAACGACAACCCTTGCTACTGATCAATGTGGTGGGCCTGACCCCGAGCCTGTTGGGCCCGGCCACGCCCCGGATCAATAGCCTGCTGCAACGGGCACGGATGGCCAAACTGCGGCCAGTATTCCCCGCTGTGACCTCGACGGTACAGGCCTCGATCCTCACCGGACTACCGCCTTCGGAACACGGCATCGTCGGCAATGGCTGGTATTTCCGTGATCAGGCCGAAGTGCGTTTCTGGCTGCAGCCCAATGCGCTGATCCAGGGCGAGAAGGTCTGGCAGACCCTGCAACGGGAAATCCCCGGCCTGCGCTGCAGCCAGCTGTTCTGGTGGTTCAACATGTATGCCCAGGTGGATGCGGCCATTACGCCAAGGCCGCACTACCCGGCCGACGGGCGCAAGATGTTCGGCCTCTATTCTTCACCACCGGGCCTGCACGAACGTATCGAACAGCAGATCGGCGAGTTTCCCTTTCCGAGCTTTTGGGGCCCGGCGGCGGGGATCGCCTCCAGCCGCTGGATCGTCGACTGCGCCATCGCCGAATTCCAGATCAGCCGTCCCGATCTGCAACTGATCTACCTGCCGCACCTGGACTACAGCCTGCAACGCCTGGGGCCGGAGCATCCGTCCATCAGCGACGAAGTGCGGGCCATCGACCATGAAGTCGGGCGCCTGCTGGATTTCGCCCAGCAGCAGGGTGCGGCGGTGATGCTGCTGTCCGAATACGGCATTGAGGCGGTGCAGCAGTCGGTCTCCATCAACCGCGTGCTGCGCGAACAGGGCCTGCTGCAGGTGCGGCGCTCATTGAGCTGGGAGCTGCTGGACCCCGGCGCCAGCGCGGCATTTGCGGTGGTCGACCACCAGATCGCCCACGTCTACGTGCCCCAGCCCGAGGACATTGCCCGAGTCAAGGCCCTGCTCCTGCGCCTGCCCGGTATCGAGCAGGTGCTGGGCAAGCTCGAACAACAGGCTTGCCAGCTCGATCACCCGCGCAGCGGCGAGCTGGTGGCGGTGGCCGCCCCGGGTTTCTGGTTCGATTACTACTACTGGTTCGACGACCGCCTGGCCCCGGATTTCGCCCGCACCGTGGATATCCACCGCAAGCCGGGTTACGACCCGCTGGAGCTGTTCATCGACCCGGCGATCCGTTTCCCCAAGCTGCGGGTCGCCCGCCGGCTTCTGCAGAAGAAGCTCGGTTTTCGCTACTACATGGACCTGATTCCCCTGGACACCTCACTGATTCGCGGCAGCCACGGACGCTTGCCGAGCAACGATGAAGTCGGTCCGTTACTCATCACCGATTGCGATTTACCACTGCCGGACCATCTGCCGGCCACCGCGGTAAAACACCTGCTCCTAGAACATTTCCTAGGGCGCCCCTATGACGATAAGGCTCAGGCCAAGGAGATTCCATGCGGCGAACCATCCCTATAATCGTGCTGAGTGTGTTGAGCGGCCTTGCTCAGGCACAGGACACGAACAGCGTTGAGTGCAACGATTTCCTCACATTCGCAAATGACCCCAGCGGCACCCTGACTACGTTCAAGCAGAGCCCGGAAACCATGGCCTGGAACTGGTTCGTCTGCCTCAACCGGCAGGAAGCCCAGCAAGGCGCCTATCGAGTCTGGGAGACGTTCAAGCCAGCCGATCAGGTCTACCTGTTGAAGGGCGCCACTCCACAGCCCTACAGCGCCCGGGAAAACCTGCCAAGCCAGGTAACGAAACTGGCGCAACAGCAGGGCATGGACCCCAAGGGGCTGTTCCAGTTTCTTGGCAATGACACCCCCGGCAGCCCGCAGAACGGCATCCAGCAGGTCGATGGGCTGGCCTTGAAGATGAGCCCCAATCCGCCCGTTCCCCCCTCGAAGACGGAACAGCTGGTGCGCTTTCACCTGTTGATGGGCGAGGATACCTTCAACTACATCGTCGCGAACAAGATCTACAACCGCGATGGCCTGGCCAAGCTGACCCGCGACCTGAACTTCCCGGCCACCGCCTGGGAGCTGAAAACCTCGTGGTTCTGGATCGGCAGCAACAAGGACTTCATGTCCCAATTGGCCAAGGACGGGTACTACATTTCCCAGGCCTACTACGTGAACAGCACCGGCCAGTATCAGGTGGGCTACGCCGCCCTGAGCGGCATGCACGTGATCAACAAGTTGACCCCGGACTGGGTCTGGACCACCTTCGAGAACCGCAACAATCCCAAGTACACCGTCACCAACGACTCGCCGCCCAAGCCCATGACCAACATCACCGGCCCCACCGAGGCGGCCAAACCGGTGAACAGCCGCTACCAGCAGCAGTACCCGAACCTGGCCCAGTACGAACTGATCGGCGTGCAGTACGACCACACCCGGGCCGAGCCCAAGCTATTGGCCAACTCCCAGCTGGAATCGGCATTCCAAGGCACCTCTTCGTGTCTTGCCTGCCACAGCACCGCTGCCTATTCGACACAGAAGAACACCTTCTTCTCCTTCAACATCGACCACAGCGGCGGAATTCTCTACCCCACCAGCGTACTGCCGGACAAAGACTTCATCGGTTATCAAAAACAGGACTATGTCTGGTCGCTCAAACGCGCCCAGTGGAAACGCTAAGGAGAGCAGCCCATGAGTGTCTTGAACTTTCCCCGGATCTACCTCAACGGTTTCATGTTCTGGAACCCGCCAACCCTCAACAACAACGATGTGCTACCGCTGTACGACGCCGTGAAGATGCAGATGAACTGGCGCTTCTTGAACGAGTACGGGATCAACGACAAGAATGCTCCGCGAACGCTGATGCCCTGGGCCATTACCCCGCTGGCCTACAAGGACGTTCCGGACTACGTGGTGCAGGTGCCCACCAACGGCGACCCCAGCAACTACCCGATGATTCCCGCCGAGTGGGACCTGTTCGGTGACAACGCCTGCGGCACCGTGGACTACCAGCAATTTCGCTCGGTGATCATCGGCGGGGAAACCAAGGTCGACAGCTACATCGACACTGACCCACTGATCAACAAGACGTACCAACTGCTGGGCAACTCGTTCGGCAACCAAACCCCGACCGCGGCACGCTTTGTCGACGTCAGCCCCTGGCAGAACACCTTCACCGCCCTGTACTTCGAAAAGATCATGCTGGGCGATGCCACCTGCGGCGTGACCCTGAGACAGGGCTGCCGCATGCTCAACCGCTTCCTCGATTTCAACTGGGGAGCATTCGGCGGCCTGGTCTATGTGACTTGCACCTGGCAAACCTGCTTTACCAAGGATCAGGTGGACTGGGTCGTCGGCGGTTCGCAACTGCTGCAGAACCTGAAAGATGAAATGGAGCGCAATACCGACGCCCAAGGCCTGATGCTCAGGTTCACCACCTACCTGACCGTCTACGACAAGAACGGTCTGTTCAACGACTTCAAGAACGTCAACAGCCATTCCCAGGCGCCCTGGGACATGTCCAGGCTGCAGATGCTCTATCAGATCGGCCTGGACAACCCGACCGAGCTCTTCTTCAACCCGGCCTACAGCCGCACCGCAGGCTCCCTTGGCCTTTGGCTCCGCAACGAGTTCCCCACCGCGCCGGCCGGCCAGCGCCTGGTGCCCAAAGCCGGGGTACCGTTCTACAAGACCGTGCCGGGAGATACACAGATCCATGCCCCACAACAGTTGGTGAACCTGGGCGTGCTCAGCGCCGAGCTCAATGGCAGCACGCTGTCGTTGGACTTGGGCAATACCTTTCCGATCTACCCAGCCGTGCATGACGGCCCTGCCGCCACCGACCTTGATGGGCGCAACAACGGTATTCCGGTCGCCGCCAAGTTCCACGTCGGCGACTATGAGCTGGGGGTGCTGCACGGCAAGGACTTCTCCCCCCTGGCCAGCATCGGCTTCGACCAGTATCGGCAATCGGCCTTCGACAAGCGTTCCGGCCTGTTGGACCTACCCCTCGACGCCAGCGCCCAGGCCGCGCTGAAAAACGGCAACCTGGCGCTGCGGCTCACGGGCACCGACACCATCGCCGCCGAACAGCAGATGTGGACCGCGGAAGTCATCGAGAGCGGCAGCTTCATCGACGTCGGTGACAGCCGGACGCTGAATATCATGGTGCAGCAAAACGGCAAGCCCGCGCCGGCCGGCACCACCTTGTGGGTGGCCGAATACAACAACGCCTTCATGCTGACCACCAGTAACTACTACCTGGCGTTCAGCAACCCGGCGGATTTCGTGCTGATCACCGACTTTCCCGAATTGCGAGCGAAGAACGAACCGGGCATGCCCCAGTTCATCGACGGTTTGCAGCATCCGAGCCTGTTCAGGGAGGGCAGCGGCAGGCGCCTGAGCGCCATGATCGTCAAGGCTGCCGCGTGCGATGAGCCGGTAAGCAGCACCATCACCTATCAGGAGTTCCTGAAAACACCGGCCGCTATCGATCTGAGGCCATGCCTGAGGTTTGACAAGCCGCAACCGATGACCGGGAAGCTGGACAATGACGCCGGCCTGGGCGCTACCGTGAACTACAGCCTGACCCGTATTCAGACCAATGACAACGGCATTGCGCAGGTGACCGTGCATGCCGTGGCACCGGGCTTCCCCACACTGCGCTTTTTCATCCAGGACGATCCGACGGGCATTCCGTTCAGCTTCTCCTACACCGACGCCTTCACCGACTTCCTGTCTCCGCTGCGGGTACTGCCGCAAGAACCGCAGATGCTCAAGGACTTCATCGACAGCTGGAACCAGATGTGTACGGCCGACAACGCCAACGTACGGATCTGGAACGAGTTCATCTATCCGCAGATCCTCCAACCCTTCTATTACCTCTACCCGATCATGAACAAGTACATGCCGCTCAACTCCCTGCAACGCATCGAGGGCGCAATCGAGCAGTTCATCAAGCTGATCAGCAAGGAGTATCAGGAGGCCAGCACCCTGGCCATGCCCATCACCCGAGACCTGCCGCAAAGCCGTCGCCAGGTACTGGAAATCTGGGCCAAGGACCTGGTGAGCACGGGCTACCCACCGCGCCCACTGAACCTCAAGGACTACCAGCAAGGCTGAACCGCAACCGTCATGCAACGGAACCCCGGGCGCCCCGTGGCGCCCATCTTTTGCAAAGGAGTGTCAGATGAACGCCAGTCTCTTCAAGCAACTGCTGTTGGCCGCCGGCCTGCTGGGCGCCAGCCAGGCGCTGTGGGCCCAGACCTACCCCGACAACGTCTACTTCAACATGGGCGTTCACAACGACAAGGGCTGCAACGCTAAGACCCACAACTGCATCGCCAAGCGCAAAGCCACCGATCCGGCCGATCCGCTCTACCCGGCCACCTGGGTCAGCGACTGGATCATGTACCGGGTCACTTCCAACTACGCGAAGAACCCACCGCCCTACAGCAGTCCGCCCAGCACCCTGAAACCGGCCGACTACACCGTGTCCCGGGGCACCAGCTACTACGACAACGACTATGTCCCGGCCGACGGCGACGGTTCCGGCGCGATGATGGAGCACTACGAGAAGTACTGCCTGCCGATCTTTCCGATCAAGGACAACAACTTCACCTGCTCCTTCGTGTCCCTGGGCAACAAGGCCTACTTCCTCACCTACCCCGAGGACCGGCCCAAGGACATGCCGGCCTGCTGCATGTTCTCGCCAATGAACCACCCGCCGCGCCGGGACTTCATCAAGCACCTGCCGTATAGCGCCACCCGCAGCCAGAACCTGAACGGCAGCGTGCAGGCCTACGCGCTGGAAATCCCGGTCAAACCGAGCCCGATCCTGTTCGGCTACGCGTTCTACAAGCAGCTCACCAGCGATGGCCAGGGCCAAACGGCCTACCAGCATCCGCAGTCGTTCTACTTCTCCGGGGATGTCAGCGTCGCCAACGCACCGATCGTCAGCCAGAACTATCTCAACTGGCGCACCGACAAACCGGATCCGGCCAAGACCTGGGACCAAGTCGCGAAGATGTGCCCGGCCAACCCGCCGGACTGCCAGCTCTTCGCCCCACCGCCGTCGTTGAAAAACGGTGCGCGGCCGCAGTGGAACCAACTCATGCCCCCTTCGCAGTGACAGGAGCTGCCTCATGAACCATTGGAGCCGTTTCACCGCCTTGCTGTTGCTGGGCCTGGGCAGCCAGCAGGCCTGCGCGTTGCAGCCCAGCACGCCTGGGTCGCAGACCACTTGCCCGCCCAACGCAGTGGTACCAGCTGCCGGAGCCTCCCAGCAGGCTTTCGATCAGTACAGCTGGCAGATGTTCATCAACCTGAACTGGCCCGCCCAGGCGGGCCAGCGCGGAGTGGCCGATTGCACCAAGCCTTTGGGCAGCCCGGGCGATACCGTGTGGCAGACCTACAAGAGCGTCAGCGAGACCTTCCTTCCCGGGGCCAAGAATCCAGGCCCCTGGAACTCGAAACCGCCGCGCAGGAGCCTCAACCTGATCAACATCGCCGCGATCAAGAACACCCAAGTGGTGCAGTCGGACAACCAGGCGGTCGGCGGCTGGCTGATCGATCAGCGCGGCAACCCGACCTACTACGACATTGCCGCCAACCAGGTGTCCTACAACTACATCGTCGCCAACGACTTCTACAACGCAGCGATCGTCGACGCCGCGATGAACATCAACTTTCCCAACAATGCCAGCGAGATCAAGGCCAGCTGGCGCATCCTCACCAAAGCCGACGATAGCAGCCGCTACCTGACGATGAAGGCCCTAGTGACAAAATTCGACAGCCAGGGACGGCCCAACGGCACCAAACCGGCCAACCTCGGGCTGGTGGGGCTGCACATCATTAGCAAGGTGGAGGGATTCCCGCAGTGGATCTGGTCGACCTTCGAGCAGATCGACAACGTGCCACCCAAGGTCAACCTGGGGGGCAAGTGGGTGGATCAGCCGGTCTCGGGGATTTTCTACTCCTACTTCAATGCCAAGGCACCCGCCGGCAGCCTCAATCAGTCGCCCTGCCTTTGGCAGCAGCAGGGCACACAGATGGTCTGTACCCCAAAGCCCGGCACCAGCTTCAGCACGCCGGATCCGCTGAGCCGGGTCACCCCGATCACCGACGTCACCCAGCAGGTCAATACCCAGTACCAGGGCAATCCGCAGGTACAACAGAGCGTCTTCAAGTACTACCAGTTGATCACCACACAGCGCCCCCTGTCGCCGGACAACCCGGGCAATCCCCTGGGTCAGCCAACACCGTCGCTGTCGGCCAACGTCACCATGGAAAGCTACATTCAGAACAACAGCAGTTGCATGAACTGCCACTACATGGCGACACCTCTGCATAGCCAATACAAGAGCGACTTCTCCTTCCTGTTCAGATTCGCCCACCCACAGGTCACCAGCGCCATCAAGGATAAGGAATAGATCATGAGCATATTGAATGGACCCCGACTGAACTTCTGGGGTGGCATCTCCACCGACGTGAGCGTGTCGAACAACTCGCCGACCTTGCCCAATGGCATCGCCTCGTCCCTTGATCTGTTCGACCTGACCACCTCTACTGTGTCGGAACCGGCCCGGACCTATAGCGATGACCGTTTATATGAGTTAATCAACGCCCCGGACCCCAGAATCGATCCCAACAGCCGATACACGGCCGGCGGCTGGAACCACTACGGAGACCACGTGGTGACGATGCACAACGCGCTGATCAGCTCCCAAGGCACACCGGGCAACATCTCGCTGGAAGGGGACATGGTCGGCCAGCCGGTGTACCTGCTCGGCTCCGTTACCCCTGGCACCGGACAAGGCCCCTACTCCGGTCCAATGATGGTCGACCTGGACCCCACAGCGACCACCACGACCCAGATCTTTGTCGGCGGCCTGCAGATCGGCAGCAGTACAGCACCCGAGCTCTTGATTCGCTGTAATACCGTGTGCAGCAGTTTCGACGTCAATACCCGGGTGCTTGAGCCTGCAAGCATGGACTCGCCCGGCTCCTTCCATGGAAGCGGCACCTTTCAACTGACCTTTCCACTTAGCAGCATCGTCAGCTACAACAAGAACAGTGCCGGGCTAAAGGCCCTGATCGAAGCGCCCAACGCCACCGGGATCGTACTGCGTTTCGTGATGTTTGAAATGTGCCCCACCCTGACCACAGAGCAACTGAACGCGGACTACGCCGCCAACCAGTTCAACCCTAACCCGAGCATTGGCCGGGTCATCGGCACCCTGGCCACGGCGTATGCCGATGAGCCGCAGATCTGCCCGCCGGGCCGTCAACTCATCAATGCCGACAAGGACCTGAACATCAGCAGCGTTGCCTATGCCGAGGTCGCCAATGGGCAACTGAGCATCGATATGGTCAACCTGATCCCCAAGCAGACCTTCAGGGCCGTGCGCGACGACATCACCAGCCCTATTGGTCCCAACGCCGACTACGGGACCGTCACCATCGCGACCGCGACGACGGTCCTGGGGAGCTTTGAACCTAGCGACCCTCTGCTGCAGGACTACTACCGGTTCGGTGGCATCATCGACGTGCCGCTCAACACCACCCAGACCCAGCAGGTGCAGAGCACGCCCTTGTGCATCAGTGCCCCAGGGAACGCCCGCAACCCACCGCTATCGGCGCCCGAATGCCCGTATCGAGTCTACGGTGATCAGCGCAATACCTACCTCGATCCGGACAGCGCAGGCGTGCAGATCACCTTGCAAGTCCGTTACCTGGGAGCTGTGGTGCAAGAAGATACGCCAATCGACATCGCTGCCTCGGCGACCGCCGTCTATCAGGCCAACCGCTACTGGGACTTCCTGGAGCTACCAAACTCGCTAACGGTTCCGGCCGGTCAGCCCTCAGTGAGCTTCAATGTTGTCCCCGTCGCCGGTTCCAGAGTCCAGGCCGGCTTCACTACACTGACCTACACCCTCGACAACAACCCCCTGACCCAAAGCTTCAGCAACTTTCGCAAATACGCTTGGAGCGACTTCGGCATTCCCACAGGCAACATCGTGACCTGGGAACAGGCGTACCAGAACGTGCTGCGCTTCCATTACCTGGCCTTTCCTGCCATGTCGCGCTACATCCAGCTCAACCAGCCTGACGCGGTGATGGGCTACAAGCAGGCGATCCTGGCCCGGATCTCTCCCGAGTACCAGAACACCACCTTGTACATGTCAGTGGTGCGCTCGATGTCGCCGAGCCAATGCTCCCTGCTGACGTCCTATCTCAACGGCACCCCCTGGCAGCCTTGAACAAGGAGAAGACCATGGCCGTTGCTTTACACATACCCGCCCAGCCGGAACAGACGCTGCGCCCAAGCGATATCATCGCCGAGGGCCTCTTCAACCCTCGCGGCGTCTGCGTGGAAGACGATGGCAGCCTGCTGCTGGTGGAAGCCGGCTCAGGCCTACCTGACCAGACGTTCAGTGGCCGTATCAGTCGTCTGCGACCAGACGCACACGCCCCGGGCGCCTACCTGCCGCCCGAGGTCCTGGCCCAGGGCTTTCGCTCGATGAACATGCAGGCGCGGATGCTGCGCGACGAAATCATGGGGCTGTCGGACATTGCCTTCGGTGCCGGGCGCTACGTGGCCAGCCAGACCGACTACGTCGCCGGTTCGAAGCTCCTGGACCTGCAATACAGTCCGCCCGAACCGCTGTTCCATAGTCGCGGCAACCTCAACTCGCTGTGCTATCACCCTTCGCGTCAACGCTGGCTCGCCGTTAAGCCCGATACCAACCAACTGGTGGAATTCACCCCGGACGGCGAGCAGATCCTGGCCCTGTTGCCCAACCAGGATCAGGGCCAGGAAGCGGTCCCCGTAACCCTGGTGTACGAGCCGCAAACCGATGCAGTGCTGATCAGCCTGTTCTCCGGGGAACTGCATCGCGACCCGGCGCGCAAGGGCATCGACTTCGCCGACAAAGCCGGCAAGGTCATCCGTGTCTGGCCTGCCAGCGGCAGGATGGAGGTGTTGATTCGCGGGCTGCAGCTGCCCACCGGATTGGCGCTGGATCCGCAGGGACGGATTCTGGTGCTGGAACTGTGCGACCGGCTGTTGCAACCCCTGCCGCTCGACTGGTCCGGCGAAGTCTTGCACGGCGGCTTCGCCCGCTTCAGTGGTCGCCTGCTGCGCTGCGACTTGCAGCAACGCAGTGTCCAGGTACTCGCCAAGGGCCTGGATACGCCGTCCAACCTGTGCTGCATCAAGGGCGCTGTGTTGGTGAGTGAAGGCATGGGGCTGAGCGGACGGCCGATTCCCACTGCGGATCAGCAGGTGGTTGCGCTGAGCGGACGATTGCGGCGGGTCCAACTTTGAACCAACTCCAACGCCCGATGCACAGCATCGGGCGTTTTGTATTTCAACGACAGGTGCGGGCGCTCGACGTTATAGATCAACACCGACTCACTCACCATTTTTTTCGTCTGCTTCAAGTCCTGTGGCTGTCAAGCTTCCGCGTGGGGAACTCAGCCCTAGCGTTTGAGCGTATCCAATAGCTGATAACGCACTACTCTACTGGTAGAGTGAGTCTAGCTAAAAATAATCCACGAGAAATCAGATGAACCCAGAACTCACTGAGGAAGACATGCGCCGAGCACTCTTCTGTAGCCCCGAGTCAGCAGAACAAATAAGTGTCACACCGGTAGAAGCGCACGCTCAACCAGTAAACCTTCATCAGAAGAAAAAGGTCGCTAAGGCATTCACACCTCGTTTGAAGGTAACCCTGCGCGTTGGGAATGAGTTTGAAGGCCAAACATGCGAGATGATCCACGAAGCGGACACCCTTAGTACCCTGCTGGCACAGCAAGAAGCTGTCAGAATAGCCAAAAAGAAATATCGATACGTGGAAGTGTTATCGGTTAAATCAATGTAAAAGGGCTTTCCTGCTTATTCGCACTGCTACGACTTGTTCACTTCAGGAAGATCCTATGTCACTCAAAATTGCATTCGCAACTGTGCTGAAAGCGATGCGCGCCAGTCGAGGAATCTCTCAGAAAAACCTCGCAGAAGTTAGCAGTCGGACATACGTCTCGAAACTGGAGCGAGGCTACTCCAACCCCACGCTGGAGATGCTCACCGCGCTGAGCGGCCCGCTCAATGTTAGCCCTTTGACGCTGATATCCATCACACTTAGTGCTGAATCGGGACAGGCTGTGAATAACCTGCTGCGGCGCGCACAGGAGGAAGTAGCAGATTTAGCACAGGCTGGGGTGCTAAAATCTTTGAAAGTCCCGCTCAGCGATGAACAAATAATGTGCCCGCCTTATCAACGCACTTGCATGCGTTCGACGGCAACGTCTCCGCAAACTGAATTCAGCTTCGAAGACTAGATGCTCCGGCAACCTTGATTCGTCACTACCGGTGACGCCGACATTTCGGCAGTGCGACCTGAAGGTTGCATGGGTTTCTGTTTCGCAGGTTAATGCGCGACGGGTTTGCTTGCGCTTACCGGCGTACTCGAAATCGGAGAAGCTCATTTGACTCATGGGAAAGGCTTGTAGAGGGAAGGTGGACGGAGGGCTATTTCAGCACAGGTCAGATGGCCTGTACTGACTTGATCGGAGAACCTCTAATCGCGGCCGCCCGCTCTGCGCAGGGTTCACAACGGCAGTGGCAATATGATAGCTTCCATGCCGCACGTAAGCATTTGTCTGGAGCATTGCCTACGGCTAGTTAATTATATTCTTATATGGAGATAAGTATGGCTATTATTACTGGCGACAACAACGACAACGTTTTATCGGCTAGCGAAATGTCCTTCATTTATGGACTTGGTGGAAATGATACCATCTATGGAAGTAATTTCTACGACATTATCGAAGGAGGCACAGGCAATGATGTAATCTATGGCAACGGCGGAGACGATGCGATCATCGGCGATCAGGGATCCGATCAGTTGTACGGAGGCGATGGAGACGATCTTATCGTCGGAGACAATCTCCTCACCCCCGCCGGAGCTGGAAACGACGTGTTGTTTGGTGGCGCGGGCAATGATCGTTTGTATGGCAATTACGGCAACGACCTCTATCTATACTCCGTAAACTCCGGTATCGATATCATCAACGACGGCAAGACGGCTGCCGAAGTTCCGGGCTATGGGGGTGGTGTTGATACCCTGCAGTTTACCAACACCACGTTTGCCAACATCTACTATCAAGCGGTCAACAATGACCTTCTGCTGTACACTTCGGAAGGCGTGGATCAGAATGGGCTCATTCAGCATGGGGTCATTATTCAGGACTTCTACCTGAACAATATCAATACCAATATCGAATACCTGGCAGACAGCACTGGTGCCGGGTTCGATCTGTCCCAGTTGCTGCCCACTGACCAGGCTTCGTACACCGAGACCTCGTTGCAGAATCTGGCGTTGGTGTAAGTTTCCTAGGACTTGAAAGAGTTGAACAAAAGGAGATGTATTTCATGGAAATTTCTAAAGGCATACCTTTGGCGACAACGTCGCGCAGCATTGCAGACTTGAATCTTCCGCTGGTCAAATCGAACGCCAACTTCGCTCATGACCTGAAGGCCGCAGCTGAAGGTCTGCGTAAAGCCGAAGAAGTGGAACGAGGCATAGGTCGTCTTGATGCCGATAACGCTCCCCACAATGCAGCCAACGTTGTCATGAAGGGTGATCAGCTTGTTGCGACAATTTACAAGTCTGGCGCGGTAGCGTTTACCGACGCCTACGCCGCACAGCTGAAAAACCTGAATCTCTCTGGTGATAACTCTGGAGATTTGGGCTCGCTTCGTGCCGCAATGATAGCGAAGGCTGTAGGCGGGGAAGTCATGGATGCAAACACATCGTCCTCTGCTTCTTGGCAATCTCGGTTTTCAGCAAAAGCATAGAACCAACTGAGCCAGTATTTAACCCGCTCATAAAAAAGCCCTGCTTCGGCGGGCTTTTTTATCGCACGCTATTCGGAGAAAAACATTGCGCAGGATTGGCATGCAATGAGCACAACTAATCTCAAGCCATCGAACACCGGACGTGGTGAGCTTGCAGAAGTACTACTGACCTACCGAGGCATTTTCATTCACGTCGGCCTGTTTTCAGGCGTGATAGCCATTTTAATGCTGGCCCCAACGATCTACATGCTGCAAGTGTATGACCGGGTTCTCGCCTCTGGTAATGAAACTACGCTGTGGATGCTGACGCTGATTGTCCTGATGATCTATGCATTTATCGGGGCACTGGAATGGATACGAAGTCTGTTGGTATGGCGCCTGAGTGTTGGATTCGATGAAAAACTGGCCCCTCGCGTCTTCGATGCTGCATTCGACGCCAACCTGAATACCGGCAAGGGCAATGCAGCACGGCCACTGGAAGACTTGCAGCAACTGCGCCAATTCATTACAGGCCAATGGTTACTGGCTTTGTTCGATGCACCATGGTCTCCGATCTATATATTGGCCATGTTCTATTTTCACCCGGCGCTAGGTTTTTTCGCCCTGGGCAGCACCCTGATATTGCTAGCATCAGGTTGGCTGAATGAACGCATAAGTCGCAGCCACTTGAAAAACGCCGGAGAAATGATGATTGCGTCGAGCCGTAGCGCCGATGCAAACCTGCGCAATGCTGAGGTGATCGCTGGCATGGGTATGCTCGCGAATCTTCGGCGTCGCTGGGCTGTACAGCATCAATCTTATGTGCGCGAGCAAAGTGTCGCCTATGTTCGCATGGCGACACTACTGGGATTCAACAAAGCACTGAGACTGGTCATGCAGTCATTGGGTTTGGGCCTGTGCGCGTGGCTGGTCCTGGAGCATGAAATGACGCCCGGCATGATGATCGCAGGATCAGTGCTGATGAGCAGAGCCCTGTCACCGATCGATCAGATCATTGGCGCATCCCGCAGCTGGACCAATGTGAAGGAAGCGCACCGCCGCCTCAGCCAGCTACTGGACGCCTTCCCACCTCAGGACAAGGGAATGGCATTCCCCCAACCGACAGGGGAAGTCATCGTCGAGCAATTGACGGTTACTTCGCCTGACCGGGCGCAGATGCTGCTGCAAAATATCAGTTTCAAATTGGCGCCAGGAGAGAGCCTGGTAATCGTGGGCCCCTCCGGTGCGGGTAAAAGTACGCTGGGGCGGTGCCTGGTCAATGCGCTTGAGCCACTACGCGGCAAGGTACGCCTGGACAATGTGCCGTTGGATCAGTGGCAATCTGAAACCCTCGGTAGACACCTTGGTTACTTGCCCCAGGACGTACAGCTGCTTTCAGGTTCAGTAGCTGAAAACATTGCCCGCTTCGATACCCTGGACGAAGCCAAAGTCATTGCAGCAGCCCAGATGGCTGGCGTGCACGAATTGATTCTTCAGCTACCGGAAGGCTACCAGACTCAGTTGGGTGACAACGGCATGGGATTATCGGGCGGGCAACGCCAGCGAGTAGGCCTGGCACGTGCGCTTTATGGAAATCCAAGTTTGATCATATTGGACGAGCCTAATTCCAATCTGGATGACCTGGGCGAAGCCATGCTGGCGCAAGCCATTTTCAGAATGAAACAAGCCAGGATCACCCTGGTATTGATTACGCACAAGCCCAACGTTGCAAGACAGGCGGACAAGATGCTGATTCTGAAAGCAGGCACCAGAGTGGACTTCGGGCCGCTGACTGAAGTCATGGCGAGAACGCAGAAACTTGCAATGAATGCCAGGGCTGCCGTAGAGACGCCTTGATTTTCGACCCCACAAGCATTGAGCAATCAAAAACATTGCTCCGACTTTACAGAAAGCGTGGTAGCTGACTCGATGAATGCGGCGTGCGACAAAGGCAATTCATCCTCCAAGGAGGACAGATATTACGTTCATCTGGGATGGCTTATCGTCTTGTTTGGTGTAATCGGTTTCTTGGGGTGGGCGTTATGGGCCCCGCTGGATGCAGGTGTAGCCATAGAGGCGAAAGTCATTGTCAGTGGCAATCGCAAGGCCGTTCAGCCACTGGCAGGCGGCAAGATACAAAAGATTCATGTCGTGGAGGGAGAGCGGGTAGACGCTGGCCAGGTACTGGTTGAACTGGATTCCACATTGACCTCGAATCAGTTTGATTCGTTGCGGCTGCAATACTTGACCAGGCTGGCTACCATGAACCGCCTCACGGCCGAACGCGATGGACTGCCAGAAGTCCATTTTGATGAAAGCCTGCTGCAAGAGTGGGAAAGCAATCCACAGATAGAGGCCATCGTTCTCGTTCAGCAGCAGTTGTTCGATAGTCGCCTGCGTGCTCAAAAGGCAATGCAGGACGGACTGGAAGCAACATTGCGCGGCACCCTCGAGCAGATTGACAGCGTGCAACGGATCTTGCGCTCACGCGAGGATCAGCGCCGAGGCTTTGATCGTCAGCTTGAGAGTCAGCGGATTTTGGTCGATGAGGGACTGCTGGCGCGAAATCGTTTCCTGGAAGCAGAGCGCCAGTATTATCAACTGCTGGGGTCGATTGCCGATGATCAGGGTCGTTTGGGTTCGCTGAAAGAAAGTGTAAACGAGGCAAAAGCGCAACTGGTTTCCCTGCAGGCCCAGTATCAAAAAGAACTGCGCACCGAGCTGAGCGAAGTTCGTACTTACATGACAGATTTGCAGTCACGATTGAATACGGCGCAATACGAAGTAGAGAACAGCAACGTCATCTCTCCGGCGACGGGTATCGTGGCCGGTCTGTCGGTATTTACCCATGGCGGCGTCGTCAATCCCGGGGAGAAGCTGATGGACATCGTCCCGTTGAACGAACCGCTGATGGTAGAGGGACACTTGCCTGTGTCGGAGGTGGACAAGGTTCATTCCGGCCTGCAGGTCGAGCTGGAGTTCATGGCGTTCAGCCGCACGACCACACCCAAGCGGCTGGGTACCGTCAGGACGGTCTCTGCGGACAGGATGGAAGACTCGAAGAACCAGCCCTATTACCGAATAGAAATCAATGTGAGTGATCTCCAGGGGCAGGAGATCGCACCGGGGCTGTCGTTGGTGCCGGGTATGCCGGTAACCGCTTTTATCAAAACTGGCGAACGCACGTTAATGGCATACCTGCTCAAACCGCTTCGCGATCGTACACGCCTGGCGCTGACAGAGAATTGAACGATAAATACGAAACGATGAAAGATAAATCCATCCTGCCTGAAGTGTTCCGACGCAAGAGAACACTCCGGCCATGTTCCCTGACATCGCTTGCCCTGTTATGCATCGCAGGCTGGTCGAGTCTCGTGCAGGCAGAATCAGTGCCGCGAAACCTGCCGGACCTTTCACATCCACGACCTGTGGCATCGGTCAATGCGGTGTCAACGGGTGGAGCCAATATCGACCTGGTGCGGGCTTACGAGAGCATGCTGCTCAACAACCCGAAAACACTGGCAGCAAAAGCGGCTCGTGATGCCGGTTTGAATGAAGAGGATATTGCTCGAGCCGCCCTCTTGCCCAAGGTGTCCATCAACTATATGCGCAACCGCACGGACCGGTCGGAACGTCTTGAGCAAGCCAGCCTGGTGGGCCAGGACGATACTATCGACGATCGATTCTTTGGAAAGAGAACCAGCCTGAACGTTGAGCAGGTGCTTTTCGACTATTCGGCCATCAGCACCTACCGCATGGGAAAACTGCGTGCGGAGCATGCCGAGGTCGAGTATCGACTGCAACTTCAGCAGCAGGCCATTTCCTTGATCGATGCCTACCTGAATGCGGTGCTGGCCCGTGACTTGCTCGAACTAACCCGTCATCAGTTGCGCACTTATCAAAATACCCTACATGACAATGAAACCGTCTTCGCCCAAGGGGAAGGCACCCGCGTAGACATCCTGGAAACACGCTCGCGGCTGGGCACTATCCGCGCACAACTGGTGGATTACGAAAATGGCTTGGCGGATGCCCTGAAAGAACTGTCAATGCTGCTAGGCGAAGAAATCCAGGCATCGCAGCTGATGTCCATCGACTTGTACTCGGAGCAATTGCCACTGCAAGGTGTCGACAAACAAACGCTGCTCGATGATGCCCTGACGCAGAACCCGGAAATTCAAGCGGCTCGCCTGGCAGTCAGTTATAGCGAACTGAGCATCGAGCGGGAGAAGGGGCAATTCATGCCTCGCCTTTCACTTTTTGCGACACAGGACCGGGTCGACTCCGACAACATCAATAACAGCGGACGCGATTACCACAGCAGAACCATCGGCCTGCAGGTTTCAATACCGCTATTCAGCGGCGGATCAAGCTATTACGCCAAACAGCAAGCACACAGTCAGCTGGAACGTGCGGGTTACGACCTGCAAGACAAAAGTAACGGCATAGAATATCTGGTAGAAAAATACTATCGGACCTGTACGACCAGCATGCAAAGAATCCATATGCTGCGTCAGAGCGCGACCGATGGTTCCGATCTGGTAGCGGCCTTGCGCAAGAGTGTAATAGGTGGTGAACGTACCAACTCGGACGTTCTGGATGCCGAGAATCAGACCTATCAAGCTCGGAGGGATTTGCTACGCGCAGTGATTGAATTATTCCAGGCCTATCCTAAAGTGCAGTTTTATGCGGGCCGGTTCTCTGAAGATGATGTCTTGGCCCTGAACAGAAGAATGTTATTTTAGGGGTGGCCTGAAATATCCGGATATTTTCCGGACGTCGAGCGGTCAGCATTTCAAAAAACGACACGCGTCAGGATTTAATCAATCGTATCGTAACCGTCATAACGGAGTTTTAATCACTGGAGGAAGAAATGGGAACGCTGCTGGGAGGAGGTTCGTTATTGCTCGGAGCGATACAGGCGCAGCAAAAGCTGAAGCAAAAAAATGGCCGTTAAACTCCCTTTTCTACTCAACCCAAGGCTACCTGGTAAGCCAGGACTCGACGTGCGACTCCAGATGTTCCCTCACCTGTTTAAGCACTCGGAGTCTTTTCCCTTCTCATCTGAGTTACCAGAGTGAATCTATCCTCTGGATGCGTCGTTTCAGACACCACCATCAGAGCGCCCTCTTCATCTCGATATTGACGAACAATGTTCAAACCTGGGGAGCCGAGCTCGGCATTGAGGTTTTTGGCTATTTCGGAGGTCAACAGAACCGCACGTACCTGCTGATCGACCACTTCAATATGCCGACCGTAGCGTTGCTCAATCAGCGCGGCAATCAGTTCGTCTGGGTGCTGCTCGGCCAGTTCAATGACCTCGGTATAAATTTCTTGGGCATAAACATCAGTCCAGCAAAGTGGTGCGCGTAGGTTTTCCTGATCGACCCGAATGCTCGACACGCAAAAGTAGTGCTCGCCGGGTTCCAGCCCCAAACGCTTAGCCAAAGCAATGTCGGCTACGAAGTGCCGCACGCGCTGAATACTGCGGACTTGGGTTTCGGCCAGATGAACCAGGTCTGATACCGAAGCCAGTGACTGTGAATAGCCACCCTTAGGTGTGGCGGACTCGACTCGCGTACCTACCCGCTTGCGCCGTGAGACCAGTCCTTGGTTCTGTAACTGAGTGATGGCGGCACGCACCGTATGGCGGCTCACATCATACAGCTCGCACAGCTCGAACTCCGTGGGCAGCAACGTCCCCACCGGGAATCTCCCGCTGGAAATCCCCTCAATCAAGTCTTTTGCAACGACCGCATAGCGCGTCTGGTTCATACCTTTCATCAGTCCAAAGCGATCACCGAGTTGACAGTGTATCAGTCAGGGCGCAATTATTATGTACGGACATATTACATATGTCCGATCAATAACAAGCATATTAGGATGACCCCATGTCCAGCACTGTCTTCGACTCCGCCCTCTTTCGCGACATGTTCGGCACCGCCGAGATGCGCGGTGTGTTTTCCGATAAAGCCCTGATCGAACGCTATATCGAAGTGGAAGTAGGCCTAGCTCGCGCCGAAGCACGTTGTGGGGTAATCCCTAGCGAGGCCGCCGAGCAAATCGCCGAACTCGCAACCTATGCCTCCCTCGACCTAGCGTTAATGCAGCACGAGACCGAAATCGTCGGCTACCCGATCCTGCCACTGGTTGAACAATTGTCGAAAACCTGTGGCGAAGCGGGCCGCTACGTTCATTGGGGTGCCACCACCCAAGACATAATGGATACGGCCGTTGTGCTGCAAGTACGTGCGGCACTGGCGATTGTCGAGCGAGATATCAAGGCAGTACGTGGCTTGCTGGCTGATCTTGCAAAGCGCTACCGCGATGCACCGATGGCCGGGCGCACCCACCTCCAACACGCTCTACCGATCACCTTCGGCTACAAATGTGCGGTGTGGCTGAGCATGTTCGACCGCCACGCCGAGCGCCTGGTAGAGCTGCGTCCGCGGGTCGAAGTCGGCCAGTTTGCCGGCGCCGCGGGCACCCTGGCATCACTGGGTGACAAAGGCTTGGAAGTTCAAGAAGCTCTGATGGTAGAGCTGGGGCTGGGCGTGCCACAAGCTACTTGGCACGTGGCCCGTGACGGTCTGGCTGAAACCCTGAATTTCCTCGGGTTGGTCACCGGTTCCCTGGGTAAAGTCGCTGTCGACGTCATGATGATGATGACCAGCGAGCTGGGCGAAGTGTATGAGCCCTTCGTTAAGGGCCGTGGTGCCAGCAGCACCATGCCGCAGAAACGCAACCCGATCTCCTGCGAACTAATGTACGCCGCTGCCAAGGGTGTACGCCAACATGCAGGTCTGATGCTTGATGCAATGATCCAGGACTTCGAACGTTCTACCGGCCCTTGGCAAGCCGAATGGATCGCCATCCCTGAAGCCTTCGCCTTGAGCGCTGCCTCTCTCGGCCAGGCAAAATTCATGCTTGCTGGACTGGAGGTACGCACCGAGCGAATGCGCAAAAACCTCGATATGACCCAAGGCCTGATCGTCGCCGAAGCAGTAATGATGGGCCTCGCCCCAGCGCTAGGTCGTCAGGTGGCGCACGATGTGGTGTATGCCGCCTGCCGCATGGCAAACGATGATGGCACCAGCCTGCTCGATGCGTTGCTCGCTCAGGGCGAAGCTACCGCACAACTGGACATCGAAGAACTCAAGCGTCTGACCGACCCATCTAACTACTTGGGTCTTGCTCCCCAAATGGTGGATATCGCCCTGTCTCGCGAGGGTTCTGTTAAGCGCTAATTTTACGGGGCTCGTAAATGGTCGAGCCCCTTCTGCACTTTACTCGCAAATAAAAACAACGAGATCGCAGACATGACCACTATCAACAAAAAGCCGTTCTACAAAGACCTGACCTTCCAGGTCATCGCAGCCATGGTGCTGGGTATTGCCTTCGGCTTTCTGGCTCCAGAGCTGGCTGCAAAATTCAAAATTCTCGGCGACATTTTTCTCAAGCTGATCAAGACTGCCGTTGCCCCGTTGGTGTTTTTCACCGTCGTCCATGGCATCGCCTCGGCAGGCGATATCAAGCGGGTCGGCAAGGTTGGTTTGCGTGCACTGATCTACTTTGAAATCGTTTCTACAATCGCCTTGGCCATCGGCCTGCTGTGGGGCAATCTACTGAACATCGGTTCGGGCATGCACGATGCCCATCCGAGCAGCGCGACTGCAGCGGCGGCCAGCGCTGCGGTTGCCAAGGGCCACGCTCCGGCCTCGACGATGGACTTCATATACGGGATTTTCCCTGACAACTTCGTCGGCGCATTTGCGGGTGGGCAACTGCTGCAAGTATTGGTGATCTCGGTGCTGTTCGGTTTCGCCCTGCTAGCCCTGAAACCCGAACGCCGCAGCGTGATCGAGGATGGTCTTAGCCGCATCTCCGAATGCTTCTTCGAGTTCATCAACCTGATCATGAAGTTCGCTCCACTCGGCGCCTTCGGCTCGGTAGCCTACGCCGTGGGCAGCAACGGTACAGCGGTGCTGATGTCTCTCGCCAACCTGGTGCTGATGTTCTACGTTTGCGTCGCGTTTTTCATCTTCGTGGTGCTGGGCGTGGTCTGCCGTATTTCAGGCTTCAGCCTGTGGCGGTTCCTCAAGTACATCAAGGATGAAATTTTCATCGTGCTGGGCACGGCGTCCTCGGAAAGTGCCTTGCCACGTTTGCTACAGAAGCTGGAGAAATTCGGTTGTTCCAAGCAGAGCGTCGGCTTGGTCTTGCCCACAGGTTATGCCTTCAACCTCGACGGCACCTCTATCTACATGTCGCTCTGCGTGTTGTTCATCGCCAATGCATACGGCGTACCGATGAGCTGGGAACAACAACTGGGCACCATCGCCATCATGCTGGTGACGTCCAAAGGTGCAGCAGCGGTTTCCGGAGGGAGTTTCGTGGTGTTCGCCGCCACGGTAACAGCGATTGGCGTGCTGCCGGCGGAAGGCCTAGCCTTGTTGTTCGGCGTCTATCGCTTCATGTCCATGGCCATCGCCACCTGCAACACCATCGGCAACAGCGTAGCGACCGTCGTGGTGTCGAAGTGGTCAGGGGAGTTTGTCGAACAGACAGCAAAGGCAGAATACAGCAGAGTGTTTGGCCGTAATCCGCAGGCGGCGCTTTGACAGGTCTAATGGTTATTTGAAACCTCAAAGCCCCTCAGACTGACTATAGGTCTCTAACAAAAGGCCCTCGCGGGCCTTGTTGTAGTGGTCAACTAATCCCGGACACGACGTTAAGTTTTTCCTCGGCCCGAGCCGGCGCCAGCCCACCGTTGAGTTGGTGAGGCCGAGGCGCATTTGATTCTGCTTGGCTTCGCCCCCCGGCCGCGATTGACGCCGAACAAAAAGCCGCGACAGGGCGCGGCTTGATGTGCGTTTTGCGATCCTGCCTTAGAACTTCCAACTGACAGACGCTGTGACGTTACGCGGGTCGCCATAGTTGCTCTGGCCATACCGCACAGCTTGCAGGTACTTCTGGTTGGTAAGGTTGTCGAGGTTGAGCTGGGTGCTCCAGTGTGGGTCGATATCGTAGTGCGCCATCAGGCCCACCAGTGCGTAACCACTCTGGTTCGCGGCCGGCGTATCGTCGTTCTGGATCTCGCTTTGCCACTTAACCGTGCCGCCGACCTTGACCTTCGGTGCCATCGGCAGTTTGTAGCTCATGGAGGAGGTAAAGGCATGCCGCGGAATGAATTTGCGTCCACGGTCGTTATCCGCATCCGTGACGTACACGTAGGTGTAACCGCCACTGACTTGCAGGCCCGGAGCCAGCTCACCAGAGGCTTCCAGTTCTACACCGTTGCTCTTGTAGGACATGCCCTCATACAAGTAACCACCCAGGCTGGCGTCGTAGCCGGAGTAAGTGGCGACGTTGTCCTGCTTGGTATGAAACACAGCAGCCGAGACGTCCAACTTGTTGTCCAGCAGATGGCCTTTAATTCCGGCCTCGTAGCTCTTGCCTTCCAGCGGGTCGAGCACCTTGCCCTGAGGGTCCAGGTAGTACTGCGGATTGAAGATTTCTGTATAGCTGGCATACAGCGAATACTGCGGCGTCAGATCGTAGACCAGGCCGGCATAAGGTGTAACCTTGCCGTGCACACGCACATTCCGGCCTGAACCGTAGTTTTCGCCATCGCTGTCGGCACTGAGCATGCGCGCCCCGGTGATCAGGTGCAGATCGTCGGTGAGGCTGAAGCGCGACCCGGCGTACACACTCTTCTGCCGGTCGGTGTAGTTGGAGGTATCGGCAGCGTTGGCGATGTCGTAAGTAGTGGGCTTGGCAATGGAGCCACTGAGCGCATCCTGCAACGATACCGAGGTGTAGTACGACGACGTGCCGTATAGCGAGGATTCGTTGTTGCGCGAGCGGGCCATGTTGACGCCCACCGTCAACTGATGCTCACGTCCGCCCAGGGAAAAGGGGCCGCTGAAAGACAGATCACCGTCCAGTTCACGGTTCTTGTCCTTGTACTTGGATGCCAGCCCGGTGTAGCCCGTGGAAGAAGTGCTGTCAGCGTAGATGTAGAACATCTCGGTATCTTCCCGGTGCTCCATGGCGGTGAGGGTTAAGCGCGACTTCCAGTCGTTGGCGAAACCGTGCTCCCACTCCGCAAAAGCGCGAGTGGTGTGAACATCCCAGTACACCCAAGGCTGGGCGATGTTGGCGCTGGTACTGCTGTAATGCAGCGACTTGCCACTGGCGTCGGTCAGCGGCAACGCGCCCCAACTGGCGCCGTTGGCATTGCTTTTCTGGTCTTCGTAACCAACGGTCAAGGTATCGCTGTCGGTCAGGTCGAATGCCAGCATGCCGCTGAA
>Ga0302216_1000068_pt1 | contig 45848 bp, 57 predicted proteins | sample II_Fen_N3_2_FD_194575 | JGI IMG/M metagenome (GOLD analysis project Ga0302216, IMG submission 194575) | Peat permafrost microbial communities from Stordalen Mire near Abisko, Sweden - II_Fen_N3_2 | ecosystem: Environmental > Terrestrial > Soil > Wetlands > Permafrost | place: Sweden: Abisko...
GATAGCATATAATTAGTCAATTGCTCTTTGACATAGTCTACATCGTCAGGTACATCAGCAAAGTATTCACTCTGCTTTGGCAACGCTCTAAGCTCTTGCACTACCCACGGGATATCAGACAGAACTAGTGGACGACACTTTGGCATGGGTCTTGATCCATTCTATAATATATTGCTGACCAGCTCTAAATGCTACATCAGCAGTCTCGTCTCCGGGCTTCCACATAGCTTCTTCCATAGAGAACGTAGTCCTCAATCGATCATAGAAGTCTTCCGAGATATCAGCAAAGTTAAGTCTGGCGATCTGCATCCGTGATCTCCTGTGGGTTAACTATCAGTTCGTACAAGTCCTCTTCAATAAGAAAATCTTTAAGTACAGGAGGTAAGTCCATGCCTCTCGCTACGAACCCGATAGCAGTCAATACCTTATCTTCACCAGATAGGTCTTCATACATTGGGCTTCTCCTAAGTTAGTATTCCATATGGGACATACTACTTAGGATATAGCTTAACCGAAGAAAAACTCACTCTCCATTACCTTAGTAATATCGAGACTGCCTTTGACCGGCATAGGGGGCATCTCGGTCTTAGAGATAAGCTCCTGCCAGTTCTTGAAGTCTGCAAGCGGATCGCGGTCTTGATACTCCTTGACAAAGCACTGTCGGATAATCCTATGCAGCTTGTCTGTGTCTGCGGCGTGCGTACCGTAGTCATCGTGAATAACTGCTAAACTCGTAATGCCATGTTCCGCTGCCATTCGTGAAGTGGCGCGAAGATGCGCTGCGTCCTGTGAGTGGACGAAGTTCGGTGCTACACCGTTCCGTTGTGCTGCCTTGTTGAGCTTCTCCGTATAGTTCCCTACCTTCACGAAGAAAGTGCCAGCCAACTGTGTATTGATCCGGCTGAGTTCTATCTCCCTTTCGTACAGGTGAACCACGAAGCCATCTGAGGTCTTCCACGATACTCCTAAGCCTAACTTCGACATGGCTGTAGAGCATTTCTGCAGCCAGTCCATACCCTGCCTCGCTGCGATCACTACTTCTCCAATGGAAGACCACAGCAGGGGAGTTAGGGCAACTGAGGCCCGGAAGGCATATAGCTTCCCAAAGAAGTCCTTGTTCTCCGAAGTCACTGCATCGCATATGTATCCAGTACAGCTCTGACGCGTAGACCCATAAGGCATGGTCATCACTGGACGCTTTGCGACGCCTCTCGGCAACTTCCCTTGTCCGTATGTATTCGCGAACTCTATCCATTGTTTAAATACCTCTGCCTCAGGCTCTAGTGCCTTAGCCTTTACCTTGTTGAAACATACGTCAGCTACTATTCGGTAGATGTCTGAGGGTACTGGCCCGGGCAACAGGTTAGTTGCTTGACCGCCCTTCTCATCTCGTAGCATTGCAGAAAAGTGTTGAAGTCCGTTACATGATCCGTCCAAGCCAATCGGCAGATAGGACACGAACTCTTCTGGACTTCTACCGACCAGTCTTCCATCGTACATGGCTTTGTATTCAAACAGCCACGCGAGAAACTGGTAGGGCTTATCGGCCTTACCCCATACTTCTGTATAAGCGAGTGGGTCACTAGCTGCTCTAATAAAATGCTCGTGGTTGTCATCTACCCACTTAACCCTTTCATGATTGTCTACCTTGTCGAAGCCGTACTTGTTCGCGCCGTGGACCTTGTGCCAGAAAAGGCCCCTCACGCCCACAGGCTTGCCCGCTGAGAAGCGAAGCATCCCTTTGGCTACGTCAGGGCCTTGCGGGGAGAAACCGCTTGTGGCGGCGTACATGCGACCCCGGAAATCCAAGGTCCATACATACCAGAACTTATCGTACTGTGCGTAGTCACTAGCTACCCGCATGATACGGGCTACCTGTAAGCACTTGCTCTGACGCTCACGCTCATTAGTGTAGGTCTCAGATGTCTCACGCTTCCACTGTACGAACTGAGCGTACTGCTCAGGCGTCATTTCTTCTTTCTTAGTCTCAGGGAAAGGGCTAGGCTGTGCTACCAACGGCACTGATCCCGGCATACCTATCTGCATATTCATAGCCCACACAGTACGGATAACTTCTAACACCTTAGTATTTACAGACCACTCAGTCTGCTGAATGATATTAACAGCTTCAATAACCTTAGTCAGGTCTGTCTTCTGCAGTATCTTCTTATGCTTAGGATGCTTAGTAAGTACCATGCGCGTAGAGTTACGGAGTGCCGGAGAGTAATAGCCTCCCTGATCCATGGCAGTCCATGGGTCTGGCGGTATAACACACGGTGCCTTGTCTGGATACATAAGGCTAGCTGCCTCATCGTACTCATTGATCCAGTCTAGTGCTGCCTGTGTAGGCTGTAGCTTAACTACTGTCTTACCCTTAACGTAATGTGTAGTCTTGGTTACAAGATCAGAACAACGTAGAATAACATCAAGTAGGCGCATACCAACATCAACGCGCTCAGAAGTCGACCAACTAATCCAGTTGTCCTCGTTCGTGTTTGCGGAGTGAGTGAGCACCCGGTGCATGTATCGATAGTCTTTAGTACCTTTACGCTTGAAGTCCTGAATGATCTGGTCATAGTAACCAGCAAACTTATCTTGGAACTTAGTAAAGCGTATCTCATCTTCAATCATCCTTCCAATACTGGAGGCAATGGTTGTAGGTGTTGCATACAAGGTGAAGTGATTAAACAGCTGCTGTAGGGCAATGAAGACTGCCTTCTGTGCATCGATCTGCACAAGGTGCGCATGAGCCCTAGCCATTACCCTAGCACCCTTCTTGGCAGTGAGCCTATTAAGCTCTTCTACCATAGGGTCTATGTACTGTGCCATAAGGCGCCGAGCATACCCGGTCTCAGCGCCTCGCTTCTTATCTTCTGCAGCTTCCTTACTCTTATTGTACGCATCTACTCCACGGCTAACCATGGCCTTCTCTAGTTCCAACTGCAGTTCGATATCAGGCGTCATGTCAACCCTTCTTTGTTTTCGCTCTCGCCTTACGCGCCTTAGTATTCCTAAGGATACGCTTCTCATCCTCGTCCCTATGTGTAGGATACAGAAACTGGTTAGGGTTAGCCTTGTATTTAATCCAATATAGGATCAGCCGACCTAGCCACTCAACACCTGCGCCTCTGCCCCATCGAACAAGAATGTTCTTGATCTTACCCTCCATACCATTACAGGCTCTACAGAGAACACCTCTACATTGTCCTGTAACGTGGTCATGATCCATGACACCTGTAGAGGTTGTAAGGCCTCGTTGGCAGATAGCGCAGATGTTACCCTGCTTAGCTAGCAGGGCTTGCTTGACTATCGGTAACTCCTTGAGTGTCAGGCGTCTCATTCAGGGCCTCCGTCTTATGTTGCACAAAGTACATCATTGGTTCAGTGTGCTTCTTAACGATAGTCATAAGACTGCGCTGTTCTCTAGTACTTAGCTGCCGGAACAGATAGGACTTAACCCACTGCCTAAGGATGCGGCGTACTCGACGACGATCAACGTTATCATTAGAGCTAACCAGAGCATAGTTTCTACTGACCGACCCGTCTGCGTTAGTGTCCAAGAATGGAACCTGTACCACAAAGCCATGTTCATACCGCATTCTGGTTAGCCTGATATTCTTTCAGACCCTCGCACTTAGTAGTAGCATTTTCTTCTGTATCGAATGGACCATAAGGATGCTCTTTATCATCCGTGAAGTACCAGCCCGGCAACCGCTTCTCGTCTTCACCGGCAACTACCTTGTATACAATAAACGCTCTATCCATTATTAATCTCCTTGAACCACTGCAGTACGCAGTTAGGGTTATGCTTGTCTCGACGCATCCATAGAAGCTGAGCCTCAGATATGAATACTCTCTGCCAAGGAACAGTCTCACCAGTCTGCCAATGCTTGAAGCCTAGAACAGAACCCGTTCTCTCATAGAGGGACTTAACGTATTCAAAAGCGTCTTTGTTAGTTCCGCATCCAGTGAGCAAACTGTACGCCAAGACAGGTCCGACTTTTTTACCCTTTGAAAGATTTGGAGGGTATACCATGGGAAGCCCCTGTATATTGTCGGCGGTATCTCCGAATAGCATCTGTGCCCAAAAGAAACTGTGACCGTACCCTTTGACTTTCTTAGTACTTGTACTTTCGTCAAGTCTAATCTCTCCAAAATCTGTTCCGGTATCGTATACGTCATAGCTATCCCAATCCATATGCAGACCCGGTACCATCGTAAGGTCTTTATCCTTGCTGATAATGATGCTCAGATCGCGCTCATCCTTAGCAATAGCAGTGTACTGCTCACTTGACATACCGTCATCTGCTTCACACTTCTGGTGCATGGTAGCAGCATAATGCTGGCTCATCCATTCCCGTACTAGGTGCAGGTAACGCGGCTTGTCATCGGATCGATTTGCTTGATACTCTTTCTGGATAGCAATATTGTATCGATCGCCTTTATCAGAGGAGCCAGGTGTAAGGTGTAGGTATACGCTAGAAGCTCCTGCCTTTCGACGGAAGTTCTCCACCATGTTCCCACACTTCGATTGCATCTCCTTAAAATCAACTTCTTCGTCCTTCCGCTCGTAACTGCAGATGTATGCAAGGAAGTCTGCATCGATATGTGCTACCCGCCCCGGCACTTCTTCCGGGTAAAGTACCGGCGGAGCCATAGGCCCCAACCGGCTAGTGTCTATACCATTGATAACTGGCATTAGCTAAGACCAAGTGCAGCCAGAGCATCAGCGGCAGAGTCTACCGTAGCAGCTACTGTCTCTACCTTAGGCTCAGATGGCAGGACTGCCGACGTCTGTACAGCAGCTGTGCTCTCGATGGTCTTCACTTCCTCAGTCGGAAGATCAACACCCTGTAGCAGAACATTCAAGGCACTGCCTGGATAGTCAGTAGCAGACAATAGAAGTTCCTGTGTCTTGTTCTTGCTTTCCTTACCAGTAACTACACCCTTGTCATCCTTAATATCACGTTCGCCATCAATGAACAGACTGTCCCAGGTATCCTTAGTAGGGTTATCCCACAGAAAAATCTTCAATGGGCTAATAGGTTCAGGTACTGGAAGCTTAGTAGTAGTACCAGCAAGAACGTCTACCTGTACCGGCTGCTGTACGTCCCACTTAGTACCATCCCAAATATTAGCATAAACAATCTTGGGGTTCTTCTCATCTGCATTGTGCTTGACAATAACAATGAAGCCCTCATTAAGCATCTCTGCCATATGAGTAATATCAGACCGGCCTGCCTGCATGATCTTAAAGAGCTTATAGAACTTAGACTTATCAGACATACTCAGTGGCATATCAACCTTGATACGATCGGCAATCTTCTTCTTGCCACCACCCTCTACTTCAATCTCTTTAATATTCTTAGGGTGTACAAGTTCAAAGACTACTCGTACCTGGGATGCCGATGGCTTATCCTTACCAAGATACTTCTTTACATGCTTACCTAGTTCAATATATTCAATGAACCTAGCGAAGGTAGGTCCAGCTACTGGTGGTACATATTCAAAGTCTCCCCCGGTCTTTACTTCCGACTGGTCTTGGTTAGCTTTGGCTACAGCGATCAGGTCTTGGATACTCATATTATATTCCTTGTGTTAGTTATTATATACTATCTATCTTCGATAGTTGTAACTGATATCAGGTTATTCAGTTGTCCATATAGGACATACTACTTCATCTTACTAAGCTTAATAAGCATCTCTGCTTTCTCAGGAGACATATTATAATCAATATGATGTACCTTAAGTTTAGTATCTGGTTTACCATCTTGATCTTTAGCCCATCGACGCTGGCAATCATAGCAGTATTGAGTATACCAGTAACTAGGATCACGATCCCAATCACCGGAGCTACCTTCACATTTGTATACACTAGTCTCATGTGTACATTCTGACTGCAGCTGCTTACGGTACTCAGCATTCTGCTTTTCCCGAGCAACAAGATCAATCATAGTCTCTCGTATATCGTTCATGCTGCTAACCTCGCTTCGTGCCAGTGTTCCATGTCCTGCATATTCATACCTACCTCACCCTCTACAGGGAACGGTACAGTAATGTTCATACCATATCTGGTATTGTAATACTCAGGGATGCTCTGCATGATCCTAGTCATGTCAGTCATAACTTGATCTACTACACTCTCGTGCATGTCTACCCATACACAGTCATGTACCGTGTTGACTAGGAACGCCAGTCCGCCATAGTTATCACATTCCGAGAAGTGTCGGAAGAGCCTACCGAGCATTGCTTGGACGAACTCACCACCGGTACCTTGAACAGGATAATTTTTGAGTTGGGTAGGAGAGAAAGTCTGGTCAATTCCCTTTTTCTGTAGATAGTCAGGGGCGTTAAAGGTTCGGAACATATAGCGAGTGCCTGTTGGCGCGGTATAATATCCCTTGCGGAACTGTCTCCACTTGTTCTGGACATCACACATAGCACCGAAGACTTCTGCTGTACTATTAACCGTCTGTTTAACAAGGTCATTGAACTTAACAATGCCCGGATAAAGGTTGTCTTCATTCTCTATAAGCTCCTCTACTTCTGCCTTAGGCATACCCGTAGTGATAGCGATCTTAGATGCACCAGCACCATATGCTCTCTGGAACGAGAAGATTTTACACTTGGTACGTTCCTTCTTACCTGCTGCTCTATCATGATGTGGACCATTAGCCCCGTCTAGCTTATCTGTGCACCAAAAGACAGCTTCATCATAAGTCATGTCGAACTTAATCGACACACGCTTACAGTGAAAGTCAATCTTCTCTAGCAAGTCATGGATAAGCTGAGCATCACCAGACAGGACACCCTGCACCACGATCTCTAGCTGGCTGTAATCGATCTCGCCCATACGGCCCTGTAGACCAAAACGACTAATGAACATCTTCTTGACTTCGGACTTAGCAAGCTTAGTCTCGTTGTCAATAGCAGCAGTAGGAATATTCTGCATGTTCGGATCGTTAGCACTAAGGCGAGTAGTAACTGTGCTGGTATGATTAAGCTTGTGATGGATCATATTAATGCCTGGCATAACACAGGTCAACATACCCTTCCACTCGCCCTTGTCATTCTGCACAGCGTAGTAAGTACCTATCTCTTTGTCCAGAGTGTTCTTACGGTTAAGTGCCCAAAGAAACGGTAGCTGAGTTTCCGCAAGGACTTCATCGAGCGTATCTCCGGAGGTAGAGTAAATCTTAACTCCTGCTGCATCTGTCTCTTCCTTACTCTCCCATTCTTTCTTACCCTTAGTATAGCCGGGCAGAACAAACAGGCGATCCTGCCACTTGACCTTAAGCTCACCCTTAACAGTAACAGACTTGAACTTACCTAAGCCCTTACTCTTACCGGAAAGAAAACGATCTTGCACTTCTTTGCCAAGGATGCCTTCTTTATAGTACATGGTTCCGTAGGTAGGACTTTCCACCCTCCCAAGTGTCGCTGGATTAGTAGCAACTCCTTTGAACTTAGGCCAACGTTCCTCTGCATTAAGTCTCGCTAGCTCCCCTGTTGCCTCGTCTAAGTAGGTGTCCCTCACCTTGTATTTGATTGTCCCGCCAAATATTAGGGCTGACACTTGAGGACGACTGTTCCAATTGAACTCCCACGGTATCTCTGGAATGTACTGGTTGAGCAATGATGTCTGCTTCCGCAAATCTTCCATTAAGACCTGCAGGCGCCTTCCTGCCTCGACTACGTCGATTTTCAGCCCATTGAACTCCATTTCCGTCGTACACAGCAACCCGTCCATTCGGTCCTGTACCATCTTCAACTGTCCCTGGGCCACTACCTTCTTGATCTGCCCCAGGAATATCTTCTCCGTGTTCCCGATGTCTCCAGAGTTTCTCAGTTCGGCGTGTGTTCCCAACAGGTAGTCGGCTAGTAGACTCTCCGGTATCTCCGAGGTCTTTATCCCCTGTTCCCATAGTAGCTTTACCTCATCTAGTTTGACTCGTCCGCCGTAACTCTCAGCGATCTGGTCCATTGACACCATCTGCACGGACTGTTCGGCACCGTATATGAGATACTCAGCGTACTGGCAACACCATATCTTACCGCCGCGCTTGAAGAACCTACGTAGGTCTCTGTTACCTTGTGCCAGCTCGTACAATAGATCGAACTTAATGTTGAGACCAACAAGCATATCAACATCGTCAGGGATATGAAGGTAGCTGCTGCGATCGTGTTTCGGATGATACGTAGCGTAACCACACTTGTCTCCCTGTACTTTCCAACCACGCATGACTACCCAATTACGGGTATCGAATGGGTTTGCCTTTCGCTTAAAGCTGGTATGTGTCTCAGTCTCCAAGTCGAAGACCATGTACTTACCCATGATAACTCCTTAATAGACTACAGCATTATCGCCTCTAGTCCTGCCTTCCGTGATGAATTGGAATAGAAGCATACGCTGGTTCTTTTCCCTAAGGTTCATCATAGCTGCAAGCTGAGTTGCCTTAACCCATCTATCAAAGGCTTGATTATCAGCAACGGCGATAACATTAATACGGCCTTTGCGATAGCAGGCCTTGATCTCTTGGTTGGGGTACTCTCCATGAGGAGAGATTTCATAAAAGTTTTCTTGAAGCTTAGCTGACAGAGCACCGTTATATATAATAACAATGTCTAGGTCAGTATCAGTAACTGGAGGAGTACAAATAATTGCACTCCCTGTCGGCATATACTTAGGTGTATCTGCATACTTGTATACAAGATTGATAACTTCTTGCATCTCAATCATAATGTTAAGCGACATCTGCTTCCCTTTTCTCTGGCCTGAACCTAATGAATGTAGGTTGGCGAAGTGCATCATAAGTATCATCTCTCATATACCTAATCTCTGCAATGGTTGGTTTATACTTGTTAGCTACTGCTGCATTCCATAGAGCCTTACGCTGAGGGTGCGTCAATGCTCCGGGACCGATACCAATGATACTGGTAACCGCCTTACCTTTAACCATGCGAGTGAACTCAGCATTGAGCCTACCTACCATACCAAGACCAGCACCAGTTTTGAGGCTGATAGCCTCCTCGAAGCCAATGATCTTAAGATCAATAGTGGGTACAGGTTTGATACGCTGTGTACCCCAGCAGCGTTTACCAGGTTGGAATGTCTTATCCAGACTATGCACCACTACACCCTCAGCATCTGGCTTAGCCTGCATAATCATATCAAAGGCAGCTAATGCAGAACGCTCATCATAGCAGATCACGCCGGGGATGGCTCGAATAGGAAGGTCGCTGAGCGATTTCCCTAGCTGTCGGGATAGATTATCAAGGGACACAACGAAAGTCGCTCGACGGGCCTCGTAGGTCAGCGCAGGGGCATCCCGTTGATCGAAGTCGAAGACGTTTAGCACTAGCTTCGCGGACTTAGCATCATATTTCTGTTGGCGCACAAGCCCATTGATAGTCTTAAAGGGTAGACCCTGGATATATAGCTCACCGATGATAGACCCACCATCATGAAGCATATGCTTGGCGTACTCAATGATATGCGGGATACTGACGATTGCTTCATTCTGTCTGCTCCAAGCAAGGACATGTGAGCCGATACGCCTAATGCGCACCGGAACACCGTCTAGCTTCTCTTGTACCATAGCGGGCCAAGGCATCTTGCTTGGCTCCCAATTCTTTAGAAGCTCAATACTCTCATCTGTCATTATTAATCCTAGTCAGAACGTCATCGAAGCGTCCCTCAATGTACAGTGTATTGTTATCTACCTGTACCTGTACCTGTACCTTACCGTACTTAGTAACTCGAAGTGCTGTTACTTTAGCAGGATCAAAAGCTACGGGTTCACCATAGCTATTTTGGAACTCGATAAGTTTGCTCATACAGGTGCTCGATCCATAAAGAAATCTTCCAGTGTAGGATACCTAGAGACTTGAGTAGAGTGAGTAAAGACATTTTCATAGTCGCCTATAACGATGACCGGAATACCCTTACCTAGCGCATATCCCATCTCTACAAACCTACCTCCTCCCGGCTGAGGCTCACCACGAGGATGAGTAAAGATAAAGAGTACATCAGCCCGTCCTACATCAGCCAAGTCCATAGTAGCGATCTGCCTACGGCTCTTACCTTCTTCACTGTTCTGCGTCCAAGTAGCTGTGCATTCCCATCCAAGCTTCTTATCGATAAGCTTAGAAATCTTAGCCATCTCTTTAAGACGGCTGAACTTAGCAGCTAGGTAATACTTATAAGCCATTACTCTGCATCCTCTCGGTCTGGATTAGGCGCTGCTACAATAAGACCACCAGCAAGCCATGGTGCCTTGTAAGTAAGTGTTGAAGTAACTTCTTTAAGTACTCCTTCTGGCATACTTGGCCAAGGATATTGTCTAGCTTTTTCTGCAGCATCTGCAGGAATTATTTGTCCGCCTTGAATACTTTCCATAGCTGGAAATAGTTTAGGGCGATCATCTTTAACTTCTGCCGGGAATACCTTCTTAGCCTTGATCTCTTCCCGGACTACTTGCATATCCCTAAGCTTGGCTACCATAGCCTCAGCTTGATGCAGCAGGTCACACTCTACGGGAGAAATGCTGCGGTTATCTAAAAGCGTACCATGTACCTTAGCATCTATAAGAATAGCACAGCAGGCCATTACAGCGCCGAGGTTCTGCACAGTAGTGTCCCGAGCTAGCTCTTCACCATGGCTATACAACTGCAGGTGCCGCATAGCAGCATCTACATAGGTCATAGCTTCTACTGGATCATGCCGCCAGTTAACTTCCCCGTACTTAAGGCAACCATCCCATTGAGCTTCAAACTGCGCCAATTGTCCGGATAGTGGTACTAGCGAAAGTCTAGGCTTACGATCCCCAAAGATTTTTTTCGGGTTTGGAGGATTTTGAGTTTTAACAGGAGGACTTACATACCGCTCATGATCTGCCTTAAGTTCAGCGATAGCTTCTTTTATAGTTCTATTAACGTCACCCATCAGATATGCCTTTCCAGAGTTGCGATCATATTATCAGGATACATAACAGCATCAGCGAAGCGGTACATAACGTCCCATCTATCATGCTCAGCATCTAGCAGGATAAAGGTCTTCTTACCTTTACCTGCCATATATCCTAATTCGAGGTGCCCTGACTTGCCTGCTGGTAACACCAAAATAGCAGCTGCTGCTCCGTCAAGGTGAGATTGGTCAAATCTATGCACGTTCTTTGCAGCTTCGCCCTGTAGAGCTTCAATGTAGCCTCGACCACGTGCTTGTTCATAAGATTTCCAGTAATCGTCAGCTTCTGGGCCAGCGGCATACCAGTCGTCAAATACTTGGTAATCATGCTGCCGAAGTAGTGATGCTGTTGCCGGGATAGCACCATTTCGCAAACTCCCAATTAGGTAGATATAACCATTCATACTGCTCTCCACTTCTCACCGCGCTGAGTAATCATCTGGCGCTTACCATTCTCATGTGTCAAGATATGTGACTGCGACCAAGATGACGGGCCTTTATTGTAGCCCATATTGAGGGACGCAAGGACACCTGCTGTCCATACACCATCAATGATACCGGCGGAATGTGTATGACCTGTGTTAAGTTTCCGGCCAAGCTGACGATAGCCCTTAGGTGAACCTTTGGCCCCGTTAGGCCCGAGATGGCCGTGTAAACCAAGTTCGATTTCATGCAGGACATAGCTGTCATCTTCCTTAATATGGACCCACTTATCTACGTTCATATCAAGAGCATCTGCTGCTTCTAGCAGAGCAATCTCATACATATCCCGCATAACCCCTTGTTCGATACCTTCGAACATAAGGTACATCATACGGTGATAATATTTAGAATTGGCTGGATCATCATTAATCATAGCTTCCTTAAGCCACCGCATAAAAGCCATATCATGATTAGAGCGTACCAGCAGCAACTCAGCACCACTATTCCGGCCGATCTCCTCAAGCAGCGTAACAGCGTGCTTTATGTTACCTTCAACAGTATTCATACCGTTAAAGTGCTGATCGGCTCTAAAGAATGGGTCTTTGATATTATGATGGTTACGAGCCTCAAAGTCTAGCAAGTCATGGATAGCGATATGACTAGGCTTGATATAGCGGACGAAGTCCATAGCGCCCTTAAAAGCTACAGGGTCCATCTTCTCAGCATGAATGTCGCCGAGATTAATGATCTTAGCAGGACCATTAGGTAGATACGGTTCAAGGCTATTAGGACCATACCAGCTATTCAGATCAAAGAAGCTACCATCGTCGTTAGCGTTGATCTGTCGAGCAAACCAGTCGCCGTCATTATCAATTTCTAGGTAAAGCGCTCCATAGACGTGATGATAGCTCGCAATTTGTCCTGCCCTACGCTCGATATAGTTTCGGAGCGTACAAGTACCAGTAGTGTACATGAAGCGCTGTGGTTGACCAGATAGTAGTCCTGCCATCGAATGCATGTGTACCTTGGCATGTGGTACTGCTGCCGAGTTCGTTGCCGTGTAATTCTCAAGTCCCGACAGCGGGTCTTTAGCAGTTGGGAGAATGTCGAGTTCCGCGCAGAATACGAAGTCTCTGGCGAGTTTAATCTGGTCATTCTGTACATAGGGGATAATGGCAGGGTCGTACCACAACTCATCACCTGCCGCATTAGTCTTGCTATCCTTTGTAACACCGCCCCATCCATTCTTATTATAGCTGAACCGACTAACCATGATCTGCGCACCGACCTTATCGGCCATACGGTTAAGAGCCTTCCAGAAGCCAGCATGAACCTTAGTATTGTTCTGTGCCGATGTAAGGATAAAGCGCTTACCCTTAGCTTGCTCACGGAAGTGGTCTGGCGCTTTAACACGCCCACCAGCTTGTGCCTTAACCTCAGGGGGTAGGGTAGAGGCTATAGCAGGTTTTCCTACTGTAGCTGCTGGCACCGGCCCTTTATGATTATGCAAAATTCTAGCCTTACGATAAAGGGCGTTGCTGAACTTATGTCCGGCCCTGCGCAGCCTTTCCATATCACCAGTCGATGTAAGAAGTGTGTTAACCTCTAGCATCAAACTATGTGCTGTCATTGCTCTATAGTCTGTCATTTAACGTCCAATCCATATCTAGTAACAGTAACGAAATTCCTAAGGATGCAGTCTTCGTGCCAAGTGATACTTTTATTTAGTTGCTCAATCTTATTACGAGCATTTACAATATCTTTACGATGTTCATCCATATCGTTCTGCATTTGCTTACTAAATCCGGCCTTATCTTCATCGGTCATGCTGCCTGCTTCTCCAATGGATTAAGGGGAGTATCTTTATACAGACTACGAACCCCATCGAATATAACCTCCGCCTTAGGATCACTAGGACCGTCTGGCCTGCGCAACTTATTCTTAGGTGTACCGATCCACCGCAAGTTCTCACTATTGGGATCAGAGATACTACCTATCATAATGATTGCATCACATGCGCCTTGCTTACCGGTCTTACTATCCTTAAGCATATGCTGCTCAGGAAAGCGCATACCTTCGCCATCTACACTGATCTGACTAGTAGCAATAGAGACATAGTCATTCTTGACTGCATCTTCTCGAAACCACTGGTACATCTGCTCAAGCTTTTGGTCAGTACGGGCAGCATCCCCAAAGCCATGTACATTATCGATCATATCGGTAACAACTAGGCCGGGATTATTCTGCTCAATAATCATAGCTACCTGAGAATTATTCAAACCGTGGATATCAACTACCCTGATCTTATCGAACCGGCCCTGAATGGACCTAAAGGCTGCCTCTAGCGTACCCGCTAAAGACATAGCTTTCATCTCAGCCATACTCAGTCCGAGTGTAGCTTGCCACACTCTAGGAATAATTCGTTTCCCTGGTCCTTCATTATTAAGCCAGAGTACGTTTCGTTCGGGAGGCAGTTGCGGTGCCATATACGAGACTTCGGACGCAATGAAAGAGGTCTTCCCTTTATCAGGTCTTCCGGCAACGATAAGCGCATCTCCACCCCGCAGCCCACGCATTGACCTGTTAAGACAATGCAGTCTGAATGACATTCCAGCGTCATTAAACTCATCTTGCAGTAGCTCCTTGATAGAAGTATCGATGAACTTGATCTGCTTAATGTTCCGGCTAAGCTTATAGCTATCTACAATCCGGCCTAGCTCAGAAGGGATATCGTGGATATCTCCTTCCTGAATAGCAGCCACAAGGTTAGCCATCTTAACCGTTACATCACTATCGGCTAACTCCTGCATGACTACATTACGCTGATCCTCATCAGGCTCAATCATAGCATTCTGCATGATCCTAGCGAACTCTCGGATACGGTCATCACTGATACCGGGATGCCATGCACGGAAGCGTGTAATAAAGCTAGTAATATCAATGGTAGTGTGAGAGGGAAACAGTTCGAAATACTTTCCGAAATCTGCCAGTAGAGCCTTAGTCTGTTCCTCTAAGCTGGCTACGCTAACTAGCGGCTCCAGCATCGAGTAGTCCTTGCGGTTTTTCATAATCCGCAATAGGAGTAGGTCTATCATCTGTTAGATATCTCCATATTTCTCTATCCGTATGGTTCTTTGGGTCTTTGGTAGAAGTTATACTCTGCCATGGCAGCCCTATCATCTCTAATCTGGCGCATAGCTTCTGCGTTCCTTTTGAACCAGCTTTGTCTGGGTCTAGCCATATCCCAACCGGCTTGCCATTTGGCAGCCTGTGGTCTAACATCAGCATCAGCTTGTCGCCTAAGGACGTCCCTAGAATTGAGGCACTTGGTAGGAATTGTCCTACCCTTATGGCGCTCAATGCGTCCTCTGTTATTATCAGGCTGTACTGCGGGTCCGAGATCATCCAGGATGATAAAGTCAGCGCACTTACCGATGATAGGAAAGGCCATGGCTTCGATTGCCTTATTAAATACTTCGGGCCTAAATCTTGGGCGAAAAGCTTCCGCAAGCATACCCCGGTCAAATCCCCCGATGCGTTCAGAATTGGGATCACGGCCCGGCGCAAGCTCTCGCTGTACCCTAGCTTGTACGTCTCTCTCAAAGTCTCGTTCACCCCTGCGGCCGAGTACCATAGGAGGGCACTTATGGAGATAAGGGACTTGTCGGAATATGCGGAACTGAAATCCATTGGCAAACTTGCAGATATCGTGGCTAAATTTAATGGCTTCGACAACTCTTGCAACGATATAAGCGATGTCCGGGCTTCCCACACCGTTTCCCCGCACCTGTGGCAGTATCCCCGCCATCCTTTCAGGGTTGCCTCTACGCTCATTGATGGGGTTGAGCCGCAATGTATGATCTTCTTTTTTCCACCAAGGGGCAAAGACTGGGCTACCGTAAGCCACTTTGGGCTCTGCATTCTGTAGCTCCTGTAATAGGGCCTTGTCTTCTAAACGCTTCTTAAGAGTATCGCTGTCCACACGACCGATACCAAACTCTACGTTATAAGTATCTTCTCGAGACTGCACTGAGCAGTAAGGATCGGTAACAACTACTATGTCTCCTCGCATCATAATATTGCCGGGATGCAAGTCATTATGTGGGGCAACTGTAGTCCATAGACGTAATAGTTCTGGATAAGTACTATTGTACTCACGCATGAGATCGTACTGCTCTCTAGCAGCGTCTGTAGGAGAGTCTTTATCATACAGGGTAAGTCGCTCTATCTCAGCTACATACATGTCTTGGAACAAGTGCAGGGAGTGCACCTTAAGCAGATGATCGTTATCATCCGTCTTATTAACGAGACAGTAGGTAGCATAAACTACCCACCCGTCTCCTCTGCTCAAACCTGTCTTAAGAACCCTAGTTGGGTCCGTAGGGTGGTCGAACACAGCTCCATACATACCGGCTGCAATATACTTAAACCCGTAATTAACGAGACTTTTACATGAGGGCCTAGAGAAGTAAGAAACCCCTGCGTCTTTAATACTTGCTTTAAGTTGGTACAGAACTGCGCTCATAATAGCACCCTATTTAGCGTTTGGAACAGCACAGCCCCTATTGGCTAGGCTTTCATTGTATGCCAGTGTGTCTTTGACCTGCTGGTCAGTCATAGTGTCAATTGTGGCTTGACTGTATCTTAGAGGTACGTCGTTAGGGCCACACTCATTAGTTCGCGGACCAACGGTCACGCAACCTGATACGAGCAGCATCAGTATTAAGAGACTGGATTTTAGCACGGTCTTTAGCCTCCTGTACGCGGACTTTCAACGAGTCGTTCAACTGCTTGTTTAAGACGGTCGACGACCCTGCTGTTTGCCCCTTGAGATACACAGTAATGATGGTAGCTATTGCGCCCACCACCAAGAAGATATATGGAAGGTATTTGTTTATACCGCTCGCCGTCCAAAGAGTTGCGATTGTAGTGAGCATCTATTACTTCCTCTGCGGGTTTAGGTTTAGTGAGGGTAACTGCCACCATAGCTCATTTGCCCCATACTTTCCTAGCGATGACTACAAGCACAATGCCGACTACCACAGCAGCTGCGGCATATGGACCATAAGTACTGATAGCACCAAACAGACCAATGACTGGAGACCAATCAGTAACGGACTGAGCAGCAGGACCAGCAGCAGACACAACCGTAACGGCAGCGGCTGCAACACCGGCTGCTTTTGTAGCGATAACACTTGTGCTATCTGCGGGCTTGACGTTAGCACTGGCTGTAAGTGTCTTAGCGACATCGAGATTGGCCTCCAAGATTTCAGGAGAGACGATATCCTTGACCTGTTCCGGCTCACCGTCGATAGTGGATAGGGCCTCAGCAGGCGGGAGAGCGTCACTGACAGCGATCAGCTTTTTGGCGGTAGGAATACTCCCGTTCACCATCAAAGCGCGCTCAAACGACGCTGCGGTGACGCCAGCATTATTCATGCCGTCGCCTGCATAGTAGCTAGAGCCTCTGGTGATGTTCTTGCCGACATAGTTCTTAGTGCCAGCCAATACAGGCAGGCTAGCCCACTCTTGAGCAAGGTTCTTGCCGAACTGTTCCTTGGTAAGCTGACCAGCCATAAAGGCGTCATAGCCACGGAAGCGAAGCAACTGCATACCCATACGGTCTTGCAGATCAGCATCGAACTTCTCAGTACCCTTAAGGCCCATTACTTCCTTAAGGTTCTTAAGTGTCTTATAGATGATCTGATATCGACCAGCAGCACTAGACAAAGTCTTGTACTTCTTCTTCCAGGTCTGCATATCAGCCAGCAACTCATCAACTGTATAGCTGGTAATAGGCTTAGGCAGCAACTTCTCTTTATTGCTGCTAATGCTAGTATAGTTCGGCCCTTCATGCACAGCTAGAAAGTCTAGGATATGTGCTGCGGCCTCTGGTACTGTCTTATCCAATCTTAGAACTCCTTTAGATGCACCTTGGACAGATCGTCTGCCTCGATGTGCGCATTGATATAAGCTACCAAGTCTACAGGTGACTGCTTATGCTTCTGAATATAAGCTATCCACCCATCGTAAGCCATCCATGCCCATGCGGCTAGAGGATGGAAATGCTTTGTTGGCCCTACTGCCAGCGCAATAATGCGGCATTGCTCAGGCCATGTTCTACGATAAAGAGAGTCATGCAAGAACCACATAACAGATGGATTACTCCTGAACATAGCTTCTATAAGCTCTTTTGCGCCAGTATTAGTTACAGGCATATGCCCATCATCTACTGTACTATACTGACGCTTAAACGCAGCACAGGCATAAATAAGGCGCAGTTTATGGTCGAGATGTACGCGCATGTTAGTCTCTCCTTGGGTTAAAACGAAAACATATTGATACCGCGAGGCTGTGCCTGTTAGCACTTCACAGTCCTACATGATCCCTGAAAACAGTTAGGACGCACAGCCTCTCGATATCAATACGTATTACAAACATGCAGTACACGATTCGAACGTGTGTACCCTTACCTCTACTAGATGTAACAGACATCTATCTTGATCCGGGCTGTATCTGTGTCAACATTAAGCCTCTCAGTCAACTGCATGTTTGTAATAGGTACGACTAGCAGGCTCAACTAAGAACCTGCTAGCTTTATGTAACTAGCCTAAGCTAGATTATTCAGCGTCTTCGATCGTATCATCGACACGGTATACAGACGAGCCGATATAGGCATTCTTGTCGTCAAGCTTGGTACGGGAAACATAATGCACCTTAGTGCCAGCTTCCTTTTCCTGCTTATTCTGCTGAGCAACAGCAGCCTGAATAACGCCCTGCAACTTCTTCTCGTCTGCGTTCTCGACGTCAGACAGGAGGATATCGAAGAATGCGTAACCAGTGACAGTCTTACCGTCTTCGGCAACAGTCGGAGCAACCAGATCAGCGAATGGGTACTTCGAACCGCTGCGACCACCACCGCCACCAAAGGCTACACGGGCAGGCAGAAGGCCAGCACCAATAGTCAGTGGCTTGTTGATCTTAATCTCAACGCGAGGTGCGCGCTTGGCCTTCTCAGCCGTATCAGCGACTTCGGCAGTAGCATCAGCTACGTTCTCAGCGGCAGTAGGTTCAGAGCCGACAACAGGAGCAGTGGTCGTGGTTTCGGTAGTACCAAGGCCGAGTTCGGCCAGCAATGCTTCGTCAGTAGTATCAGGCATATGTTATTCCTTTTCCTAGCTAGGTTGTAGTTCGTTCTATCCGTGGCTGTAGTAAGCCTCATTTACTCTCCGCAACTAGCGAACTGGAGTACCACGAAATTTGATTATCCATATAGGGCACACTACACAAGCAACTGCCCTAAGTATCAGTCCTCGACGATAGCATAGCTCTCGGCGAGGTAGTCAGCCATACGAATGGCTTCATCACTTGTAAGTGCAGTCCAGTCAGAAGACCGGAGAACACTAATGAGGTAACGAATATCTGCTTCCTCATCGGTATCAGTAGGAGTAACAGCAGTGCTACTTTTACCTACTGCATTCATAGCCTTGATTGTCTCAAGTCCATACATCAAACTGTCTCCAGTTCTTGTGCTACTTTAGCAGCGGCTTCATTCTCAGCGATCTGCTTAGCAGTAGCAGCACGCGCATCAGCAAGACGCTTACGATAGTCTGCTGCCTTATGCCGACGAGCAGGCGTACCGCGTGGAGCATGTGGCGCCTTGTAGAAGTCCGAAATACTCGGAACATCGACGCCGAAACGTAGGCACATCATAACAGTCGTCTCATATGGTGACAATATAGGACGATCATTGCTGATAGGGCCAGGAGTGATTTCAGTCTTCTCGGTCATAACGATATCCTTTGCGCTCTCGGCGCTCTCTACGCTTGTCTTTATCTTTGGTAGGCACATCTTCTGTGCCTACCAATTTAAACTGGTCCATATAGACCTCGTCGAACTTACGCTGCAAGTTACTCTCCGTCTAGGATACGATGCAGCAGTGCCGAAGCATTCTCAAGCTTACGGCGCTCATTAGCCAGCTTGATCTGACTCTGGTTCTCAGCAGCTTCAATAGCCTCATGATTAGCAGCTGCAACTTCCTTCATCTTACGCACCTTAGCTTCAAGGGCATAAGCTTTCTGGAACTCGTTACCACGATAATGATGACTACGCTCGATCTGCTTAACCGAGTGATCTAGGTTAAACTTAAGATGCTCATGCACCTTATCGATCTTGCCTAGTGCAGCATGGAAGATATCCAGTGCATCCTCAGCCTTAGCATCACGATGCGGAATGCCTTCTTTAAGCTTGTGAGCAAACTGCTTCACAATAGCGATTACTTTACGATGTGGCATTAGTATTCCTCACCCTGATCGATGAAAGCTTGTGCAATACAAGCACGCTCGGCTGTTGTAATGTCAGGCATGAAACGATCGTCTCGCATCATGTCTACACCCTCATTGAAATCACCTCGAAGTAGAGGCTCAATCCAACGAGGAAGCTGAAATTTCACAGTCTTAAAGACTGTGACTTCTTTACATACTTTGATCTGCAAGTCAGCCTCCAATATGATATTCGGTCCAAGCACAGCCACTAAGGCTAGATGCTATAAGGATGATAAGAACAAGCGCTGCAACACAATACAGCATTGTATGATCTGGTTCAGGCGGAGTGTAATAACTCATACGTTTTCGCCTACCTTATAACAAACAACAATACGCTTCATGTCGATCCCATTAAGCGTAATGATATCTGTCTTACCATTAGGTGTTTCTTTGAGATGGCACTCTTTAGCAGGCATCTCCTGAACCCAATGATCTATATATTGTCCCTGCATAGTCAATAGGATACCGACGGCTAGCACACTACCCACTAGATTTCCTCCGAATTGAAAATGCAGGCTTAAAGCCGTAGCATTTTGGGTTATGACTGTACCATATGTCATTGGTCCAGCCAGGACGACGAACATTGTATACGTATATACGCTGTCCACTCAGACACCACGTTATTGATGGGTGTGACCACATTAGTGCTTACCGAATAGTAGGGCGTAGGCTACGCCGGCAGCAAAGCTAAGGATGAAGTACCAGATAACCATCTCGCTCATTAGAACGGCCTCGATTGGACACACATACCATATACACCAGCAGAGTTGTCTGGATTGTCTGTACGTATTGCCTCAGCAGCTACTTTACATTCCGCTAGTGAATTGTAATGATCTGGCACTACAACCATGGCTGACGAGTATAGCTTAATTATAAGATACCACCACATTAAGCAAATACCTTCCCGCGATGTGCACGCATCTTGCTGGCAGTCAGTGCACAGTCCAGCAAATCATCGCTGTAATATGCAGACTTCTCAGCCTTATCGTAACTGTCCTCAGGGAAAGACACCCGAAATTCAGAGGTGCCACCTACCCGGCTTAAGGTCATTTGGTGCTGTTGGCACCGTTGCCTAGCCTCGCGCAAATTTATCATTTTAGTGCCTTTAACTGTTGGCTAGAGCAATTGACTGGCTATGAATTAGCCAGTACTTTCTGCTCAATAGCGATCAGGGACATATACCCGTTATGACGGGCGATATCGTCACGACTAGCCTTAGGCGCCATAGCCTTCTGCTTATGCCAGATATACATACGACGCAGTACCTCACGGGCACGATTACCGTAAGTCTGCCGCATGTAGATTGCTGATTGTACTTGCATTATCGTATCTCCTAGTTGAACACGATTGTTCATTGATCTCTGTCCGAAGTATAGTCCGCTCTTAACATTATATGCATTGGATGGTCTGTGATCAGCAGATACATCATCTCGCATACCATAAGATTAAACGCCTATTCCGAGGGACAGGATCGTGAGCAACCAAGCAGATTTCTCTTGTGTGACAATGTTTCATTACCTAAGGCACGCAGCAATTAGGCAATCTACTTCAAGGCATACACATGGTATTATCTCACTCCGAATACCTGCAAACAGGCTGAGCGACAATGGCACGTAGGCCAGTAATGTTAATACATAGCTCCCTACCGAGCTGGTCCGGACAGGAATACATACACTATAGGCCAACGGCCAGCTAGTGGTTGATGCGGGACTGCATTATCAACATAATCCTCGTATTTGTGATTAACGAGGTTCATAATGTATTCCAGCTTGAGAGACATGTAATCCCGGACTGCTATATAGCGCCAGAAGTACCGTTCATTCATGCTGGTAATTCTCCTTAGCTTAAGTCAGATCAAGTCTGCCCTGCCAATAAGCGTAGCAGTAGACTTACGGAATATCATCTGAGTATCGCCGATATAGTAATCCTCAGTCTGGTATATAGCGATACGAAAGCCATCTTCTTGCAAACCACGCAATACATGCTCTTTGTATATCCACTGACGCATCTGCTCTAGGCTCTTAAATCCAAAGAAGTATTGACTCTTATCCTCCAGCTCATACCAAGGCCGAGCTAAAAGTCTATCCGAGCTAGGTGTAGGATGTTTATCCTCGTATGTATCAGGATCATAGGAAGGCAGATCATACCAGCATTCTGGTCTACCTGCTTGATACAACCCAATATCGAACGCATTAACTACCCTAAAGCATAGCTCTTTCATTGGAACACCTTAGCCCATGTAGGTGCATAGTACACCCAGGTTGCAGATACAGTCGGTATTACGAGATAGCGTCTACCAAAAGACACCTTGAGCTTCTTATAGCCCATAAGCTTACGCATTACCGTCAGACTAGCCGACATGAATATACCAGCAATACTAGCTGATACTACACCAGAGAATGTCTCATGATACACGTAGATCATAAGTACAGTGAATGTAATATCCACGATATTGGCATACCCAAGCCATTTACGCATATCAGAGCGTGCCATCATAATGAAGCACGTTACAACTGTAGCGATACCAGCGAATGCGAAGCCAATAAGGCCAGCGATTACTACGTCCATGACATAGCTCCTATTGTGTTCACTAATCTAGCAGCATTAAAGGCATCCACCACTGCTAGACTATGAGCACAAGTTAGGCGTTAGTTCTCAACGCCAGTCTTCTGTGCATCAATGTGATGCGTCTTGAGCGCCATAATCAGAGGCGAGTAGTCCCGGCCAGTAGCCTTAGAGTCTGCCTCCAGCTTCTTGATGGCTGCATTAGCCCACGCATTGAAGTCGAGCGGGATATAAGCCGCACCCTCAAGCGCCTTAAACTTCCAGAAAGGCTGCACCATAGCCTCACCAATACGCCATTTCTTGCTGGCATCAAAGCGCCATGAAGGCTTGTCACCCTCATTAAGAGGGCCGTATGTCAGTTCGCCGAACGTCTCGAACCACTTCATGAGCGAGTTCACACGCACCATTTCTGGCATAGCGTCGAGGAACTGTGTCAAGACGTTCATATTCCGGTGCTTGGCAACGAAAGACAACACGCTACACGCTAGTACATGCACCTCATGCTGCATATCCTTGGCACTGGTCTTGAGTGCCGCCGTGCGAGTGTCGATATCCTTCTTCTTGAGGATAAGCGCAATAGCAGCCGTAGTGGCTGGAACCTGATTAGCCTTAGTCATATTAGTATTCTCCTTCTACACGGAATGCACGCAAGGCTTCAATATGCTTGCGTTGTTGTTGAACCTTGTTCATATGCCGGATGAACATATACTCGTTAATGTTCGCCCGTAGTACCATGCAACCTACGGCCATAAAGCCGATTGCAATAATAGATGCAACAACCATGTTACATACTCCTGTTAGGTTAGTAGAATACAGGCTTGGCTTGTCCGACACTACACAACGGTAGCATATCCCTGTAGGCATCAGCCTTTTATGTCGCGCCTTGTTTCCTGTATTCAACTAACCTCACAAGAGATACACACTAGGTTACTCAGAGACCTGCTAGTAATAGCTTGGATTATCCTACGGTTAAGAGTGATAATTCCTTAATGCTACTACCTACAAGCTACCTTGCTTAGTAAGTGTATATCTCAAGAGCAGTCCGGAATAGGTCTAGCCATGTCCGTTACCGTTACACTAGTAGATATCATTAATCGCGCCCTTGATGTCGGGACTGATAACTGCTCTTGTGTCTGTCTAATCACGCTATCCAGCGTTACTAGCAGAATGTCCGATGTTTCGCTTATCAGGCGGGTAATCGTATAGAGCGTGCCAGCTTGGTATTGCCTTGGCCTAACACCCTGTACCCTTTATGCACGTCTACCAGATAGCTATAACAAGCTAGAGCTAAGTAGCTTAGAAGGGCTTTCCGTAAGCCAGAGTGGCTAGGCGGTAGCGACGTCTTCAGTGACCCCCTTTAGATACCCAAAACATATAGATAGCTATATCCTATAGGTTGTAATAGCTATTTATCTTATATCTTATTGAAATCATTATATAATATCTTTACTGATACCGTATATTGCTATCTATATCCTATCTTATATCTATCTCTAGCTCTATCTATAGGTTGTATTGATAGGGTATCTTATCCTTCCTTATCATGCTCTCCGATCGGTCTATTGTCTGGTCTATGATCTAGCAGGGTAGCGGTAGTGGTGTTGGTAGTGGTGTCTTACCAGGTGTGGTCTACTATTGGTATTATATATGTATTCTTATTGGTATATGTATCTCATTAGTTGTATGGTTATCTTATTGATATGATTATATTATATATGTATAGCTATCTACGATAGTTGTAACTGATACCAACCAGTAGATGCAAATCGTAGGGTTTGGTATTGTTTATATCCATATAGGGCATAACAGTCTGATATAAGGGATTGACCATAGGCTAGTCTGGATGATAAGAGATATAGATAGCCGGACATACCCATCGGCATACAGGCTTAGGAGCAACTGGATAGCTAGTGTATAGCTAATCATATATCATAGTACATAGCAGGTGCACCCTACTGGCTTATGGCCATAGTACGGCTAGCAGGCTGCAGCATAGCGACCGACGATATCGGCGCAATTATAAGGACTTGGGCTTTCGGGCCGGGCTATGGGGGAAATCCGCCGCGGTTAGTTATTAGATACCCCTACGAAAAATTGTACCTCCCTAGAGATACGCTATGTATACTCTAGGGATTAGTACTGGAATAACTAGGAGATAACCTCAGTTTAACTCAGTCTTAGTATGCGACTGGGTTGTTAAGAGCCGGAGCAGCAAGGCTGTCCAACAGTTCGTCATAAGTAATGCAGACGTCTACACCAGGAGCACCCGGAGCTACAGAGAACGTCAGATATACGGTCGAAGCAGTGATATTAACAGCTACCGAGATAGCTACTTCGCTGATAAGGCCAGCAGTCGTAACGTCCGTAGCACTAGAAGCGACTGGAACAGCAGTAGCAGCCAGGAACTGAGCGCCAGCAGCCGCATTACCAACACTCAGGTTAGTTGCAACAGTGCCCTTGTTACGAGCGTATACACGCTGGAGCTTAGCACCAGCCGGAATAGCGAATGAAGTATTGGCTACAAGGTTCTGGAGAAGTACACGACGATCTACCTTGGTAGAGCCGCGCTGAAAAATAGACATAAATTAGTCCTTTCGAGGTTGCCACAAGGAGGCTCAGGGAGAGCCGCCAGAGTTGGCATGGATGATTGCCCATCTCGGGCTAGAAAACCTCTGAGAGAGGCAGGAAGGCTGGGTTTTGAGGCCCTTTAGGCTGTTTCTTCGGTCGGTTCCGGATTGAGCGCGACGGCATCCCGGCTATCAAGGGCTTCCTTAACAGCCAGAGCCTTAGACTGGTCCAAATAAGGGCCATAACTAGCGATTATTACGTTAGTAGTGACCTGACTACCCTCAGAGACAGGAACTGCTTCACTGCGAACTACGGTATAGCCGATAACATCGATCTTACCGCTCACGATTTCATTTGTAGACATAGTATCTCCTTACGGATTATGAATAGTAGGCTGATTAGTGCCTAGTACAATAGCAGGGCGTACATAGTTCTGCCGAGGGATACGTACATAGTTATTAGCACCGTGTCCCTTCCCTCGGCTACCCATTCTACGTACCTTCTTAGATACAATAGGGATAGCCATAGTTACTCCTTAGCTAAGTACGATAGCAGTAACTACACCAGCAGCAACAGTAACAGTAGCGGTGCTTACATAAGTACCAGTAACAGGTACTACAAGAGCCTGAGCTGATGTAACGATAGCAGCAGTAGAAGGAGTATTAGCACTAACTACACCTACTGGCGTAACTAGGATAGTACCTGCTACAGTCTTAGTATTGGCACTGTTACTAATATTAATAGCCTGTGTAGACGTTACTACTGTCGACAAGATAGTAGCCATATTAGCTAAGATAGCATTAAACTGCGTTACCATATATGGAATAATCTTAGGGGACCGCGTATAAAGAGCATCTAGCTCCCTAAGGGCAGTACGCCAAGAGCCGATATCACCTCGATAACCACCAGTCTGACTGGCACTACCAAAGGACGGGAAAGTAAATCTGCCCATTAAGCAGTCTCCTCTACAGTCTTAGATTTAAGTTGTAGACCATAGCTTTCCAGAGGCTCACGTGCCAACTCGGCAGCAGCTTGGTTAGCCATACGTTCGGCCTGATTACGACGGTCTTTATCCCGGCGTTTCTTAACATGCGCAAGTGCCACCATCAGTGTACCGATAAGAAGGTCTTCCTTAGCGAGATTACCCGTGGTATTAGCAGCGGCACGAACTACAGCCTTACGAAGATCAGTAGTATATCCCCAAGTATCCATGGGCCACCGAATAGAGGCGCCATTGTCTGAGACTTCACGTACTAGCTTCATCCAGCTTGGTTCTGTATTAATAGCATCCTCAGTTGGATTGCTCATCGTCCTAGTCTCCCTATCTTGCCAATACCATACTTGCTAGTGGCCTGTAGTGAAGGGCTCAGTCCCGGCATAGGCCGACCATCACCTTTCGGATTTCTCATCATGTTCTCGTATGCCAGATTAGCAGCACGTACCTTCTCGGCCATCTCATCTTGCGATAGAGCGTCCACCCAGTAGCGTACTGTCCCGGCGAGAGCATCTAGCCTGTCTTCATGTAGCAGTGACTTCTTATCACGAGTGATACGAGCCATCTGCCAGAAGAGACTATAAGTTTGTCTATTATCACCCGGATACTTCTGGATGCTAAGAAAGTCGGTCTGAATAACCTCCTGATGTATCACTAGCTTCCCGGCACCCAATACAGGTTCCAAGATATCAATGATACGGAGTTCTTTCTGCCCACTCTCCCATACGTCCTCGACGCCAACAGCGACAAGTTTCTCAAGTAACAAAAGTCTGCGAAGTACAGAAGCCAAAGCACCATTACCAAAGTTCTGCTCAATAGAAATAGCTCTTACTTGCCACTTCTTAATGAGCTGAACTAGAGGTGCCAACTGCTCATCTGTAATACCACCCGGAACACCGCCGACAGCAAAGATATGCACCCTACCAGCCATAAAGCCGGAAATAGCATATGCCGTCTCGTCTCCATTCTGACCACCACCACCTGGGTCGATATACATATGCAGGTCTGTCATAGCCCCAAAGTCCTCGGCCTTCTGTACAGAGTACATCTTGTCTCGGATAGGGTAGCCATCAGGAAGCTTAATAGAGTTCTCTTCGGTGCGCACAAAGCTGAGGGTCATAGGAGCATTACGCTTACCTAGAATATCAGCTGCTGTGTCCCAATTAAGGAACCGAATGTACCCAACTTTCAGGGGATATCTATCTTGGTCTGACAGCTTAGTTGATAGCATGTGTTGTAGATTGAAGTATGCAGGGCCTTGGTCTACTTCCTTCTTAAGAAGCGCTTCCTCACCTAACAATACAGGGTCAATAGGTTGTCCTCTGTCACCGGTCGGCCCGCCACCTTTCCTTAGGTTAGGATTAGCAGCGAGCCTCTCGACGATCAAAGGGGCTAGGAACCCTTCGTAATCAGCTTCCTCTTTCTCGGTAGGATATCTCCCCGGCCATACTCTGATCTGAGTACCTCGGCCCGGTAGACTATTGTACAGGCTGTCCACAGACTGCGGTGTACCTAGCCACACGATATCTCCATTCGAACAGATCGAGCTAAAGTCTAGTGTTAGATGGTGCAGTCTAATACGTTGTGTAGCAGTCTGCGAATTTTTCGTGCTCTCGATGTCGTCAGCGATCAGCAGATCGGCGCGACGGCCCTGCATATTGGCTGTGATGCCAATACACGCCACAGAGGGGCTTTTCTCCGGGCCTTTGAGTGAGTGATGTACGTCGAAGGCATCCACGCCCGAACGGTCGCCAGCGGCCCTGTCTGGCCGAAGGCATTCCAACTCTGACATACCCATGATAATCTGGATGATCCAATTAGCAATCTCAGTAGCCATGTCTCCACCAGCCGATAGGATGAGTACCCTAGTGGTTGGATCGTGTATCAAACGCCATACAGCGTAGATAGCAGTAATCGTTGTCTTAGCCTGACCGCGCTGAGCCTGTACCATTCGGTATTGTGGACCATAGGCTACCCATGCTCCAATATCCGTCTGGATTTCAGTACATGTAAAGCGCATAAAGCCTTCGATAACATCAACCATGAAGTCATCGAACTCAGCATAGTGAGACTGCAACAACTCAAGATCACGCCATCTTGCGAGTGCGTCATAAGTTGCTTCATTACCTCTCATATAAACTCTTCCTTTCCTAGCTGAGTTTACTAAGATAGCTCTAATAAGCTACCCTATAAGCTTAGCCTTCCTGTGCAAACGGTATAATATTTCCGACTGATCTTTTCCGTGCGTTCTCGCGCTTCTTGGCCAATTGCTCAGCCAGTCCACCCATGTTCTCACTATCTTCGATCTGACAGGTAATCTTATTGTCTGCAAGGAACTTAGTAGCTGCACTCAGGAACGCAGGAGATACCTCCGGCATCTGGCCTATCGCCTCCAAGATTGAATTCTCGTCACCGTTCTTAAGGGCTTCTTCGAATGCAATCTGTGCAGCCTCTACGTTAGTAAGGGCGCGCACCATAACAGCAGCGACCTTAGCATGTACGAGGCCCATGATGGCTTCTGTAGCTGCTGTCTTAGTCATTCCGGTTTACCCTTCATTTTGCAGCCCACTCCTTTATTGCTTTAATAGCTTTGGGTACTTCCTGGCAGAGCCTAGCTATAACTAGGATCAAGCCAAGAACATACATAACATCACTTCGCCAATGCCCGAACAGAGCGAAGCTAGCTACAATCCAGCTAGTCAAACCTGCCATTAAGGCATTAAGCATAGTCATCTCCTTAAGTATATATACCGCCAGTATTTACACTACCTACTGTATTACCAGGCCACGTAGTACCTCCGGAAATAACTACACCATTCAGTGTAATAAGGTACTTAGTACCTATACTACCTGCACCGGCGCCAGTACCACTAAACGCGCAGAATGAGATGTTAGCCATACTCGGACCCTGTACATAAATCCAGTATGCAAATTGCATACCATTAGGTACTAGGAACGTAGCACCGCCTGCATTCCAAGCACCGCCAGAACCAGTCATATGTACGTGAACACCATTAGATGCTGCACTACCAAGACCGTAAATCTTACAACCAGTGGAGGTATCAAGGCAGTTAGCAGAACCGCCTGCATCAATACGAATATGATCGCCCTGAATACACGGTCCAAACCAGCAGTTAATGTAATCGATTGTACCGCCTTGTGAAGGGTTAAGACATACACCACTTATGAAAGTACCGTGGTCAAAGTCAAAGCCATTAACTGTAACGATAGCATTGTCACGACACTGAATAAAGGCTTGGTTATTAGCATTAGCTACCCAACGAATAGGAGCTACACCGGTAACGTCGCCCTCAAGAGTTACTTGACAGGAACCCATAAGCTGACCAGCAAAAGATGGAATGAATATCTCACCAGTGATACTAGAAATAACTCTGATATATGGCATGACATTATTACAGTCTACATTGCGAACCAAGTTAGTAAAAGCGTCAGTAACAGACTTGAAACAACCGGCACCAGAAGTAGCCAGACCATCTACAAGACCTTCACCATTGGATGTACCGTTAGCTGGGTCTACATAGAACCTAGACAAACCACCCACATCACCAAGCTTAAATCTCTGCTTGCGCCCTACAACTACCCAATCTGTAGTACCACGTTTAACACGCACCGTCTGACCTGGCCACAGAATAAATGGCGACTGACTGGCGACGTTAATACGTTTACCACGAGTAAGACTTTCATTTGTAATATCTACAAAGAAATTAGTACGGTACGCACTAGGTACATCTCCAATAGCTGCAAAGGTTACAGCATACAAAGAACCACCGCACAGCATAGTATTAGCATGATCTGTACCAGTAACTGTATAAGCTGCTGATACAAGTGTAGGATTGTTATCATAGAAGGCAGTAAGTAGCGTATCGATCTGCGCCTTTGTATAGTTCAAAGCGTCGATCTGCGTCTTACTATAAAAAGCAGCATTTGTCTGTGTACGAGTATAGAAGTTCGTAGCTAGGTTTGCATCTGAGTCCGTTTTATTATAGAAGGTAGCATTAGCCTGTGTCTTCGTATAGAAGTTAGTAATATTAAGTACATCAGTGATCTGACCACCAGACTTAATGCTACCATCAGCAGCTACCATTAGCAGATCACCAGTAACAAAAGGACCGATGATGTCTCTACCTTGCTCACCTATAGGAGCTTTGATAGCACGGTATCCCTGATCTAGAGCCTCATGTCCAATCATAATGGCCTGCTCTTGAGCAGTATTTAGATTAGGGCCAGTGATACCTTCACCATCTTCCCAATCTACAATAAGGGCTGTCTTAGTTACTGTACGAGTAAATACGTAGTTTTGCCCAATAGCAGCAGGTGCCCCGCCAACTTGTACAAGGGTAGACGATAGCCAACCCAAGGTACGATATGCAGGATTTCCTGAACCATCAACCTCTGTACCAACTCGGCACGTAATATCTGTAGCAGCATTAATAAACCCGAGTGCAAAGTTGACCGGTATTTGCGTAGTTACGCCATCTCCCGGTACTACAATGGTTGAATATGCCATATATACTCCTTTGATTATCCATATAGGGCATAGGAAGTTAGTACTCCCTACGCCTATTGGTTACTTCAATGCGTCCTGCAATACGCCTACTAGACCTCCCGGCTTAGTATTACCGGCAGCTTTAAGGGCTGCGGCAGCAGGATCAGCATCGACTTCTTTAGCTCTATCTTCCTCTGCTTTGGCAGTGCGTGCAGCATTTCTTGCTTCTGCTCTAGGGTCCTGTCTCATGGCATTGAAGATGGCAGCAAAACCATACAAGTTACCAATCAATGGGGTTGAGGTAAGAGCATTAATGTCTGTATTAGACGGGCCAGCATTCCAGATACTATGGGCAAGTGCAGCAGGTGCCCTAGCCATTCTATCAAGAGTACTAAATGCAGCAGGCGAACTAATAACCTGCCCTGCGCCCTGACCGCCATACCCGCCGAACTTAAGGTTATTAAGTCCGAGCATACCAGCGAGAGGATCAGTCCACATAGGTATCCAGCCAGCCATATTAGACTGGGCAAATCCACCACGAGCAATCTTGCCCCATGATAGGTCGTCAGACTTACCATTGATAGTCTGCTTGACAGCATAGGCAGCAGATGCAGTAGCAAGCCCATACGCGAACGTCATAGCTGCTTCTGTATCCATGATCCTAACCTGTCGTAGAGCCTGCTTTTCAATAGCTAGCATACCGAAAGACTTAAGGTGCCAGAACAGACTTGATACACCATCCTTGTGGAACAGCATAGAACTCTCACCAGCCATAGCCTTTTGGACTAGTTGGTTAGTAATCCCATTGAGTGACATAGCGAAGATATCAGCATCTTCGTGATCCCAAGCATCAATGCCAAGTTTAACAAGATTTCCATCACCGTCAAACTGAACCGTACCATTCTGTACGTACCTCTGTAGTCTTCCAACATCATTTTGAGTAAAGCCCATATCGCGAATACGTTCATCGCTAATAAGCCCTCCATCTCTGAAATGCCGTGCAAGTCTATCTGCTGCGGAGGTAACAGCGATACGTTGCTGTGCCCGTCGCATGGCATAGAAGCCAGAGGTAAAGCCCTGTACTCGCGTGGCCTTGTTAAGGAGTCTATCGACATGCCTCATGTACTCACCCTGAGAACTACCTCTCTCAAAGTCATGGATCATATCGTCGCGGAACAGTTTTTCTTCTGGTTGGTAGATACCCATATGACGCATCTCTGCGACTAGAGGACTATCAATGTTCTTGATACTATCCCTTATCTCATTTGAAGCATGACGGAAGAACTGTTGTACTCCGACTGCTGCAATGTTAGGCCCGAATTCTGCAAGCTGAGTAAGCCCGAGTTGGTTGAGAAGCGCCAAGTTAGTGAGCTTCTTAATTCGACTATAGGTTGGGCTAATGCCCCCATTGACGGGGCCTCCACCAAAGTAACTGTAGATACCATCGAGGAACTTAGCATCTACATGTTTGTCCTTATCGATTGCGTCATTGACGAAGTTAGCAGCACCCGGACCACTAGATACAGACTTACCATTAGCAATCTGCTCTTCACGGATAGCAGCTTTAACATCCTCCCAATCAGCACGGCTAGCAATACCCTTACGAGCTAGTGCAGCCAAACCAGAAGTCTTGCGGATACGGTTAGGTGTCATAGTACTAAGGTCTGTGTCAAGCAGGTCCATCATACGGATACCATTGCTGGACGTATTACGGAAGTCAACATCTAGGCGTTGCTTAGTATGACTAGGCTTACCACGTTCTTCGATAGCACCAGTAATGCGGGTAATCAGACCCTCGATCTCATGCTGGCTGTGTCCCTGCCTACGAAGGTATTCTTCCAACTCAAGACGGCCATCGCCCTGCAACGTACCGATGACGTTGGCATTAGCACCACTATCATTAATCTCAGCACGGTGTACAGCAGCATCAGCGTAGGTCCTAGCATCAGCTGGGCGCATAGTAGGATGCTGACCTTGATACTCCTCCGTAAGGGCATCTACGATATCATTACGGCTATGACGGCCTGCGTTGATAAGGTTCCTGATCTTAAGGCCAGACCAACGCTGTGGTATATATCCACTACGCTCAACTAGTTTATCAGTACCAAAGATACCAATCTCACCGGGACGACCCTGACTGATCTTAACATCTAGTTTATAAACATTATCGTGTGCATCAGCAGCAGCTTTAACATTAGGATGCACTCCGACCATACTTTGACCATCATGATACCTAGACTGTAGCTCATGGATTACCTGCTCATGGAAGTCATCCTTAAGTGAGGTGTCAGTAGCACGCTGCCAGAAACCAGCATTGTGTACGTCCTTGCCCCATGCTTGATAGTTATCATCAAAGGGTATAAAGGCGTTAGCCATTCCTTGACGATAATGCTCCATGATACGGGCAGCAGAACGACCATTGCGGATAACGCCCGAGGCATTCTCCAACAGGTCATAGGCTACTGTCTGTGCAACGTTAGAGCCTGTATTCATCATACGTCCAAAGTCACTACCAATAGGACTGTTAGATACTACGTCTGCAAAGCGAGATACAGCACGACCCACAGGACCTGCTTTAGCAATTATCTTTGCGTACCCATCATTCCAGTCAGTAGCTAGACCAAGTTGTCTCGCACGTGTAGTGGCTGTTTGAATGATGTTAACAAGCTTAGGACTTTGAATGCTTCTAATGCCTGGACCTTGACTTGCAAGCTGGTTTGCACCAATACCTGCTCTACCTGTAGGGACGCGGGTGTAGGGATCATCGATCTCAGGTAAGTCAACTGCTGGTCTGTCGATATCATTGATGTCTATAGCTCCGGGTTTGCGTACTGGTTCTGCGCTTACAGTTACTGCCTCTTTAGCAGCTACCTCGGCATCAATTTTAGCTTGTGCTTCTGCTTCCCTACCTCTTACAGAGTGATAAGGATCAGGTTCTTGGAAAGTCTCGGCTCTAAGGTCTTCCTTAGCGCGTGGAAGACCATTAGCAATATTCTCACCTACTTCATCCAGTGCCTTATTACGGCTAACTAAAGCCTCAGCAACAGGCCCTTTAGAGAGGGCGCCACCTACCCCACCGAATACTGCTCCCATCAAACCAATGGTAGGGATAACGGTCCAATCTGAGTTAGGATCAGAGCCTAAGTCTACAGCACCAAGGGCACCACCAGTCAAGGCACCTTTAGCTACACCGCCTAGCAAGCGCATGGACCGGGCAGCACTAATAGCTAGCTTACCACCTTCACCAAGACCGCCAGACATGAGGGTAACTGGTGCGTCGATGTCGATTAGTCCTGCCAATCCCTGAGCGACGAACGTACTAACGCCGCCACGGCGAGTGAGTATATCGTTATCCTGCGCACTCTTCTCAGCATCAGCCAGAATAGCCTGCGCTTCAATTGCGTTATTGGCTTGTCTATATCGCCAGTCTTGTTCAGGGTTAATTCTTTGTCTATTTTGGGCAAGGAAGTCATTAACACCTTTGTTCCAAGTCGGGTCTTCAGGACCGCTTGTAGCGATACGATCAATATCTTTGTATACTTGTACAGCAATGTTACCTCCACTTGTGAAGGACTTAGACACTGCCTGACCAAATCCTACTGTGTCTCTAATATTCTGCGTCTTCTGCTGTTCAGTCCCTATGTCAAGATGATTAGGGTCCCAAGCAGGACTATATGTAGACGCAGGTATAATAGAGCTGGGCGGATGGGCCACATTTTCCTCATCTTGTAGCACTGCGGCTGCAAAAGGTTCTGCCATTTAAGTCTCCTTGGTTAGAGACGGGGATTTCTCCCCGCCTTGTTACTTCTTAAGTTTAAACATAGAGCCGATGTCACCACCTGCCTTAGCAGCACGGGTAGCATCAGTAGGCACTATATTCTCTCCGGGCTGTCCAGAGCCAGTAGCTTCACGGCCTGCAGTAAGGGCTTTAGCAGCACCCTCTTTAGCAACACGCAGAGCATCAAGTCCGATGTTACTCTCACCTCTAGCAACTACAGACTTATACTCAGTCCCGAGCGCCTTAGCATCGATAGTAATCGGCTTACCAACAGTCGTAGTACGGCTATCGTCAGCATAGAGATTAAGGGTCAAAGTACCAGTCTTAGGATCATAATCAGTCTGATAAGGAGCAGGTGTACCGTTCCAAGAATTACCAGTATAGAGATTGTAATGCGTCTGAGCCCTATCGGACCATAGCGTACCCCAATTCTCAGGCTTAGCAGCTTCTTGTTCAAGCTTCCAGTTTAGAGCCTTCTGAGGATCATCCTTAGTAAACTGGTTCTCTCTACCGAACATCTTCTGGTCCAAGCGCTCACCGGCTGTATAAGAGCCCATGACTACCTGATTACCAATGATGACTCCATCATTAGCAGCATCTGTCTTAGCTTTCTCAATAGAGACGTCCATAGGTTCCCGGTTGTTGGTATGGTGAAAGATATCTGCTTTCTGCTGAATGTAACTTTGGATAACATCGGAGCTATGCTCTAGTACATCTTTTACATTGTCATTAGTATAAGCAGAGGTCATACCAAATAAACTTTGATACCATGTCAAGTCACTACTAAGACCATTAACTGTATTTTTAACAGCATCATTTACTTTAGCAGTGTACTCACCTGTACGCTTAATCTCTGTCTCAATAGGAACAGGAGAGTTAAGCTGTTCACTGGCTTTGCGTATAGCACTATCTAAGTTCATATCGCCAGCATAGTTTAGCTTAGCTGTTTCAAAGAAAGTACGGGCTTGAGGGTTCTCAATCATCTTAGCCATGTAGGCTGGTCCGATCTTAGGATTATTAGACATCTGCATATACTGGTCAACAGCATCCAGAGTAGTCTTGTCTACAGTACCGTCTTTCTTTACGACACTGCCAAGAACAGCAGAAGCCATAGAATTACCGAATTTAGTATCCGGTACGTCTTGCTTTGCGAGGTTCTCGTATACTTCCTTGACTGCAGCAGGTCCAGCTTCTTCTGGTTTAATGCGCTTTGCTTGTACATCAGCGGCGTACCTATCTTGAACTGACTTCTTAAGGGTATCAATACCATACTGTACAGCAGGTACGTCTACCGTATTACCATTATCGTCTACAGAAGGATGAGTACCAGTAGCACCTTTAAGACCATAGCCTTTAGCGAGTGCAGTCTTAACAGTAGTCTCGACTACCTGTTCTTTAGCCTTCTTTTCCATCTCTACTTTGAGTGCAGATTTAAGCTCGTTCTGGTGCTGTTCTTGTTTAGCATACATAGAAGATACAAGGTTGTTAGTAACTGCCTCTTTAACACCGAGACGTTTACCAGCATCAATCATATTCTGTGCAGCTTCATGAGCCTCCAGACGACCAGTTTCGATACCATTGTACTGACTAGCAGCAAGGTCTCTCAACTCAATCGGGACGATACTCTCACCAGCGGCAGCACCTTTATTGATCTCAGTAGTTACTTCTCTAGCAAGAGATTTACCTTCTGTATCAGACAGGTTACGCTGCTTGAACTGATTAGTAACATAGTCGATACCATCTTGTACGGTAGGGAAAGAACCCGAGGTAGCTTTAGCTAGTGTATCCGCCTTGAACTTCTCTTTGTCACCATCGTACTTCTTATCCTGCTCGTCATCGAAGTGTTGCTTAGCCTTCTGGATACGATCAACTTGTTGAGGCGTAGCACCATAGGATAGAAGTCCCCCTACACCTCCTGCATCATTAAAGACTGTATCGTCTCCATTAGCAAGGCTACGTTCCATGGCGTCCGTGAGAACGACTGCTTTCGCGTCCGTGTGCAGGGGAGAGTTTGCCATGAAAGTCTGAATGCGGTTCCGTCCTGCCCTCGTAGGCGCGTTTTCGTCGCTCGGTAGTCCGATAGTAGCGGCCTGAGCCGAAGCGCTTCCAGCAGGCGCTATGGACGATTGGGAGGCAGGGACATTTTTCGCCACTTGCTGAAACCAGCTAGGTGCCTTGTCCATATTAGCAGCGTGCTTATCAAACATGAACCAACTAGCGCCAGTACCTGTCTGATCTTTAAGGTCAACATGTAGCATGTTCTTATCATTGCTGTAGGTTATAAAGCGCTTAGCGCCTCGTGCCTGCAACTCTGCAACTAGCTGTGTACGCTTAGCATCATCCATACCAGACATATCAATGTCAGCAGCATCTCCATGAGTATGCTCTCCGCCACCATTACCCTTAGCAGCCTCTACAGGACTATTAGGAGAACGATAACCAGAAGTAACAATGAGCTTGGAACCCAGAGCAGAACTAGCACCAGAAAGAACTGACGCAAGCTGTGGCTGGATATTCTCATGAGCATTACCAGTGAAGACAACGTTACCTCCTGCAGTCTGTGCAGCAACGGCAGCAGAACTACCAGTGAATACATGTCCACCGATCTTAATAGCTTTACCAGACTTCTCGACCTCAGCAGCGGCCCAATCAGGGTCTTTACCCTCCTTCATACCTTTAGGCGACCAGTAGTGAGTAGCACCACCAGTCTGGTCTACGATATGCCCATCCAGTGCAGCTAGAGCAATCTGCCTAGCCTGCTGATATGCAGGGCTGTTAGGATTGATATTCTGCGGATTGTTACCGCCATTAGGCTGTGCGTTCCATGCAGAGAACTGCATAGGCTGTTTGACTACACCTGATACAGTGTGCGGAAAGCGTGGGTCTTGAGTACGATTAACAATGACATTAGCCACTGCTGCCATACCGCCTGGACCCTCACCACCTGCCTCACCTAGCAGGGTTCTAGTCATATCGTCTACGTCAGTATCTGTATAGCTCTTTACAGATGGGGCAACAACACTATCGCTAACACGAAGCTGTCCATTAAGTACGGGATAAGTCGCGTCAGTTTGTACGTGTGCGCCGGTTTGCAAATAGTTACTTGCTGCGCCAATGCTTCTCTGTTCGGCATAATCGTTATGTGCCTTTGCTTGTGCTGCCGATAGACGGGGAGCAATATCTCCCCATGAGGCTAATGCCGTCTTACGGACCATAGGGTCATTAGGGAGACTGTCAAAGTATGCCTTCTGCTGTTGCTTAAGCCGCGACTGATAGGCTGCAGGATCATCCTGCTTACCGTCACCATCGATATACTGGCTTTCACTCATGAGAAAATCATTACCCTTGGCGGCAGCATCCATAGCATACGCGCCTTGCAACTCATACTGATTACCAGTTGCAGCAATCTCTGCGGTTGTCTTGCCAGAAGCATAAGCGATCTTACCGTCTACTACAGAGGCATCGTTCTGCTGCTGATTAATCTGTCCAAGTGTAGCGGAGATACCATCGAGAATACCGAGGGCACCCATACGCTGCTTAGCAATGGCAGCTTGTCCACCATCTGCTTGCGGGTTCCTTATACCATACGTTGGTAGAGAACGGTCCGCTCCCTTCGAATTAGGGTTAAAGGCTAACGGGTCGCCTACTACATCTCTAAGGCCATCAGCCATTACACATCTACCTTATACTTGCCAAGCTTAAACTTGGAATTGATGAACTCACTACCTATGTCACCAGCAGCGCCTAGCAAGGAGCTAGCGATAGAGGGCGAGGGGATAGACTTCTTGTCTAGCTGTAGCTCTGTCTGTAGATTACTCTGTGCCTGTTGATTGCGGATGCTCTCAACGGAATAGTTGTAATCTGTAAGCAGCGCGTGCTGTGCATTAGCGGCATTATTCTTAATGTCCTGCATTACTAGATTAACTGAGTTACCCTCAGTACCAGTAGCACCAGCAGCCACGTCAGCAGAGGCCGAAGTTTTATACTCCGACACTCTAAGGTTATACGCCTCACGTGCAGTGCGTTCAGCTAGCATACCCTCATTCTCTGTGAGGTTATTCTGATTGTTCGCATTCTGCAGTCGGGTCATCTGATTATTGTATTTCTGCCATGCTCGATCTGACTTCGCTTGCTGGCTGGCAATAACGAAACTGCCAACCGCTTTGAATGCAGATAGGGCACCTTGGGTTTCCCAATTGGCCCACATTAATTCGTACTCCCGCCTGTGGAGATGCGCTGTCCGCGCTTGTTAACAGTACCCTCCCATTCAATATCAAGGATAGTCATAGGCCAGTGAGCATCAGAGATGATCTTAATGGTCCCATTCTCTACCTTCTCTTTAAAGGGAAGATTAAATACTCGGTCGCTAATACCGGGGATACCAACAATACTATCGGCGTCATTAATAGAGTAGCCCTCATAAGCAACAATAGCAGAGTTACCCCACTTGGTTAGTTTCTGACCGAGGATACGGCCTGTAGCTTCGCAGGTGATAATAAACTGATTGATAATCATACGGGCATTATTAATGACGACATTGTCTTTGTCTTTCATCCTGGGCATAGTAGGTTCATACTCACTGTCGAAGTTAATACCGACGACAATATTACCGCCTAGCATATCTTCGCGCAAGTTAATTACCCACTGTCCAGCTACGAATGCTCGACTAGTAATGGTAACCTTCATACCTGGATGAGGGCAATCTTCTCCCTGCATTACAATAAGGTCTTGGTCATTCAGCCATGAATAAGGCAGAGCAAATGCGGAGTTAACTCCTGACACATCAAACTTAGCGTCTGAGTACATTGGGTAGTTAACCCCCACCTCATCCTGAATATCCAGAGACATTCTTAGAAGGTATTGCTCAGAGCCTACATTAATGATGAAGTAAATAAGCTCATCATCAAAGAAGCTAAATATATTATCTTTACTGAATACCCACTTGTGCCATGCCGATTGTACCTTAGCACTATCCGACCAGATAAACTGGTATGGATAAATAGTAGCTTGGTCTGTATCCGTATGCACCAAAAGGTGATCGAAGTTAGACGTACTACTAAGATGCTTAGGCCCACCAACAATGTAGTTCTTAATGTGCTGAGTAATAGGTCTGGTATCGTTGATATCAGTACCGCCCTCAGTGTAGAACTCCCGGATACCTGTATACCTGCCGAACTTAGTAGCAAAGAACACATTCCGGCCTGATGGTTGAGGCTTGGCTGTAAGGTCTGCCTCGAAGCTAGTCGTCAGCACTAGGGCTGCATTACTAGGCGTCAAGGCTGTACGGCCGAACACAACGAACTGACCACTGTCCGAGAACATAACCATGTCTTTGTTATGAGCAACAGCATACCTAAGTACCGTAGCATAAGCAGCCTGCGACGTAATATCGATAGGGTCTGCATCTGTCAGAGTACTCGCTGAACCAATCCAGAAGTTTGTATACTTCTTACTCCTGCTGGCTACCCACGAGGTGCCTGCTAGGAATACCAGGCGTGACTGAAAGATCGCCATATCCTGTACTGTCCTACCAATGAAGGATGGTAGCGGGTTAGTCGTATCTGTGCCTACTGTTCTATCCGGCCATACCTCGCTGCTCAGAGTAAATCTCTGTGTAGTGGTATTGAAGGTTAACAGTCGCGGCATAGTAGAAGGATTGAACTTAGTCAAGATACCGGGTGCTGCCGCCTCATACCAAGCACCTGATGTACCAAAGCCTGTCCCATCTGTAGTATAGCTATCATTAACGAAATGAAGCCACAAGTCTTCTGAGGGGTCAGTCTCTTTAGCCACGCGCACTACATAGTTATGTGGAGCGTATCTAGGAAGATCAGCAACATCAGGAACACTGTTAGTCAATATCTTAGCATTGATATTACCTGCATCGTCACTAATGGTAGCAGTGAAGGGTGGGGAGTTTACCAAAGTAACTACCACTACGTCATCCTGCTGCACAAGTACCCATCCAGACCCGGCGACCATATAGCCCCCACGTACAAATGTAGCACCGTCTGCATTATGAAACTGTACTGGTACAGCGTCTGAATTAGTATGTGTAAGACACCACGCAAGCACATTAGCAATATAGGCAGTACCCACGTACTGTGCATCAACTGGATCAGTACCATCTACAGTCTTATGTTGAGCATACAGAGTACCATTGATGTAAATAGAATACGTCTTACCATATGCTCCACCAAGTATCTGGAAGATAGCAGAAGAATTACCAGTACCAGTTACGTTATTCCAGTACGTAGCAATAGTGCTCAGCATAGCAGTAACCACACCATTGTTAGCAAGGTACGTCTGATCTTTAACCGAAGCTATAGACCATGAGCCTGCCTGAGCAAAGTAAGCAGACTGATCACCTACTACGTCTACTGGAAACTCTACAGCGTTATAATCGAATACACGAATACCTGTATTACGAATAGAGACTAGGCATTTCTTACCATCAGGAGTAAGGATAGTACCCCATCCCCTAACGTTAGCAATATCGTTACTTCCGACAATACCTACTAGATCACTACCAGGTCTACGAGTAAGACCCTTAACAGGATCACTACTCATATTGACTTGCTCAGTGCACTGGCCTGGAAGCCTGTCTCTAGTAGGCTGTTGGCTTACACCCTGCAAGAGTGTCTTAAGGCTTCCATCTGCCTTCATACTAGCATACCTCCAATAATTCTTGGGTCTCTACTGGAACTGATACTGTTAAATCTCAAAGATTGAGCAGCAGGAGTTTCCAGAGCATTCGGATTAACGGCCTTCAAGTTCTCAGCGAACAGCAAAGCCCACGCCTTAGCAGTCTCTCTTTGGATTAATTGATACACATTGGCATCACCATCATCAGACAAGAAAGCTTGCTCAGCAGCGTACCATTTTAGATAGGTAGCAGCTTGTGCAGGCAAGTCGGCATAGTCAATGCGCAATACGATATCGGCCCATACTGCCACATTGAGTACATTAGTATGAGCATAACTATCATAGATGAATAGACCTCTCTTTACAAAGCGGGACCTATCTCTAGCAGGAAGTTGCATAAGAGAGCACTGCGTCACAACGAAACTTAATGTCTCTGCTGGAACTTGCACCCTCCCTTCACTGTCAGGTATAAGCTTGATACTCTGCTCCTTATTAAACCACCAGCCACGGGACTGAAAGTCTTTGTCTGCGTCAGCTAGCCTAGTACGGGCTGCGAGTACAGACGGGTGTGATGTCTCTAGTGTAGGTGTAGGACTTTCTCCACATTTCTGCAGGATAAAGTTTACGAGATCGCGCTCGTCATACATGCTCGTCTCCAGACAAAAAAAAAAAGCCAGCATCTCCCGAAGGAAACACTGGCTTGATTGTAGTTTATAGGCTTACTGCTTGAAGACAGCGCCGCAGATATCAGGACGACGTACCGAGACACCGAATGCCATCCAGCTATCAATGTACCAAACCTTCTCTTCCTTGTTGAAGAAGACGTCCGAAACGAGCGGAATAGTCTCAGCAGCAAAGAGCGAACGTGGGTGCATGATAACAGCAACGGCCTTGGCATCCTTAGCAGCAACGTTGTAAGCATTACCATTGCCGGGGTTCGACAAGTAGTGCTCAGTGTTAACAGCGCGAGGAATACGGGCAGTCTTACGGATAGGAGTATCATGCACAGTGGCAATCGTACCCTTAGCGTAATCGCCATTAGAAGCCGAGTAATCTTTGTTGGTCAGCTTGTTATTCTTAGACAGAGTATTATACTCAGTCGGACGAACAAGGACCACCATTTCCTCAGTCGGAACTTCTTCTTCTTCCATCTGGACAAGTACGTCAGTGATAGCCTGTTCAAGGATATCAGGATCGTTCTCATCACCAGCAGTCGTAAGCGTAATAGACTTACCAGCACCGATAGAGTTCTTATCAACACCGGCACCGAAGTCCGGAGCAGCCTGCTGAGCACCCTTGATAGCCATGATGATAAAAGCTTCATCAAAGAACTTACCCATCTGCTTACCGTGGTCTTCACCAAGGCGTGCACGAGCATCAAAGTCAGTCTGGAAGTCCAGAAGCAGAGAGCGAGTATCACGGGCGATAATAACGGTATCGACCGTAACAGTGATCTTACCGAATGGCGTAGCATCAGCAGGAGGACGTACACCGGGTACGAGCTTCTTGAGTGCAGTCTTGCCCATACGGCGTTCCATAGCAGTGTCGGTACCGCGAACCATTTTAATGTCCGCATAGTCCCGCATGATAGAGTCCTTAGCAAACTGGACTTCAACAGCGCCACCGTAATCGTTGATTAGCTGCGCGCGGTCAATGTCCGAAAGATTAGGACCTGGGATTTCATAGCTCATTATAATTCCTTCTTACGTAAGTAGTTATTCCATATAGGGCCTAGTAGCCCTTATAGTCCTTTAGCAATCCCTGCCTGACGACGCGCCCATAGGACTTGTCGTACACTGTCGGGTTCCCGCGCTTTATGAGAAGCTTTCATAGCCAGATAATATTCTGACTGCTTCATAGGCGCACCAATATCATCCGTAGCCTGAGCAGCTGGTTTGCCTGCACTTGGGATAGGCTTAGCACTAGTAAGCTTAGAGTTCTTAGGGTCTGCATCATACAGAGCCTTAAGATTAGCAATAGCTGCCTGAGCAGCATCGCCACCAATCTGAATAGCCTTACGGGCATTCTCTGCCTTAGCATGGAATTCTTTGTCGGTTTTCTCTTTGGCCTGTGTCCACTCGCGCAGCTTAGTCCAATTAGCTTCGCCACCTACTGCCTCGAAGGCAGCATCTCGTGTAGCGTTCTGCTCTTTAAGCTCACCGTTGAAATAACTCTCAACGCCTGCACGAACAAGAGCAGCCTTAGCAGCACCGAGACGGCTTTCGAGGATATCCCACTTGATAAGGCTGAGGTCGGACTTAGCAATAGCATCCTTGAAGATGTCATTAGCTTCAACAGGCTTGATGCCTGCTTCCTTCATCAACTCGATAGCAGCATCAGCGTGCACATTGCCAGTCTCGACATATGCCTCTTTCCACGTACCATCGTCATTCTTCTCATCAGCTTCTGCGGCCTTCTTGTCAGCCTCAGCTTTATCGGCAGCAGCCTTATCAGCTACTTCCTTAGCCTTGTTCTCTGCATCGATAGCAAGCTGATCCGGATCATCTGGCTTAGCCCGTTCCTTAGCGAGTTTAGCGGCAGCAGCATCTAGGTCAGCCTTACGACCATTGGCTAGAGTCTCCGCAGTAGCAGCCGCAGCAGCGGCTTCCTGTTCTGGTGTTAGAACTACTTCTTCTTTGACTTCATCAGCCATTATTGGTCTCCTTGTACAGCACCCTTAGCGACTTCCTTCTGGACACCGCCTTGAGCCTTAGTCTCTTCTAGTTTCTGTTGCTGGTCAGCCTCAGCCTGCGCTCTCTGGTCCATCTCAGTCTGTGTCATAATCCAGCTTTCGCTATCTACTTCATGCAGCTGAGTGAGTACCTTAATGAATTGCGGCTTCTTAATAGCAGCAAGGATTTCAGGTGGAACAGTATTGAGCATAGCAAGGTCTTGCATGAACAGCCTAATATTGTATGCTTCACCAGCACGCGACAGACTATCCATACCAGTAATGATCTTAGGAACAATTCCGTCACCAACTCCATGGAAGTCAGTGTCATGCAGAGCAATCATAGCAGTAGCATATTGCCACGTAGCTGCTAGACGACTGTAGATACCTGAGTTACTTGTCTCAAGTTCATCTACGTTCTGCTGAATTTCCTGGGCCGTAACACGCTCTGCATCTCTTGTGAGGTCTGAGGTCAGCATAAAGGCAGCAGCAATCTGCTTCTCATAGCGTTCGATCATAGCCTGAATGAACTGTGCTTCTGACAACTTGTCAAACTTAGCAGTTCCGATAGCGTCAGGTGTACCGGCATGATAACTACCGGATGCCGATGCTTCGAGACGATTGATGTCAATCATACTCTTAGGGTCTACGAAGATTTTAATATCGCCCATAACAGCAGCGATATTAAGTAGTGAATTGCTTAGTACATTAATTGCGTGGAATGCACCAGCGTAGTCCGCCACCAACCCTCTACCGTAGTCTTCTCCCTGCACCATATTCCATACCAATGGTACCCATCGGCATTCCGTCTTTGTGTATGAGGCATCAACATCAAGTTTGACATCGTCCGCGTATTGGGTAACATGGTACTTACCGTCATCATGTAGTTTAACGCTAGTATAAATAGTAACGTTCGTATCATGCTGATAATCCTTATTCCCTTTATGCAGGCGTTTGAATGCAGCATCGGCGGTAAGCTGATCTTGCACGTCTTTGCTAAACGTTTCGAATGCTCTCTGATCTCTAGTCATCATCTCGACTACTTCACCAGCTACATCGCGGCATACGGAGAAGTTACGTAGATTGTATACCTGCACAGGGGACTTATCCTCAGGAAAGTATACCAGACTATTGCCAGTGATAATAAGCTGCTTAGCTACGTTGATAGCCTCAGGTCTAAAGTGTACCATGTCGAGGTGATCCTCTACACGATGCTCTGCTTTAAGCAATTCACCTTCTGCTGCTGTAACCTGTACCTCTAACTTTTGCTTAAGGTCATCAGGGTCTCCAGCAGGATCATCAGCTTTCATAGCCTTCTCGATAATGTCTCTCATCTCCTGATCGATTGTCAGGCGGAAGAACAGACTCTTAGCAGGGAACAGCGTACTGATAATCTTATTAGCGAGGTGGTTAGTACCTTTCGCGCCAATACTGTCTTGGGCTATTGGTAAAGCCTCTGTAGCAACACTTGTGCTATCTAGTGGGAAGACATAAGGAAGCGTCCATCGGGCATACTGTTCACAGTACGTCAAGATCGAAGTCTTCTTGGTCTTAAGTTGTTCCCATCTATGCGAGAGGCTCTTCTCGATTTCGGTCTTGACGGTGTATGACATTACAGACTAAGCCCCGCTACTACTGCGCTAGACCTCTTGGGCGATGTACCTATCTTAACCCGACCACTAGGGTCAGTACCAGTAGGAGCCGAAGATGCAAGCAGATCAGAGTTCTTTATAATAGGTGCGGCAACAGAGTCAGCAACATTACCGACAGGAGTTGCTAGTGGAGTAGGCTTAGCTGCACCGCCTCCAAGCAATCCTTTAAATAGTTCTTTGCACATAATACCTCACAATACTAGATCAACTGACTTACCAAGTCCGCCTACGGGCTTTCCAAAAGTCCGTTTCTCTACGGTTGGTGTCAGCGTCGGATTGTTGGTCGTGGCTGTAGTGTTATCATCTTGTCCGTTACCTACGCGTACCGTAGCATTCGGGGCTCTCACCGCATCAGGTGTAGCAGCTGGAATGGGTGGCGGTTTAGCAGGTTTAGGAGCAAGGGCTGCTGAGCCTAAGGTGGCAGCACCACCAATCAAAGCAGTCAGGGTAATCGGGTCGCACATTATGGCCTCATGACTACGCCGTGCTTATCTCTCTTAAATCCAGCAGCTTCATACAAAGCTAATACTCTGTCTGCATCTACAATATCGAGGGACACGCCGGCATGAATAGAGTGAGGTGCATAGGTCTTAGCGAGTTCTACGTACTCTTTGATAAGTCTAAGTCCAGTAGATGAACCACGAATAGACTCTGGAACCCAGAACATCATCTCGTGAACTTCTACTCGGTTAGCATACCAAGGACGATTAACAGTAGCCAATAAGAACGAGGGTGAGTAATTATCTGTCACACCG
>Ga0302216_1000073_pt1 | contig 43835 bp, 34 predicted proteins | sample II_Fen_N3_2_FD_194575 | JGI IMG/M metagenome (GOLD analysis project Ga0302216, IMG submission 194575) | Peat permafrost microbial communities from Stordalen Mire near Abisko, Sweden - II_Fen_N3_2 | ecosystem: Environmental > Terrestrial > Soil > Wetlands > Permafrost | place: Sweden: Abisko...
CAAATTTAAGCTCGGCCACGGCTTTGAGCAGGCGTTCGTGCAGGGCGAATTGGGAAAACACGGGTGCTACCTCGAAGAAATACAAAATATCAGCTGCATAGGGTAACGGTTTCGGGCGTCCAAACCGAGTTTCTTTACGCGAACAGCGCTAATCAGCTGCTTTTTTGTTAAGGCGTTTGTCCGTAACGCCAATGTTGCGGCACTTAAATGCTCTAATCGCCCGGTCTTGTCTTACAGAAGAATCGGTTTCCCCCATGGATATCAAACAGCTCTGGCTCAACGTCAAAGACCTTTGGAGCGCCCTCGACGAACATCCCCTGCTGCATTCCAGCCTGGGCTTGCTGGTGCTGCTGGTGGTGGCCCTGTTGCTCGGACGGGCGGCGCGTTACCTCATCCTGCATGCGGTCAAATTGCTCGGGCGGCAACCGGCCCTGCACTGGCTCAATGACCTGCGCCACAACAAAGTCTTCCACCGCCTGGCGCAGATGACGCCGTCGCTGGTGATCCAGTTCGGCCTGTACCTGGTGCCGGACCTGAGCAAGACCGCGACCCTGTTTATCGGCAACGTGGCATTGGCGTTCACCCTCCTGTTCATGGTGCTGGCCATGAGCGCGCTGCTCAACGCCCTGCTCGACATCTATGCGCGCACCGAACACGCGCGTACCCGCTCGATCAAGGGTTATGTGCAGTTGGCGAAGATGGTGCTGTTCGTGTTTGGCGCGATCATCATCGTCGCCACCCTGATCGACCGCTCGCCGCTGTTGCTGCTGTCCGGCCTGGGTGCGATGTCGGCGGTGATCTTGTTGGTCTACAAGGACACCTTGCTCTCGTTCGTCGCCAGCGTGCAGTTGACCAGCAACGACATGCTGCGGGTTGGCGACTGGATCGAAATGCCCCAGGTGGGCGCCGACGGTGACGTGGTGGACATCACCCTGCATACGGTCAAGGTCCAAAATTTCGACAAGACCATCGTCTCGATTCCGACCTGGCGCCTGATGTCCGAGTCGTTCAAGAACTGGCGCGGCATGCAGGCGTCCGGCGGGCGTCGGATCAAGCGCAGCCTGTTCATCGACGCCAGCGGCGTGCGCTTCCTGCGCGACGATGAAGAGGTGCGCATGACCCAGGTCCACCTGCTCACCGACTACATCAGCCGTAAGCAGGCCGAGCTCAAGGCCTGGAATGAAGCCCAGGGCCACAGCGCACAGTTGTCGGCCAATCGCCGGCGCATGACCAACCTCGGTACCTTCCGTGCGTATGCCCTGGCCTATCTGAAAAGCCACCCGGACATCCAGCCGAACATGACCTGCATGGTGCGTCAGATGCAAACCACCGCCCAGGGCGTGCCGCTGGAAATCTACTGCTTCACCCGCACCACGGCTTGGTCGGATTACGAGCGAATTCAAGGGGATATCTTCGATTACCTGCTGGCGGTGCTGCCGGAATTCGGTTTGAGCCTGTACCAACAGCCGAGCGGTACTGACCTGCGCAGCGGGCTGTTTGCAATGACGCAGAACGCCACCGCCGCGCAAGCGCAGGAGAATTGACAAAGCGCACGCTGAGGGGCTCGCTTGCCCCTCGCCTGTTGAATCGCCCCCCGCACCAAATCAGGCCTTGCGCTACAGGCCAAGCCTGCCCGGTAAATAGCTGACGAACATGTTTAGTTGCCCCCGCCGCGAAATCAAACCCACGTAACAATAAAGAAAACTTCACCTATACATTTAGTGATTTTCACTATCCAGGCGCCCGATTTTTAATCTGTTTTTAGAAAAACCAAAGCTATAGCATCTGGCCATCGAACAACTCTGTGAGAAGGCGTTACTTATGTTATGGACAACTAAGCTTTCAGATGATGCGGAACACTTTGTATTAAGTTCGGATGCGGAAGCGCTGACTCACTACTGCAGTGCAGCTGCCTTTTCTCAACCTGGCGATTTTTATGCCAGCAGCCCCTACCAGCGACCTTCAAGGCCGCAGGACGTGACCGATTCAATTATCAGCACCCGCCTGACAAGCGACCAACTTTCACACAGCCAGCATCTTTTGGCGCAACGTTTATTATTGAACATCTATGAACAAGACTTGGTCTTTTTACCCAAGCCGCCCATGGCTCTGGATCTCAAGGCATTCAAGAACTTTTATGATCCGCAGCATGCCGCGTCCGGTAAAAAGATTCGTCCACTACTGGAGCAATACCTCTACAACTGGCTCAAGGAAGAGGTCCACATCAATGGTCCCTGGTGCCTGGACTCCTTTGTCGCCCACACCGACAAGGTATTGGACGATGTGGCCCGGTCCGACTCCAAGCTCCATGAGGTGCTGACCACCAGCCGCCACCCTGAGCGTGCCGCGCGGTTTTTCATGACGCAATGCGCCGGCGACTTCCTCAGTGAAGCCTCGGCCATGGCGCGCAATGTGCTGGGTAACTGCGGCGTATACACCAGCGAGCTGTTCAAGATCCTGATCGACGAATACGGTTACGGCATCGACAAGAAGAAGCACAGCACTATTTTTGAAGACATGCTCAAGGACATGGACATGTCCCATCACGTGCATCACTACTGGCAGTTCTATACCCCCGCCTCGCTGTCGCTCACCAACTACTTCCACTACGTGTCGGCCAACCATGGCGAGCTGTTCCGCTATATCGGCGCCATGTACTACACCGAAGCCACACTGGCCCTGACCACCCAGCATCAGTCACGCGCTATCAAGACTATCTTCAACGGCACGGTCTCCACCGAATACTTCGATGAGCACTCACACATCGATGTGCATCACGGAAGAATGGCCCTGCAACGCCTGATCCTGCCGATGATCAAGCAGTTCGGCAACGCGATCATCCCCGACCTTATCCGCGGTTTTGAGGAGTTCCGGTTACTGCAGGACATCGCCGACGATGAGCTTTATGCCCATATCAAGTGGCATGACGAGATGGATGAACACCGCGCCAACGCCCGCGCCCTCCACGGCCGCAAGCCGGTGGACCTGACGATCACCGAGCCTGAACACGAGCTTTCGGTGCTGCACACCCACCCCAATGACGAACTGTTCTGGGTCGAATCCGGCGAGCTGGATTTTGTCGCCAGCCCCGAACTGACCGTGCGGCTCAAGGCCGGGGAAGGCGTGGTGATTCCCAAGGGCATGCTGCATGGCACCTGCATCGTCAGCCCCTCCTGCACTTACACCGTCACGGCCATTTGAGGACGCCGCCCCATGAAAGCCATCAGCCTGAACCTCAGCCATACCCACTATGTGGCGGTGGACGGGAAAACCTACTTTCTCAAGCGTCATGCGCATTCGACTCAACTGCTGCCGACAGCCTGCCCCCATCGCGGCGGCCCGCTGCACATGGGGGAAGTGACGGGGGACGGGCAAAGCGTGATCTGCCCCTGGCACGACAACGCCTACAAGGTCTGCAACCTGGAAAAGAAGTCGCTGCCCACCGTTCGCGTCAGAAACCAGATCAGTACCGTCATCGGTGACACCGAGCGATGCGTGCCTCTCCTTAAACTCTCTCGTTACGACTGATGGTGCCCATGAATAATAAATCGACCCTTGCTGCGTTTTATTCGATCGTGACGCTCTTCACCGGCCTGGACATGGCGATTGTGATTGCCATGGTCTGGTTCGGGCTGGAGACCACCGGCTCGACGTTCCTGGTGGGCGCCACCTTATGCGTAGCGACCGTGGTGCCGTATTTGTGCGAACAGTACATCGGCAAGTTCTTCACCATTGAACTGAGCATGAAACGACTGTTGTACATTCGCCTGACCGCGTTCGCCGCCGTGCTGGGCCTGTCGTTTACCGACGCGGCGCTGTTGCCGATCGGCTTCCTGGCGATTGCCTTTGTGGTGGGTGTCACCGACTACTTCACCATCAGTACCCTGGAGTCGAAAAACACCAAGCTGGTGCTGGCCGGGCTGACCAACAGCGACACCTCGGCGCGCTTGATGCAAACCTCCATCCAGATCGGTGCCTTTGGCGGTGCGCTGCTGGGCGGGGTGATTGTGGATGTGTTCAGCGTCAACCAGACCCTGCAGATCATCAGCCTGGGGGCGATCCTGTCATTGGCGGCGATTCTGTTGGTGGCGCCAACCCCCGCCGCCGACACCACCGAGCAGGCCGCCGACAGCCACACGGCGCAGCCCCTGCACCTGCCGCGCAACCTGTACATCCTGATCATCGTGTTGAGCATGATCGGCTTCCATATCGGCGCCTTCAACAGCCTGGTGCCCATCGTTTTCCAGAAGCTCAACGAATGGAACGCCACCCTGTTTGGCGTCGCCAGCGGCCTGGCGGGCCTGGGTGCTTTCAGCGCCGCAGTGCTGCCACGGATCAAGCTCAACAGCTACAGCGCGATCCTGCTGGTGATACTGGCCGACGTGGCAATCGTCTATTTCCATAACCTCTACGTGATGATGGCCGCCGCCTTCCTGCTGGGTTTCTGCATCAACAGCCTGCGCATCCAATTGCGTAAAACCCTGATCGAGTCGGCGCCCAACGCACGGATCGCCGACGTGATCGCCGCCAAAAGCTCGCTCTACTACCTGCTGGTCAGTGGTTCGGCGCCGATGATCCTGACGTTCTTCACCACCGCGGCCTTCCTCGGGCTCGAAGGTGCGCGCGTGTTGATGATCGTCTCCGCCGCGCTGTTGGCCGCTGCCGTACTGGCGTGGAACCTCACCCCCGCCGTCGCGGCCACCGCCGCCACCAAATAGGAGTACCTGCTTTGGAAACCGTACTGATCGTTGACCCGTTCTCCACAGGCAAACTCTACGCGCCCTTGCTCAAGGCTCAGGGCGTAAGGTGCATTGCCGTGATTTCCACAAACAGCTTGCCCAAGCATTTCACCGATGACCTGATCTGGGACAATTTCGACGCGGTCTACAACTGGGAAGAGGGTTTGCTGGAGATCCTCGAACCGCTGTCGCTGAGCGCCGTGATCGCGGGTTGCGAAACCGCGATCTACCTGACCGACTACCTCACCGAAGTCCTGCGTATTCCCGGCAATAGCCGCATCACCAGCGACCTGCGTCGCAACAAGTTCTCGATGCAGCACGCCCTGAAAAAACACGGGCTGGCGAACATTGAGTCGCAACTGCTGAGCTCGCCGACACGCATTGCAGAGGTGGTTGCCACGCTGAAGGACACCGCCACCTATGTGGTTAAGCCGCTCAATTCCGCCGCCACCGAAGGCGTGGTATTTGCCCAAGGCCGGGCTGGCGTCGAAAGTGCCTTGAACAATGCGGCCTGGCAGCGCAAAAACGACCTAGGGGAAATCAACCTCGGCTTCATCGTGCAGCCGTTCGTCTCGGGCCCGGAATATGTGGTGGATATGGTCGCCTTTGACGGCGTGTACATCATTGCCTCGGTGTGCAGATACACCAAGGTCCAGAAAAACGGCAGCATGTTTGTCTACGAAAGCCTGGACACCCTCGATCCCTGCGCAGAAGCACTGCAACCGCTGACCGACTACGCCCGCCAGGCCGCCGCGGCGCTGAGCATCGAGGTCGGCCCGATTCATATGGAAATCATCTGGTCTGCAGACGGCCCGGTGATGATTGAAGCCGGCGGCCGCTTGCATGGCGGCATCGCACCGCTGCTGTTTCAACAGGTGTACCACCCCGACTTGCTGTCGCTGGCCATCGACAGCTACCTCGGCCGCCCACGCCCCCGCACGGATGCGGTCAGCCAGATCAGCCACGGCCGGATCGGGTTCTTCTGCTCCGATGAACAACGCACCTTCGCCGCACCCTCATCGCAAGCCTTGCAGAGCGTGATGGAGGACGAGGCCTATTGCGGCCACCGCTACTTCATCGACGCCGGCGATACCACGCCGATCACGATCGACTTCGCCACCTGTCCGGGGCTGTTCTGGCTGCAACACCTTTCGGCGCCGCAACTGGACATCAGTACCGCCAATCTACGTAAAAAGCTGTGGTGTTAAGGCAATGAAAAGTCGTTTGATCATCCGAAAGTCAGCCAGTGATCTGGGCATCAACAATGCGTGCGCGGCGGTTATCGAAGACATTACCGTGTCGGACGACCAGAGCTTCGTCAGTGTCCTGCAAAGCAACCTCAATCACGTTGCGTCCCACCTCAACGAGCTGGACTCCAACGTCATTTACGACGGCTTTGCCAAGCAACTCAAAAAGCTCGGCTACGAAAACACCGTCAGCGCCAACGAGAAACTGTTGCGGCGCTTCATCGCCAAAGGCGTCCACCCCATCAACAACATCGTCGATGCCTATAACGCCGTGGCGATCCGGCATGGGGTCAGCATCGGCGTACACACCTATCATCAGCAAGATGATATTTACGTCATGCGCTCGCAGGCCCCCAGGGCGTTCCGACCATTATTCGCCAAGAAGGACATTACGATTCCGGCGGGCGACATCGTCTATACCTGCGGTGACGTGCCCCTGGCGAGCATCGGCAAGGTCGACGCCGACGCCCATGACTTCAGGCTGACGAAGGACTCGTCCAGCCTGCTGGTGGTGGTGCTGGGGCACGACGACACGACGTTCGCCTTCAACCAGGCCGTCATCGAAGAGTTCGTCGACACCCTGCGCCAGCGAATGCCGGCGTTGAGTCATCACTTTCTCGAGACCGTACACGATCGCACCTGAGCGCTAATACCGCGTAGCCGTTGCCAAAGCAGCGGCTACCGCCAGGCCTTGAGCACCGGGTTGACCACCACCTCGCGCACATGCTCGATCTTCAGCAGGTTGTCCTTGAACACCATCAGCTCTTCAAAGTTGCGGTATTTGACCTCGAGCATCATGTCGACGTCGCCGAACAGCGAGTAAGCCTGAACCACTTCACGGAACTGGTAGATCTTCGGAAACACCAGATGACAGTTGCTGCCATTGAGCGTGAGCATCAAAAACGCCGATTGCTGAGCTTCTTCATCTTCGGCAACGTTGATGGTGAAGCCGAGGATAATGCCCTTTTCGATCAGCTTTTGAACCCGCGATTCCACGGCGGTTCGAGACTTGTGAACTTGTCGCGCCAACTGCGCCAGGCTGACCCGGGAGTCGTCCTTCAAGGCAGCAATGATCTGTTCGTCAACCTTGTCCACTCTGCCGCCCCCACACTTTTCTCTTCGATAACAGACTTTCATTCCCGCTCACGCATGCCCAGGGCCCATCACCTCGCAGACTGTACGCCAGGCCCGGGTTTTATGCCCAACCGACTGATCCACACCGCGCCCAGAATCACCAAGCCGCCCAGCGCCAGGCGGCCCAACGGCTCGTGCTGGTTCCAGATCAACAGGTTCAATAGCAGCCCCACCGGCACATGCAGGTTGTTCATCACCGCCAGGGTGCCACCGTTGACCAGGCACGCGCCCTTGTTCCACCAGTACATGCCCAGGGCCGTGCTGACCAGCCCAAGGAACACCAGCACGCCCCACTGCAGCGGCGCTTCGGGCAGGAAATCGGCCTTGCCGAACGCCAGGAACGCCGGCAACACCACCAGCAACGCGCCGAGGTAGAAGTAGCCGAAGCGCCGGTAGTGCGGCAGATCACTGGGGTAGCGCGCAACCAAATGCTTGTACATCACTTGCCCAGCGGCGTAGGTGAAGTTGGCCAGTTGCAGCAGCAGGAAGCCCATGAGGAAGTGCGGGGTGATTTGATCGAAGCGGATGAGCGCCGCGCCCGCCACCGCGACCAGGGCGGCGACCAGTGCCCAGGGGTTGAAGCGCCGGTTGAGGGCGTCTTCGATCAGGGTCACATGCAACGGCGTAAGGATGGTGAACAGCAGCACCTCGGGCACCGTGAGCACGCGAAAGCTCAGGTACAGGCAAACGTAGGTCACGCCAAATTGCAGCGCACCAATGACCAACATGCCGCGCATGAAAGCCGGCTCCACCGAGCGCCAGCGCGTCAGCGGAATGAACACCAGCCCGGCCAACAGCACGCGCACCAGCACCGCGAAGTAACTGTCGACGTGACCGGCAAGGTATTCGCCGATCAAGCTGAAGGAAAATGCCTGTATCAGGGTGACAACCAGTAAGTAGCCCATGCGCGCCTCGTATCGAATGGGCGGGACATTAAAGGTTTTCGGCGGTTCACGAAACTCGGGGCAAAAAAAACCCGACCTCGCTAAAGCGGCAGTCGGGCAGGAGCACTCAGGAGCAACAAGTGCAAAAGGGAGGTTTTTACGCGTACTTGAAGGGTTTGCGTGGTGAGATATAAACACCACGCGATTATCTGACGATTAAAGGATCACGCGACCTGCGCCAGCAACGCCTTGGCGTGGTTGATGCCTTTTTCCTGGAAGTCCCCGCTCAGGTTCACCCCTTCGGCGTGAATGAACGTCACGTCATGAATCCCGATAAACGCCATGACCTGACGCAGGTAAGGTTCCTGGTGATCGGAGCTCGCGCCGGTGTGAATCCCGCCACGGGCGGTGAGCACGATGGCCCGCTTACCGATTAACAAACCCTGAGGGCCGGTGGCGGTGTACTTGAAGGTCACACCCGCGCGCAACACATGATCCAGCCAGGCTTTGAGGGTGCTGGGGATAGCGAAGTTGTACATCGGTGCCGCCATCACCAGCACGTCGGCGGCGAGCAATTCGTCGGTCAATGCGTTGGAGCGATCCAGAGATGCCTGCTCGCTGGCGTTGCGCTGATCCGCCGGTTTCATCCAGCCGCCGAGCAGGTTGGCATCCAGGTGCGGGACCGGGTTGAGCGCCACGTCGCGCACGCTGATCTGATCCGCCGGGTGAGCGGCCTGCCACTGGCTGATGAACTGCCGAGTCAATTGGCGGGAGATCGAATCCTGCTGGCGGGCGCTGCTTTCGATGATCAGAACGTTGGACATGGCTGCGTAGGCTCCATCTGTGATTGCTGTAAGTCGATGGAGAAAAGATTAACCAGAGCCAATTCGATAAAAAAGCGCAAAAAACTGCTACAACCCATCTAGAAATTTGTTTATAAGCGGAGTATTCCTGTAGACATGCTCCGCTGCTGCTTTATTTCGGGGCACAGGCCAGGGCGATACGCATCTTGATGATTGCGCGGTTGAACTTGGCGGTGGTGTTGGTGCTCTTGCCCGCAGGCACGCTGACAGTACGGCGACGTGGCGCTTCCGGGCCATTGGTGAAGGTGACCGAACACACCGCGTCATTGGTACCGTAGTTGTTCAGTTGGATCGAACTGATGTCACCGTCCACGTCGGACGCGGTGTAATCCACGCTCACGCCGTCGATTTTTTTTGTCACGTCGATCGGGTAGGCGAACGCGCTTAACGGCAGCAGCGCCAGCAACACACAACACAATTTTCTCATTCGGCAGTCTCCAATAAGGACTGCCAGCTTAGGACAAGAGGAGCTCATCTTGAAAGCGCCCCGCGTTACCCTCGATCAATGGCGCACACTGCAAGCCGTGGTCGATCATGGCGGCTTCGCCCAGGCGGCCGAAGCGCTGCACCGTTCACAGTCCTCGGTGAGCTACACCGTGGCCCGCATGCAAGACCAGCTCGGGGTGCCGCTGCTGCGCATCGACGGGCGCAAGGCCGTGCTCACCGACGCCGGCGAAGTGCTGTTGCGCCGCTCCCGGCAGTTGGTGAAAAACGCCAGCCAACTCGAAGACCTCGCCCATCATATGGAACAAGGCTGGGAAGCCGAGGTGCGCCTGGTGGTCGATGCCGCCTACCCGAATGCGCGCCTGGTGCGCGCCCTGACCGCCTTTATGCCGCAGAGCCGCGGCTGTCGCGTGCGCCTGCGCGAGGAGGTGCTGTCGGGCGTCGAAGAGCTGTTGATCGAAGGCGTGGCCGACCTGGCGATCAGCGGCTTCAGCATCCCCGGTTACCTCGGCACGGAGATGAGCAACGTGGAATTTGTCGCCGTCGCTCACCCCGAGCATGCCCTGCACCGTATGAACCGCGAACTGAGCTTCCAGGACCTGGAAAGCCAGATGCAAGTGGTGATCCGCGACTCCGGGCGCCAGCAGCCGCGCGATGTCGGCTGGCTCGGCGCGGAACAGCGCTGGACCGTCGGCAGCCTCGCCACGGCCAGCAGTTTCGTCGGCAGCGGCCTGGGCTTTGCCTGGTTGCCGCGGCACATGATCGAGCGCGAACTCGCCGAGGGCGTGCTCAAGCAGCTACCCTTGGAACAGGGCGGCAGCCGCCACCCCACGTTCTACCTGTACTCGAACAAGGACAAACCCCTGGGGCCGGCGACGCAGATCCTCGTGGAGCTGCTACGCACATTTGACACCGCGCCCCTGGATGCGCCTTTCGCCGCCCCGCAGCAAGCCTGAAACGGAGTTCATGCATGGCCTGGTTCGAACATGAAGGATGCAGCCTGCATTACGAGGAATATGGCCACGGCGCCCCACTGATTTTGATCCACGGCCTGGGCTCCAGCAGCCAGGATTGGGAACTGCAGATTCCGGCGCTGGCCAGGCATTACCGGCTGATCGTGGTGGATGTGCGCGGCCACGGGCGCTCGGATAAACCCCGGGAGCGCTACAGCATCAAAGGTTTTACCTTCGACCTGATCGCCCTGATCGAACACCTGGACCTGCCACCCGCCCACGTGGTGGGCTTGTCCATGGGCGGCATGATCGCGTTTCAACTGGCGGTGGACGAACCGGCGCGGGTCAAGAGCCTGTGCATCGTCAACAGCGCGCCCGAGGTCAAGGTGCGCAGCGCCGACGATTACTGGCAATGGGCGAAGCGCTGGACCCTGGCACGCGTCCTCAGCCTGGGCACCATCGGCAAGGCCCTGGGCGACCGGCTGTTTCCCAAACCGCAGCAAGCCGACCTGCGCCGCAAGATGGCCGAGCGCTGGGCAAAAAACGACAAACGTGCTTATCTCGCCAGCTTCGATGCGATTGTGGGCTGGGGCGTACAGGAACAACTTTGCAGAATTACCTGTCCAACCCTGGTCATCAGCGCCGACCACGACTACACCCCTGTGGCGCAGAAAGAAATCTATGTAAAACTGCTGCTCGATGCGCGGTTGGTGGTGATCGAAGATTCCCGCCACGCCACGCCCTTGGATCAACCCGAAGTCTTTAACGCGACCCTTCTCGATTTTCTAAAGACAGTCGAAACCACTACCCAGGATCACTGACCCATGCTGAAAAAAATCGCCTTCTTTGCCGGTTCCGTGCTGTTCGCTGCCAACCTGATGGCGGCCGAGCCCGCCAAGGCGCCCCACGTATTGATCTCCACCACCAACGGCGACATTGAAATCGAACTGGACCCGGTCAAGGCGCCGATCAGTACCAAGAACTTCCTGGCCTACGTCGACAAGGGTTTCTACACCAACACGATTTTCCACCGTGTGATCCCGGGCTTCATGGTCCAGGGCGGCGGGTTCACCACGCAGATGGCGCAAAAAGACACCAATCCACCGATCAAGAACGAAGCCAGCAACGGCCTGCATAACGTGCGTGGCACACTGTCGATGGCCCGCACCTCGAACCCGGATTCGGCCACCAGCCAATTCTTCATCAACGTGGCGGACAACGCCTTCCTCGACCCAGGTCGCGATGCCGGTTATGCCGTGTTCGCCAAAGTGGTCAAAGGCATGGACGTCGTCGACATCATCGTCAACTCGCAGACCACCACCAAACAAGGCATGCAGAACGTGCCCATCGATCCTGTCCTGATCAAGTCGGCCAAGCGCATCGACTGAGGTCTGCAGGTAGTTTCGCGCGGCGCTCACAAGGCGCCGCGTGCATTTGAACAGGAGAGCCCGCCGAGCGGGCGTCAACCCTAATGCTCTATCGTCGTTTCGAACAACTGATCGATATTTTCCGCGACGCGCCCAGCGCCGCCCCTCCCGACAAAGTCCTGCCCTTCTACCTCTACTACCTGCGTCAGGTGTGGCCGTGTTTTGCCGCACTGTTGGTGGTGGGCCTGATCGGCGCGCTGATCGAAGTCGCGCTGTTCAGCTACCTGAGCCGCATCATCGACCTGGCCCAGGGCACACCGCCGGCGAATTTCTTCCAGATTCACAGCACCGAGCTGATCTGGATGGCCGTGGTCGCCCTGCTGCTGCGCCCGATTTTCGGCGCCCTGCATGACCTGCTGGTACACCAGACCATCAGCCCCGGCATGACCAGCCTGATCCGTTGGCAGAACCACAGCTACGTGCTCAAGCAGAGCCTGAACTTCTTCCAGAACGACTTCGCCGGGCGCATCGCCCAGCGCATCATGCAAACCGGCAACTCCCTGCGCGACTCCGCCGTGGCGGCCGTGGATGCGATCTGGCACGTGGCGATCTACGCCATCAGTGCCCTGGTGCTGTTTGCCGAGGCCGACTGGCGCCTGATGATCCCGTTGGTGAGCTGGATCGTCTGCTACAGCCTGGCATTGGGCTACTTCGTGCCACGGGTGAAAGAGCGTTCGGTGATTTCCTCCGAGGCACGCTCCAAGTTGATGGGGCGCATCGTCGATGGCTACACCAACATCACCACCTTGAAGCTGTTCGCCCATACCCAGTCCGAGCAGGAATACGCCAAGGAAGCGATCATCGAACAGACCGAAAAAACCCAGTTGGCCAGCCGCGTGGTGACCAGCATGGACGTGGTGATCACCACCATGAACGGCCTGCTGATCGTCACCACCACCGGCCTGGCCCTGTGGCTGTGGACCCACTCGCTGATTTCCGTGGGCGCAATTGCCCTGGCGACCGGCCTGGTGATTCGCATCGTCAACATGTCCGGTTGGATCATGTGGGTGGTCAATGGCATTTTCGAAAACATCGGCATGGTGCAGGACGGCCTGAAAACCATCGCCCAGCCACTGGCCGTGGTCGACCGCGACAACGCTCCACGCCTGACCGTACCCCATGGCGAAGTACGCTTCGAGCAGGTGGATTTCCACTACGGCAAGAAGAGCGGGATCATTGGCGGCCTGAACCTGAACATCAAGGCCGGTGAAAAAATCGGCTTGATCGGCCCCTCCGGCGCAGGCAAATCGACCCTGGTCAACCTGCTGCTGCGCCTGTACGACCTGCAAGGCGGGCGCATCCTGATCGACGGCCAGAACATCGCCGAGGTCGCCCAGGAAACCCTGCGCGAACAGATCGGCATGATCACCCAGGACACCTCGCTGCTGCACCGCTCGATCCGCGAGAACCTGTTGTATGGCAAGCCGGACGCCAGCGACGAAGAACTCTGGGCCGCCATACACAAGGCGCGTGCCGATGAGTTCATCCCACTGCTGTCAGACGCCGAAGGCCGCACCGGGCTGGATGCTCATGTGGGCGAGCGCGGGGTCAAACTGTCCGGCGGGCAACGCCAGCGCATCGCCATCGCGCGGGTGCTGCTCAAGGATGCGCCGATCCTGATCATGGACGAAGCCACCTCGGCGCTGGACTCGGAAGTCGAAGCGGCGATCCAGGAAAGCCTGGAAACCCTGATGCAAGGCAAGACGGTGATTGCGATTGCGCACCGGTTGTCGACCATTGCGCGGATGGACCGCCTGGTGGTGCTGGAGAAAGGCCAGATCGCCGAGACGGGCAGCCATGCCGAGTTGCTCGCCCACGGCGGGTTGTATGCGCGGCTGTGGCAGCACCAGACCGGAGGCTTTGTCGGCATCGACTGAAAACTGCCCGGCCTACGCCACTCAAAATGTGGGAGGGGGCTTGCTCCCGATAGCAGTAGATCAGCCAGTATTTCCTTCACTGACCCACCGCTATCGGGAGCAAGCCCCCTCCCACATGGGTGGCCTGGATTTGTGCCACAACCCTGCTGTAATCAATGCAGTGCCCAGACGGGCGCTGAAGTAAATCTGCAGGGAGCATCACTGATTTACTGATTCGGTAGAGCGATCTATCAAGGACGTGTTGCATGTCTTTGTTCAAGCGTTCAGTCACAGAGGGTTTAGGTACGTTTTGGCTGGTGTTGGGCGGCTGCGGGAGTGCGGTGTTGGCCGCAGCGTTTCCCGCAGTCGGTATCGGGTTGTTGGGAGTGGCCCTGGCGTTCGGGCTCACGGTGCTGACCATGGCGGTCGCCATCGGGCACATCAGCGGTTGTCACCTCAACCCGGCAGTATCGGTGGGGCTGGTCGTGGGCGGCAGGTTTCCGGCCAGGGAGTTACCGGCGTACATCGTGGCCCAGGTCATTGGTGGCACTGTCGCGGCTGCGCTGTTGTATGTGATAGCCAGCGGCAAACCGGGGTTTGAACTGGCGTCAGGCCTGGCGTCCAACGGCTATGGTGAGCATTCGCCTGGCGGTTATTCATTGGCCGCGGGGTTCGTCTGTGAGCTGGTGATGACAGCGATGTTCGTGCTGATCATCCTCGGCGCCACCGACCACCGTGCCCCGAAGGGCCTCGCACCCATCGCCATCGGCCTGGCCCTGACCTTGATCCACCTGATCTCGATTCCCGTGACCAACACCTCGGTCAACCCGGCCCGCAGTACGGGGCCGGCGCTGATCGTGGGCGGGTGGGCGATCCAGCAATTGTGGATGTTCTGGCTCGCGCCGATCCTTGGCGCGGTGATCGGCGGCATGGCCTATCGATGGCTGGGCAAGGAGGAGCCGGCCTGAGGAAAAACGGGTTCAGCCCTGTCGATACGGCAGGGCTGCCCTCGCCTCTTCGGCATACGCCAGAATCCCCACCCGCTCGCGCGCCAGGAAATCCTCAACCGCGTTCTTCAACCCCGGATGGCGCAGGTAGTGCCACGATCGGGTGATCACCGGTTCGAACCCGCGAATCAATTTATGCTCGCCCTGGGCGCCGGCATCGAAGCGTTGCAAGCCGTGGGCAATGGCGTAATCCATGCCTTGATAGAAGCAGGTTTCGAAATGCAGGCGGTCGAATTCCGCCAGGCAGCCCCAGTAACGACCATAGAAGCTGTCGCCGCCGATCAGGCTGAACGCCATGGCGACCGGGCGTGTGCCTTGCTTAGCCAGCACCACGCGGATCGCTTCGGGCATGCGCTCGGCCAGCAGGCTGAAAAACGCGCGGGTCAGGTACGGCGCTTGGCGGCGCACTGCGTAGGTGTTGGCGTAGCAGGCGTAGACAAAATCCCACTGGGCCTCGCTCAGTTCATGGCCTTGCAACCATTCGAACTCGATGCCCTGCCCCGCCACCTGTTCGCGTTCCTTGCGCATCTGTTTGCGCTTGCGCGAACTCAAGGCGTCGAGGAAGTCCTGGAAGTCTCGGTAGCCACGGTTCTGCCAGTGAAACTGACAGCCCAGGCGCTGCAACCAGCCTGGCTGTTGGGCCAGGGCGTCATCCGCCAGCGGATCGGTGAAGTTGATATGCGCGCTGGAGAGCCCTTCGATTTCCAGGTAGCCCGGCAGGCTGTTGAGCAGCTCGAAACCGTCTTCAGCGCTGGCGGCCAGCAAGCGCGGGCCGCTGACCGGGCTGAACGGCACGGCGACCAACAGCTTGGGGTAGTAATCGATGTCGGCCCGCTGGCAGGCATCCGCCCAACCGTGGTCGAAGACGTACTCGCCGGAGGAATGCCACTTGCGATAACCGGGCAAAGCCGCCACCAGCCGATCGCCTTCCCAGTGCAGTAAATGCTCGGGCTGCCAGCCCGAATGCGGGCCCAGGCTGGCGCTGTCTTCCAGCGCGCTCAGGAACGCATGTCGCACAAAGGGCTGGGCCTGCGGCACCAGGGCGTCCCAGACCTGCGGGGCGATTTCGGACAGGCTGTCCAGGCGTTGCAGCAGCATCGGCATCCTCACTACTTCAGGGCGTGAAAGCCTCGCGAGTATCGCTTATCGCCGCGCCCGACACACCCTCGAATCGCCGGACAAGGCTCTAAATCAATAGTTCCATTCTAAATAATTTGTCATCTTCATGACATCAGTTCGCCACTGCTTCGTCATAAACGATCGTGATACTGACGCCTGTTTTTAGCGCGCCTGGTTCTACCCCGGCGGTTATTTTTCCGTCCGTCATCGGTCGGTTGTGTCCTGGATGGTTTGCCATCCCTCCTCACTTTCGGAGATTGATATGCGTCTTGCTTCCACTAAAACTGCGGCGGCCCTCTGTGGCGGCTTGCTGCTGGCCCTGAGCGTTCCGGCCAGCGCTGCAGTCGACGCTAAATTGCTCGACATGCTCAAGGCCAACGGCCAGATCACCGCTTCGCAGTACACTGAACTGCAAGCTGAGCTGGCCAAGGATCAGAAAGAAAAGCAGATCGCACAGCAAGCTCAACAAGAGACCAACGAACAGATCGCGGCCACCGCGAAAAAAACCAACGACCTGAGCGTGTTCGACCAGAAACTCGCCTGGGCCGCGAAGACCCAGTTCAAGGGTGACGTACGCTTCCGCCAGGAAACCGTGAAGATCCAGGGCGAATCCAACAACGGTGGCCGTGACAAGGACCGCCAGCGCATCCGTGCCCGCCTGGGCGCCTACACCGAGATCAACAACCAGGTCGACACCGGCATTCGTATCTCCACCGGCAGCAGCGACGACGCACGCTCCACCAACCAGGATCAGGACAACTACTTCAACAAGAAGTCGATCTGGCTGGACCTTGGCTACATCGACTACCACCCGGACCAGATCAAGAACCTGCACGTCATCGGCGGCAAGATGCTCCAGCCGTGGGTGAGCATGGGCGACATAATCTGGGATAGCGATATCAACCCGGAAGGTCTGGCACTGACCTACAAATACCCGCTGGGTAGCAGCGCCGAGCTGTTCGGCAGCCTCGGTAACTACAACCTCAAGGACAACGTCGACGGCGACGGCGTGCAATTTCGCAACGACCTGCGCCTGACTTCCGGCCAGTTGGGTACGCGTTTCTCGGTGACCGACAACCTGAAAATGACCCTGGGCGGCAGTATCTACGCCTACCAGAACGACCAGAACAGCACCTGTACGAGCAGCACCACGCCTTGCGCACTGGCGGTCAACGGCAACTCGGCGAACGAACAATTCCGTCTGTATGAAGGTTTTGCCCAGGCCGACATCGGCGGCCTGGCCGTGCCACTGGCGTTCTACGGCCAGTACGTGAAGAACAACGATGCGTCCAACGATCAGGACACCGCCTGGTTGTTGGGTGCCAAATCCAAGGTGTTCGGGTTCAACCTGGACTACAACTACCGCGATACGCAACGTAACGCTGTAGTGGGCGCCTTCACCGATTCGGACTTCGCCAACGGCACCACCGGTTCGCGCGGCCATAAGATGAAGGTCAGCTACGACATCGACAAGAACTTCGCCGTCGGCGCCACGTACTTCCTGACCAAGGCTGACTACGCCAGCCGCACGCAGCGTGACGCCAACACCAACACCCTGCAGTTGGATGCTGAAGCCAAGTTCTAAGAAAGACAGCGGTGAGTTTCAAGCGACAAGCGTCAAGGAAGAGCCTGTCACTCGCAGCTTCAAGCTTGCCGCTTGAAGCTGCTGCTTTAACAGCCTTGCGTGGGTGAATCGGTCCCCATCATCCGTCCGATTCCTCCACGCGAGTCTGTCTTTCCCCCACGGTTACTGATCCTTGCGCCGCTCGGCGGCCAGCCGTTCTGCCAAGGCATCCGCATCCTGTACCGGCGCCTGCGGCATGAGCCGCAATGTGGCCTGCATCAGGCGCATCTGACGGATAAAACGCCGGCAATTGGGGCAGAACATCAAGTGATGACGCATCATCAGCCGCTCGCGAAAGGTCAACTGCCCATCGAGAAAGTCACTGGAATGTGCCACTTGCTCTTTACACGTCAACATTCGCCGGTTTCCTCAAAATGCTCCACCGTGGCGAAGACTTTAAGCCGCGCACGATGCAACAGCACCCGTACATTGGAGAGCGAAAGCGTCAGAAGATTACAAATCTCCTCCAGCTCCAGGCCCTGACGCTCACGCAGCACCAGGACGCTGCTCTGCAACTCCGACAAATTCAGCAACGTATGCTCCAGGCATTTGCGCAGTTCATCCTCAGTAAGCAGGGCTTCCGGGGTGTCCTGGTGCCAGGCAAAGGGAGCGACAGCCCAGTGGCCATCATCCGGCGTGAAGCGTTCATCCCCGATCGTGCCGTGGGGCGAGGGCAAATCATCGAGCAATACTTCGCGACGATTCTGCTTGTAGCGGCCCTTGGCGGCATTGGCGGTGATGGTCAGCAACCAGGTCTTGAGGCTGGAGCGCCCTTCGAACTTGGCCAGGTTGCGTACCACTGACAGCCAGGCGTCCTGCACCACTTCGTCGGCATGGCGCTGGCCGACAATCGCATAAGCCACCGCGCGCATTGCGCTTTGGTATTGCGTGACCAATTCCTTGTAGGCCCGCTGCTCGCCCTTGAGCAAGCGTTCAAGCAGGTGCGCGTCGTCCGCTGCTGCCATTTGAGACCTCGGTTTCCAAGTGAGAACGCGATCTGTGTGGAGGCTGGCTTGCCAGCTCCCACATTTGACCGCGGCGAGCCGCAGAATCAGCGTTTGCGCAGGATCACGCTGCCGATCGAGTAGCCCGCGCCGAACGAGCTGAGTACCGCGACGGCGCCTTTGGGCAAGTCGTCCTGGTAAGTGTGGAACGCAATCACCGAACCCGCCGAGCTGGTGTTGGCGTAGGTGTCGAGAATCACCGGCGCTTCTTGCAGCGTGGCTTCACGCCCCAGCAGCTTCTTCACGATCAGGTGGTTCATGCTCAGGTTGGCCTGGTGCAGCCAGAAGCGCTTCACGTCGTCCACGTTCAACTGGTTTTGCGCCAGGTGCGTGCCGATCAACTCAGCGACCATCGGGCAGACGTCACGGAAGACTTTGCGGCCTTCCTGCACGAACAGTTTGTCGGGCGCGCCGATGCCCTCTTCCGCCGTGCGGTTGAGGAAGCCGAAGTTGTTGCGGATGGTATTCGAGAACTTGGTCAGCAGCTTGGTGCTCACCACGTCGAACTGGTGCTCGGAGGTCGCCAGGTCAGCGCGTTCGAGGATCACCGCAGTGGCCGCGTCACCGAAAATGAAGTGGCTGTCGCGGTCGCGGAAGTTCAAGTGGCCGGTGCAGACTTCCGGGTTGACCATCAGGATCGCCCGGGCCTGGCCCAGCTTAATGCTGTTGGCGGCGTTCTGGATGCCGAAGGTTGCCGAGGAACACGCCACGTTCATGTCGAAACCGAAACCCGCGATGCCGAGGGCTTCCTGGACTTCGATGGCGATGGCCGGATAGGCACGTTGCAGGTTGGAGCAGGCGACGATCACCCCGTCGATGTCGGCGGCGGTCTTGCCGGCGCGCTGCAGGGCCTGTTCGGCGGCGCCGACGGCCATCTGGCAGAGCACCGACCATTCGTCGTTGCTGCGCTCGGGCAGGCGCGGGGTCATGCGCTGCGGGTCAAGGATACCGTCCTTGTCCATCACAAATCGGCTCTTGATGCCCGACGCCTTCTCGATGAACGCCGCGCTGGACTCGGTCAGCGCCTGCACGTCACCGCGTTCGATAGCAGCGGCGTTCTCCGTGTTGAACTGCTGCACGTAGGTATTGAAAGACTGCACCAGTTCTTCGTTGGAGATGCTGTTGGCCGGGGTGTACAGGCCAGTGCCGCTGATGACGACGTTATGCACGGTCGTTCCTCTAAATCTGTCAGGCAGAAGATATTGGTACCGTCGTACCAAACTGTAGGTCGTTTGATGCCATCCAGCGGGCATCAAACTGGCAACGCTTTATTCCATCGCGCCGCGGCTGCACACCAGCCCATCACGACGATCCCGGCATTTATAACCGCGAAGTTTGCCACAACCCTGGGAATTTGGCGCCATATCCCGGATAAGCACCATTGCCCATTAGTGTGATCAAGCCTCCACCAGGCTCCATTGCTTGCTCAGGCGCTTGTCCGAAATCGGCACCTTGGTGCCCAACTGCTGGGCAAACAACGACACCCGATATTCCTCCAACCACCAGCGGTAGAGCGCTAGCTGGGGGTCGCGCTTGCCTTCCTGGGCGTGCTTGTTCAAGCGGTTCTGGTACTGCACCCACAGGCCGCCCAGCTCGCTGCTCCACACCCGGTCTTTTTGCACCTGGCTGGGCAGTTTTTCCAGGCGCAGTTCGATGGCCTTGAGCAAACGCGGCAATTCTTTTAACCACAGCGCCGGGGTTTCCCGCACAAAACCGGGATAGACCAGATTGCTCAGTTGCTGCTTGATATCGTTCAAGGCCACCGCCTGGGCCAGGTCGATCTTGCCTTTGAAGCGCTTTTGCAGGCCGTGCCAGAGTTTCAGCACGTCCAGGGTCAAGCGTGCCAGGCGCTCGGCGTGTTCGGTCCAACTGCCACGCTTGCGCTCGGCCAACGCCGCCAACCCGGCACCGTCACGCGGCAGGTTGGCTTCGCCGTCCAGCACGCAGGTGTCGAGGCTGGCCAGCAGGATGTCTTCCACCAGCGCGTCGATGCGCCCCAGCTCGCGGTACATCAGGCCCAGTTCGGTCAGGCCGGGCAATTTGCCACGCAGGAATTTTGCCGGCTCGGCCAATTGCTGCATCAGCAGACGCTGCAAGGCGCGCCGGTGCTGGAATTCGGCCTCGGCGGCGGTAGAGAAACGCCCTTCCTTGACCGTGGCGTTTTCTTCCACCAGCGCCGGATACACCGTCATCGACAACCCGGCGATTTTTTGTTGGGTCTTCTCGGCTACCGCCGCAAACCCCTTGGCCTCCACCGGCTGTTGGCTTTTCGCCGTTTGCGGCACGGCCAGAGCGGCCTGGCTCGCCTCGGCAAAGCGTGCGGTCAGCTCGGCCAGGTCGCGGCCTTCGCCGAGAAACTTGCCCTGGCCGTCGACCACTTCCAGGTTCATCTTCAGGTGGCTTTCCACCTGCTGCGCGGCCTCGGCCCAGGCTTCATCGCTGACGCGTGCGCCGGTCATGCGCAGCAACTCGCGCCCCAGCGCCTGGGGCAGCGAACCCTGGGCGAATTCGATACGTTGCAGGGCGGCCCTGACGAAGTCCGGCACAGGCACGAAATTCTTGCGCAGGGCCTTGGGCAGGTTACGCACCAGGGCGATGCACTTGGCTTCGATCACCCCCGGCACCAGCCACTCCAGGCGCTCGGCGGGCAAGGCCGGCAACAGCGGCGCCGGCACGCGCAGGGTCACGCCGTCACGCGGGTGGTTGGGTTCGAAGTGGTAACTCAAGGCCAGCGCCAGGTCGCCCAGGTGCAGGGTGTCCGGGTAATGCGCAGCGGTGACTTCGCTGGCGTCGCGGGCCAGTACGTCTTCCTCGCGCATGATCAGCAATTGCGGGTCTTTCTGGCTGTTGACCTTGTACCAGCTGTCGAACGTCGCGGTCTGGTGGATCTCCGCCGGCAAGCGCGCATCGTAGAACGCATACAGCGTCTCTTCGTCGGCGAGGATGTCACGACGACGCGCCTTGGCTTCCAGTTCGTCGAGCTGCTCCAGCAGTTGCTGGTTGGCCGTCAGGCACTGGGCCCGGGACTGGATTTCGCCGCGCACCAGGCCTTCGCGGATAAACAGCTCACGCGACACCACCGGGTCGATCGGCCCGTAATGCACCGGACGCCGCCCGACCACGATCAGCCCGAACAAGGTGATCTGCTCGAACGCCACCACTTGGCCGCGCTTCTTCTCCCAGTGGGGTTCGAAGTGGTTTTTCTTGATCAGGTGCCCGGCCAACGGCTCGATCCAGTCGGCATCGATCTTCGCCACCATCCGCGCATACAGCTTGGTGGTCTCCACCAGTTCGGCGGCCATCAGCCATTGCGGACGTTTCTTGCCGATGCCCGACGACGGGTGAATCCAGAAGCGCCGCTGACGCGCGCCGAGGTAATCGCCGTCTTCGGTTTTCTGCCCGATCTGGCTGAGCAGGCCGGACAGCACGGCTTTGTGCAATTTGGCGAAGTCCGCCGGCTCCTTGTTGAGGCTCAGCTGCATGTCGCGGCAGATCAGGCTCAACTGGCGATGGGAGTCGCGCCACTCACGCAGGCGCAGGTAGTTGAGGAAGTTCTTGCGACACCAGTTGCGCAGCGGGCTGGCGGTCAATGCCTGGCGTTGCTCTTCAAAGCCGCGCCACAGATTGACCAGGCCGGCGAAGTCCGAATCGACGTCCTTCCATTGCGCGTGGGCCTGGTCGGCGGCTTGTTGACGCTCCGGCGGGCGCTCGCGCGGGTCCTGGATCGACATGGCACTGGCCACGATCAGCACTTCCTGCAAGCTACCCAGCTTGGCGGCTTCGAGCAGCATGCGGCCCATGCGCGGGTCCACCGGCAGGCGCGCCAACTGGCGGCCCAGCGGGGTCAGTTGGCTGTTGCGGTCGACCGCCGACAGCTCTTGCAGCAGGTTGAAACCGTCGCTGATGGCCTTGCCATCCGGCGGTTCGATAAACGGGAAGTCGGTGATTTCGCCCAGGCGCAGGTGCAGCATCTGCAGGATCACGGCAGCCAGGTTGGTGCGCAGGATCTCCGGGTCGGTAAATTCCGGGCGACCGATAAAGTCTTCTTCGCTGTACAGGCGGATGCAAATCCCCGGCTCGACCCGGCCGCACCGGCCTTTACGCTGGTTGGCGCTGGCCTGGGAGATCGCCTCGATGGGCAGACGCTGCACCTTGGCGCGGTAGCTGTAGCGGCTGATGCGCGCGGTGCCGCTGTCGATCACATAACGAATGCCCGGTACGGTCAGCGAGGTTTCCGCGACGTTGGTCGCCAGCACCACGCGCCGGCCGGGGTGGGACTGGAAAATGCGCTGCTGTTCGGCCGGTGACAGGCGCGCGTACAGCGGCAAAATCTCGGTGTGCTTGAGCTGGGCCTTGCGCAGCATGTCGGCGGCGTCGCGAATCTCGCGCTCGCCCGGCAGGAACACCAGCACGTCGCCAGGGCTGCGCCGTTCGCTGCGTTCATAGGCGGCGATTTCGTCGAGAGTGGCGAGGATCGCCTGGTCGACGGTCAAGTCGTCTTCTACGCGGTTGCCCTCTTCGTCCTGTTCCAGGGTCAGCGGGCGGTACCAAGTGTCCACCGGGAAGGTGCGGCCCGACACCTCGACAATCGGCGCATCGTCGAAATGCTTGGAAAAGCGCTCCAGATCGATGGTCGCCGAGGTGATGATGACTTTCAGGTCCGGGCGACGCGGCAGCAGGGTTTTCAGGTAGCCGAGCAGGAAGTCGATGTTCAGGCTGCGTTCGTGGGCTTCGTCGACGATGATCGTGTCGTAGCGTTCGAGGTAGCGGTCGTTCTGGGTTTCCGCCAGCAAGATGCCGTCGGTCATCAGCTTGATCAGGGTGTTGGAATCGCTCTGGTCTTCGAAGCGCACCTGGTAACCGACCAGCGCGCCGAGCGGCGTGGCCAACTCTTCGGCGACCCGGCTGGCGACGCTGCGCGCCGCGATCCGGCGCGGCTGGGTATGACCGATCAGGCCGTATTGGCCGCGACCGATTTCCAGGCAGATTTTCGGCAGTTGGGTGGTCTTACCCGAGCCGGTCTCACCGGCAATGATCAGCACCTGATGCTTGAGCAGCGCCGCCTTGATTTCGTCACGCTTGGCGGCAATCGGCAGACTGTCGTCATAGCGTATCAGCGGCAGGCTGGCGCGCCGCGCCGTGACCTGGGCGCAGGACGCCTGCATGCGCGTCACCCACTGCGCCAGCTTCTCCTCATCGGGCTTCTTGCGCAGCTCGAGCAACTGCCGCCGCAAACGGTGGCGGTCGGCGAGCATGGCGTGATCGAGATTTTTCAGCAGTTGGTCGATAGCAGGCGCTTGGTCAGTCATCAGGTGCGTAAAGGTCTTATTTAGGGTGGTGAAAAAAATCAAAGGTTATCAAATACGCTGCATCATAATGGCTGATGCTTGGTTTAAAGCATTAGCAGTTCCCTCTCAAAACGCTTTATACCCTGCACTAAATTACGGAAGCTGTCAGATCGAACATTATCAATTTCAAGATAACGCCCTATCTCTCGAGAACCAGCAATCTTTTCGTATTTTTGCTTAGTTAGAATTTTCAGCTCATGGCTAGGCGACACCAAATAGTCGGGACTACGAAATTTTACACCTTGCTGCTTAGCAACCAACCCTTTTACACCCAACGCGTTCTCGACTGCTTTAAGATCTGCGAGATAAAAAGTTTCAAGCTCGCGACAAGCGATTCGAACCAAGCTAACAGCGGCCCGCCCCGAAGCCTTGCATTTATCAATCAACCTGGCTTTCAACGCAACGCAATTCGGATCGCTGTCTTGATCGCGCACAACGATAAACCGCGCGTCGTCATTTATATACCCTTTGATACGCATCGTCATACGTTTCTCAAGGTCCTGCTTCCCCTCAAATGCAATCAACCTAAACTCTATACGCTCATCCAGAATTCTTGGCAGAAGAGTTTCCAGCATGACCTTTGCGGAGCGCTCCTCCAATAGAAAAACCAACTCTTTTCTCATTGAGGATCAGCCCCATCAAAAAACCCTTGTTTCCACAAGTAACCTAGCTGATCGCCTTCAGCCATATATTCACATATCTGCGGATCATCCTTGGCACGACGAACCTCCGTCCCGCCCTCTTTCTTGACCAACCAACATACCTCATCCAACTCGGCAGCATTCAAAAAGTCTGGAGAGTGGGTTGAAACCAAAACTTGACCTCCGCGCAATGCATACCCACGAAACTCCTCTGCAAGCTCTTGCATTAAAGTTGGGTAGAGCTGATTTTCCGGCTCTTCGACACAGAGCAAGGGGTGTGGTGCGGGATCGTGCAACAATACCATATAAGCAAACATTTTAATGGTGCCATCAGAAACATAACGATCCAGAAACGGCGTTTTGAAAGCTCCGTCTTGAAACCTCAGAGTTAAATAACCATCAGCAGTCAAAAGAGGCTCGATAGTTTTGACGCCGGGTACTCGTCTCGACATGGTTTCGAGGATTTTTTTGAATTGCTCTGGGTGTTGCTCGAACATATATCGAGCAACCAATGGCAAATTATCACCCGACTCAGACAAATGCTCGGAATCGCCTGACGGCTCTTTCCTTCCTCGGGCGGAACTGATATGAAAATCAGAAACATGCCATTGCTCAATCAACTGCCTAAAGGCATTGGCAGCTTTAAATTTTTCAAACTGACCAAGCCCTTTAATCGCCAAGGTATCCGAAGCAACCGATTGATACTCCCTATCTAAATCTTCGTCGGAACGCTGAAAGTCCTCCTCATTGGTAATTGCAAAGCCCTGCCCATTCTCGAAATCCAGAAAGCGATAAGGACTACCATAACGGCCTCGTTTATAACGAAGAATTTCGCGCTTAACATAAGGGATATTATTTTTATCGCCAATTTCAAGAGAGTACGTAACCAGGCGGTTAACACCAGCAATTGGCATACGGTACTGGATCTCTATGAGGATTGTATCGCCATCACTATCCCTACTTAGAACTTCCCGAAAACGCCCTCGGCTATCCAGTGCTTGCCTGACATTGCCTTTCAAACAATCGTGCAAGAATCCAAACACGTCAAAAAGTGAAGTTTTTCCCGCGCCATTGGCACCTACAACGATTAGAAAGGGAGGAATATCTTTCAAATGTACGTCACGGAAAACTTTGAAATTTTTTAGCCGAATTGATTCGATTTTCATGAGTACCTCGACCATCCCAGCTATCGTTTGATTAGCCTGGCATTGTCACAGACCGCAAAAATAAATGCCAATCATCACCCAATACCACTTTTTGCAACATCATTCACCACACCGCTCCTTGCGCCGATACGGAAACACATCGATCACCTTTCCGGCACGAATCGCGTCCTGCAGGCCCTTCCAATAGTCGGCGTTGTACAACTCGCCGTGCAGCTTATCGAACAACTTGCGCTGGCCGGCGTCGGCGAACAGGAACGGTGGGAACTCTTCGGGGAACACATCCAGCGGGCCGATGGAGTACCAGGGCTCCGACGCCATTTCATCCTCCGGCGTGCGGGGTGCGGGGATGTGGCGGAAGTTGGCTTCCGTGAGGTAGCAGATCTCGTCGTAGTCGTAGAACACCACGCGGCCGTGGCGGGTGACGCCGAAGTTCTTCAACAGCATGTCGCCGGGGAAAATGTTCGCCGCCGCCAGTTGCTTGATCGCCAGGCCGTAGTCTTCCAAGGCTTCGCGTTCCTGGGCGGGGTTGGCGTTTTCAAGGTAAAGGTTGAGCGGGGTCATGCGCCGTTCGGTCCAGCAATGGCGGATCAGCACGCTGTCGCCTTCGACTTGAACCGTGCCGGCCGCCACTTCGAGCAATTCGGCCAGGCACTCGGGTTCGAACTTGCTCAACGGAAAGCGAAAATCAGCGAACTCCTGGGTATCGGCCATGCGCCCGACGCGGTCGACACTTTTGACCAGGCGGTACTTCTCGATCACGGTGGCGCGGCTGACGTTTTTCGACGGCGAGAAGCGGTCCTTGATGATCTTGAACACCGTATTGAAGCCCGGCAACGTAAACACGCTCATGACCATGCCGCGTATACCGGGCGCCATGATGAACTGATCGTCGGTGGTGGCCAGGTGGTTGATCAGGGCGCGATAGAATTCCGACTTGCCGTGCTTGTAGAAGCCGATCGAGGTGTACAGCTCGGCAATGTGCTTGCCCGGCAGGATGCGCTTGAGGAAGCCGATGAACTCCGCCGGCACCGGCACGTCGACCATGAAGTAGGAGCGGGTGAAGGAAAAAATGATCGACACATCGGCTTCGTCGGTAATCAGCGCGTCGATCTGGATACCCTGCCCTTCGCGGTGCAGCAGCGGGATTACCAGCGGCCACTGCTCGTCGCGGGTGTAGATGCGTCCGACAACGTAGGCGCCCTTGTTGCGGTAGAGCACCGAGGAAAACAGCTCGACCTTCAGCTCAGGGTCCTTGCACACCCAGTCCGGCAGGTTCTCGCGCAGTTGCACTTCGAGGCGGCACAGGTCGGCCGGCAGATCCGCGTAGGGCTCGCTGAAGCTGTAATCCGCGAAAATCTGCGCAAGCATGTCGGAGATCTTCCCGACAGGCGTGTAGATCCGCGTTTGCGCTGCCCTCGCCCGGCGCAGGCTCGGCCGGGTGGTATGGACAAACATGCAGCCGTCGCTGATCAGGTCATGGCTGAACAGGCTGCAGAAGATCGAGTTGTACCAGGTCTCGGACAGCTCATCGTCAAAGCGCAGGTCGATCAGGCCGATGTAGGCGCTTTTCACCAAGGGCCAGGCATCGATGCCCTGCAGCGTGGCGTCATCGAAACTCGCCTGCAGGCGGGTCGTCACTTCGCTGACTTTCTCCTCATACAGGTTGATACGCGCCGCCGAGGCTGCCTGGCCCTGCTGCCACTGGGCCTTTTCGAAACGCTCACGGGCGCCATCGGTGATCTGGCGGAAGTGCTCGCGGTAATCGTCGAAGCCATCGAGGATCATCTGGGCGATAGCGAGGGCGGGGGTGCGCTGCGACATGCGGGAAACCTCGAACGGGCATCTGGAAGCCCAGAGCTTAGCCAGTCAATGGAGCCAGGAGAAGCAGTCATTTAGCATGCTTGTTTGTGGACTTTCGTTCATTTCGCAGATTTATAAGCGTTATTGGAAACACGCACCGCGGCCAATGCGCACATCGGCCAGCACAGCCCGGTGACGCGGGTTGTCCTGTAATCAGTGATTGTGTCGAGCCAGTCGCTGGGCAACACTCGCCGCCTTATTGATGTAGGAGTTTTCCGTGAGACCTGTCGACACCCTGTACCTGCTGGGGCTGGCCGCGATCTGGGGCGCGAGTTTCCTGTTCATGCGCATTATCGCGCCGGAAATCGGCACACTGCCGACCGCGTTTTTCCGCGTGTCGATTGCCGCCGCCGGCTTGCTGGTGATGCTGGCGGTGATGCGCGTGAACTGGGACTTCCAGGGCAAGTTCAAGACCATCCTGCTGCTGGGCGTGATCAACTCCGGCATACCCGCGACCCTGTACTCCGTGGCCGCCCAGGTGTTGCCGGCGGGTTACTCGGCGATCTTCAATGCCACCACGCCGTTAATGGGCGTGCTGATTGGCGGATTGTTTTTCAGCGAACGCCTGACGCCATCGAAAGTCGGCGGGGTGTGCCTGGGCCTGTTTGGCGTGGGCGTACTGACCCGCGCCGGGCCAGTGGCATTTGACCTGGAATTGTTAATGGGCGCGTTGGCCTGCCTGTTGGCCACCACTTGCTATGGTTTTGCCGGTTTTCTCGCGCGGCGCTGGCTGGATCAGCGCGGTGGGCTCGACAGTCGGCTCGCGGCCCTGGGCAGCATGCTCGGCGCGACCTTGTTCCTGCTGCCGCTATTTGCGTACAGCGCCATCCGCCATCCGCCGGCAAGCTGGGGTGGCTGGCACGTGTGGTTGTCGCTGCTCGGGTTGGGGCTGATGTGTACGGCGTTTGCCTACGTCCTGTACTTTCGCCTGCTGACGGCCATTGGCCCGGTGAGGTCGATGACCACCACCTTCCTGATTCCGCCGTTCGGGGTACTGTGGGGAGCGTTGCTGTTGGATGAACCATTGTCGATGGCGCATCTGTATGGCGGGGTGTTGATTGCGGGGGCGTTATGGTTGGTGTTGCGGCCGGGGAAATTGGCCAAAACGCTGTAGGGGCGCCTTGCCCCTACAGCGTGCTCAGACGTCAGCTTTTACGGAATACAAACACCAGACCCATGATGATTAACCCCATCCCCAGCAGGCTCAATAACGCGAGCCGGTTGCCGAAGATCAGGTAATCCATCACCGCTGTCACCGCAGGCACCAAGTAGAACAGGCTGGTGACATTGACCAAATTGCCCCGGGCGATCAGGCGGTACAGCAACAGCGTCGCCAGCAGCGACACCACCAGGCCCATCCACAGCACCGGCAGGTAAAAGCTGGCGTTGTGCTCAAAGTGGAACGGCTGGAACGGCACAAACACCGAGCACAGCAGCAGCCCTGCCAGGTACTGCACGGGTAGCGTGCCCAACGGGTTGTCGGTGATGCGCTTCTGCATAATCTAATGTAGTCAAGCGTTTTTAACGAAAAATGAGCAGAGTGGATTTGATCGCTCAGATACAACGTGTCAACGCCTGGGCAGTCTTGAAAGCTCAAGAGTCAAATGGAGCGGCACTCACACTCGGCTCTGCACCAATCTCAGTGCGGATGCGCTCAAAAAGTGAATCCAAGTCAGTTCCGGGTTCGGCTAACAAGAATGTTTGGACGATCAAGCTTAATGGGTGCATTCCCATTCTTCGCGCAAGACCTGAAGCTTTTTCCAGAGTGACGTTTCGCAGGCCTCTTTCCAAAGTACTTAGGTACGTCCTACTGCTAATGATCCCGAAGTCCTCTTGAGTCAAAGCTCTCTGAAGCCTGGTCTTGCGCAAAGCTATGGCGAAGGCGTTCTTCAGTTCCATTTTGAATGACCTTTCAAAAGGAACGATGAAGCCTTTTTGAATACTATAGAGCTACAATCTATAGTGTTCATTTAGGAGCGAAATCTATGTTCCAACATTCATTCACCACAAGCTGTTTAGCTGCCGCGAGTGATAGTCATCTCCCATCTACGATGCTCATCGTCGCCGTATTGAATCTCAGGGAGCCCGACCAAACCGTGGAGATGGTTAAGTGCTTTTCCGGACAAGCTCTTGCTGACCTCTTCAACGAATTGGATCGCCCCTACGTTGAGCAGGCGATCGTCGGTGTGCAGCTTGCAATTTCGCCGCAGCTCAATAGTTCGAAACGCTGGAGTGTGGAAGCAGTTTCAGACTTTGCAAGAGCAAGGGTGAGGAGTCACGGTGATGAGGTCTTGGATATCTACGCCTATCGTCTCGCCTCAGATGCCCTGTTCACCGACAACGCATCAGTTGAGCTGGCAGATGTCCTCGAGTGGCGAACCCTGTATGGAGCATCCAATGGTGAGGGGGTGTGCGATTCTCAGTTAATGGCTCACCAAGCATGGCTTTCCATTGTAATTACGACAATGGTAAATGCGGTGAACCTACCCAATGAAGAAGACGGCGTTGTCTGAGATGCTCATCTAGCGATGTAAAGTCGCGCTTTGGTGTAACACCTCGACAGACCTAAGCAGAATAAGCGCAAATGGATAGGCAATCGTAATGGTGAGAGTCTGCTATGCGAAAACAAAATGATCGCCCAGCGCGAGTTTGTGCATAAAGGTTTGGGAATTACCAAAGCCTCTGATTACAGCCTAAAACGTTGGACGGCGTTGAGTCGTTATCTGGATGACGGCACGGTTCCGATAGACAACAATCACTTAAAAAACCAGATAAGGCCATGGGCGCTTGGACGCAAAAATTGGCTCTTCGCTGGTTCGTTAAGCAGCCGGAAACGTGCGGCAGCGCTGATGAGTTTGATCCAATCGGCCAAGCTCCACGGGCACGATGCGTATGCCTATCTAGAGGATGTTTTTACTCGACTGCCGACGCAGCAGGCGAGTGAAATTGGGGAGTTGCTGCCGCATCGTTGGCAACCGATTTAGTTGTGCAAGACGGGATGCCTGGACGCTTACTCACTAGTGAGCCCACCCTTGCTTGTTTCGCCTTCCCCCGGGTGAGAGTTCTTCCGAGGCCCCGTCTTTTATGAGCTTGTCATAGTCAGTTAACCTCATTGCTCCGATTAATCGAGGGTTGTTGGCCTAGGCGGCATCAACCGCTTGAAATTCGCAACCCGCCGCGCGCTCGTCCCACTAGCCTCTTCTTGATCGCGAACAAATATCGCAACGTCCAGACTCCAGTGCCCATCCTGAGGTAGCGTCTTCAGCTGCAGCTCTGCCATCCACAGCTCCACCTGCCGGCGGATGAGTGGCTTAAGGAGCTTAATATCCGAGGGTGACAGCGCCAGCATGGCCACCGCTGCAGGTTCAACCCCATCTTCACCGAGCCTGGAAACGTCGGTAACGTTCCAGCCAACTCGGCACTGTACGCTAAGATTTTCGGACTCATTGTTGCCAGAGCTCACCAAGTCGCGAAGCAACTCCTCATATACAGAGTACACCCAGTCCGCCGCATCACCGCCCACCGTACCGGCTCGCATAGAGGAGTTCTGCAAAAGTCCAGCCGCCACTATGTGGCTGAAACCAACTCGCGGGGTACGGTAAATGAACGACTCGTCCAGCGACTGCACCTTCTGCACACTGTAGCCAAAATTAAGCTCTTCATTACGGCTCGCCTGTAGGCTAGCGGAGGCGAAAGGGCATGCCCCCAAATCCAAGTCGCGGGCGATTACGGTGAACAAAGCTTTGGTGGCCGTATCAACGCTACCTATAAGGTTCTTGCAGACATTATTTGTGTCGTTCACTTGGTTCCAGCCGGTCCCACTGATATTTGGCTTTAGCTTCAAACCATCTACGTGGGGCATACCACCAAGTATCTGGGTACTGCCATACTCGGCCAGTTCCAACTCGAGCTTCACTGCTGCATCGGCCAAACCGTTAAGGTTGCCGCCAAGTGAGGCGACGTTGTTGAAATGGACCGCAGCCTTGAGCAAGCGACCAGCGAACGGAATACTCTGGAGCAGGCGCGATGATGGCTGAAACGGGTATTCAATCTCGCAACGCAGGGCGTCCACTGCCGGGTCGAACTTACTGCCTTGAGGCAACTTGAAGGTCGCCTCGTAATCCCAGTTCTTTCCTTGAGCCAAGCTCACAGGGGCCAAGTGCGACGGGCGAGAGAAATGCGCTTGCGCGAGGGGTGTCTGCACTGCCTCACGTAGCGGGCTCGGCGCAGTGAAAGCAGCCAAATCTATCGGAGTTGGAGAGTACCCTCCGATTTCTACAAGTTTGAGCCAATGCCCCTGGGACATTCGGTAGGGTAAGCGATCCTGCAAGCACTCAGCATCAGCCAGAGAGATGTTAATGGGAACGTCCTTCACATCGATCTGGATTTGGACCGGACGGAACTGCAAAGGCTTTACGCTGATGACACCGGCCCTTGATTGGCGACCCCACACCACCAAGGGAAAGTGAAGTTCTTCACCCGAACGCACAATTCCTATCGTTGTCACGCCTGATTCAGGCTCCAAAGCGGACCGAGATGGTGCGAGGTCGCCGACAATCTTTATCACAGCATCTGCGGCACCTGCGGCGGGCAGCTCGATTTGGAAGTCCAGCACCGATGCAATGCGGTAGGCATCGCCAGCCTTGGCGGCCACCGCGTCCTCCACCGCACGCTGCGACGCCTCAGGCGTAGCACCGTACCCAACGCCCACAACCGTCGTTCGCCTCGCGCAGGCGGCGGAGGTCGTTTTCTTCAGTTTCAGCAGCGGCGCGACGTTGGCGCCTAGGTGAGGAAGACGATCATCTTGGAGCAGCAAATCTAGCTTATCAAAGCTCTCTCGCAAGGCGAGGTCAACATCACGGTCCACCAGCGTATCCGCAGATACGAGGCGGTTGGAATAAGGCGGCATGGCACTGAAGCTCGCCGAAGTAGTTATCAATTTAAGCTCGACGGCCGCTCGCTTGATCAACCAATAGCGACCAAAGCCGCGGCCCGCATCACCGTCACCTAGCAGTGCGTTACCGTAATGGGCAAGCACCTGCGCAAAAAAGACGTCAGGCACGCCGCCTTCTCTTTTTTCCTGAGGCTCCAATCGTAGAGTTGCCTGCTGCACGACCAGCGCACCGGTATGGCGTGTCACACGTAGCTCGGCACCAAAGGGAATTGCACTCCATTCAGCGGGCAACGTTGGCCACGCTAGCGGCACCGTAAACTCGGTCGTGCTTTTGCCATTGTTATTGGTTTCCAGCTCCAGGGTGAGTTCACCCAGCAACTTGACCAGTTTCGCCGCCGGCACAGCGACAGGGGCGCTCTTGCCAAAGGACCATACCGCTTCAACGACAAGGTTAGTGTCTTCGAGCTGCATCTTCAGCAGCTTGAAGCGCCTTACGAGGAACGCAGAACGAGCCCTGTCTGCAGAACACGCATTCAAATCCGCCGTGAACGAGAGTTGTGGCATACCGTTGTCCAGGTCAAGACTAATAAGGAGGTGATCCCATTCGTCAGGCGAAACTATCTGGTCGCGGTATTCCTCCACTCGATCCAGCAGCGTAACTTCCCCGCACGGCGCGCACTGACCAAAGTGGTCACGTAGGTGGCCTTTGACGTGGATCCGCTTACCAACCAACGCATAGGGATTGCCCCCGGACGTGAGACGGCTCACGGGGATGTGCCCCATGTATCTAGCGGGTCGGTTTTCCGCTTGCTCGTGAAGGTGCTCCTCCGCGCAGTCGGGCATAAACGGAATGACATCGTTCTCGTCAATCCGCTTCACACCGTCCACATAAACCGAATAGGCGAGTAAGTCGAACTGACTTGCCCAGGAATCGCTCAAGTCGGCAAGCAATGCGAGGTCATCCTGCGCAATAGCAGCGATCGATCCGTGCGCCTCGCGCCTCATACTAGATAGGCTTTTAAGCTCTGCTAGCGTAAGGCGGGCAGGTGCGCTCAGCACGCTTCGCGCAGCAAATGGCGTATCGATCACAGCTTGATGGGCGGGTCGACGAACCGCCTTCAGAACGATGGCATCCGGGTGGCTATCGGGAATAGACTCTAGGTCATGCGTTCTCACGCCAATGAGCAGTGAGGTAGCCTCGGTCCCGGCGTAGAGCACCGCGTTAGCCGTATCGACGGAAAAATCGGGCGTAGTTTTGACGGGGTCGAAAACTGCAAGCAGTTCCACCTCCTCGCCAGCAACGGGATGCGCGCTCTCAAAGTCGGCACTAATGAAGCAAGAGCTCGCAGCCGTGAGTGTCCATGCATGGATAACCTTCAACAGGCCTTCGACGCCGTGCCCCAAGTAGGGCTCACCAGCCGACTCTTCCAATAGCGTAAACTTAGGGGGGTTTTCTTCGCGAGTGACGTTGTTGCGGAAGATCTCCAGATCCGGGAGCGCTGATGAAACATCTACGAAGTTCCACGCGTCTTTCTTCGCGTCCGCCACACGACGTATTCCCAGCTTCGTTTCGCTGACCGTCAGACTCTGTATCGAACGGAGCGTATCCCTTTCTCCTGCGCCCAACGGCTCAAGCGAGATGAATGTGCCCCCTGCACCCACGTTTAGAACTTTGGCGCGCAGCTGCAAGGTGATCACGCAGATCATTGGTCGCGCGGGATAACGCAGTTCGACGCGGCCGCCGGACAAGTCCCCATTGTCGAATTTCCACTCCATCGTTTGTCCACCAACACTGCGCTGACGTGCGATAAGCATCGGCGGGAAAAGGCCAAGCTGAAATCCAGTTCCAAGAGAAAGACTGCGCGTAACAGCATAGCTGCGAGGTTGCCGTGTGTAACCCTTGTCAGCGACATCGACTGGCGCAAGCAGGCAGTCCGGGAAGCCCGTGCGCTCGTACAGCTGAGTCACTTCCAAGGCGATGGCATTCTTTTTAACGCTCTCGTGTATGCCCTCTTTTGTGTATTTGCCCGGTGCAATGGTGAACCAGTCAGGATCTGTCTTCAGTGACCGCAAACCAATGAAAATCTCGTCGCCTGGATTGTGCATCGGCTCAGGCAAAGCAATACCTGCAAGCATGGCCATCCCACCCTTGCTTCCACTCTTCCAGCCCTGAATGAGTGAGAGGTCAAACCGAAGCCCGGCATTGAAAAGCCGTGCGGCGGTCCCAACAGCCTTCCAACCAAGGCTTTCGGTCCCCCCCACATGCACCAACTCGAGTAACTCGCTAGCAGTAAAAGAGTCGAGACTTGCAGTTTTCTTCGCAGCCTCCACGCAAGTGTTAACAATCCCCCTGACCAGCTCGGCACACAATAATTGGTGCCAGAAGAGAAACAGCCAGGACTGCATAGACTGGGGCCTCTCGGCGGTGGCGGACTTCACATTCTTGTCCTCACCAACGAGAAGGGTGGCGTAATAATTATCTAGAGCAGCTCTAAGCTGGTCGACTTCGCTAGCATTCAACGTCTGATAGCTGGATAGGTCGACGCCGGTGGCATCCGGAAAGTCCCAATCGCGGTACGACTTTGGCGCATTGGATGTGGTGAAGAGTTCAAACGCAGGAGGAAGCGGATACACCAATGCGGCCACTGCTCCAGTACGCGACTTTGCCTGGTCGCTGGCCGGAACCAGTACCTGCGCCACAAGGCACTGGCGATAGAGCCCCTCCAATTTCTCAGTGGTGAGTCCCTCAAGCGCCGTTCGAGGAGACCTTAATCCGCGCTCGTCAGATATGGACTGGTTATAAGGTACCTTCCCGTCCGAACCGGGCAATGGAATTTCCGTCACCTCTGGCGATCCATCTTTACTACCGGGCTGACACGCCGCGTTCGCGGCCAGCAGAGTCGACAGCGAGACACGCTTAGCAGGATCAAAGGCCACTTCCCCCAACATCTGCACAATCATCCACCGTGTCAGTAAGTCCACAAGCGAACTCACTGAATCACCTTCGTCGTCGTACTGCGGATTCTTTCCGATTGCGAGGAAAGGCATGAGTACAGCGGCGTACGACGCACCAATGGGAGGCTTGTTTTCATCGATGCTACGTGTGGCCATAAACCAAGTCGGGAACGGAAGCGCACCCTTGAGGCCCAGTGAAGTTGGCGTTGCTGCTGGCCACTCCCACTTAGGTAGTGTGAGCGAAAGTGCCTCTGCCCGCTGGCTAGCTATTGGGTCCAGGGCGCGCGAGGCAGAGATATCGAACACCTTAGAGAGTCGCGGATCCTCGCCTGCCAATTGCAACTGCACAGAGGTTTGGAACGAGAACGAGAAACTGATGGATATTTCGATCTTACCGTCGAAGGGAATGCGAATCCGCGCGATCACCACGCGCGCGTATGCGTTCACGGTGAGGGACGCTTCCATTACGATGGCATGCCACGTCTTGTAAGGCAGCGAGAACATTATCGTTATATTGAAGCCGACGGCGATCTTGATGAGACCAAAATCCACGCATGCCTCCACACTACCCTTGACGCCGAAAGCTCCAGCAAGGGCGATGAATGTTCGCGGGGGAGCGGGTACCAAAACGCTCCGGCCTTCCTTGAGTTCAATTGTCGCGATTGAACCTTCGGCAGTGAAGAATCCAGTAAGAGACGCATGGCCCGTCATTGGACCAGACCCGAAATATCTCATTAGTCCAAAGGAAGCAGCGATTCCCGCCGTGAAAATACTGCCTTCCTTAAACTGGTAATGGGTCGCATAGGTGGGAGTCAAGTGCACGGGGAAAGCACCTGGTGCAATACGCCCGAAGTAAGCTCCCCCCTCCCCCCCAAAAATCCCCGCAACGATCTTGCCCGTACGCGCCCAACTGGCAAGCGACTTTTTCTCCGGAAATCCGAAGTCCACGAGGATATGGTTACCAGGCAAGCCAAACTCCGCACGGATCGTGGGCAGGATTACCTGAACCGCACCAAAATCAAGCATCGGGATGGGCGGCGGCACTTCGACGGAAAAAATCCCTGTCCGGTCGTCCAGTCGACGGTAGAGCATGTCGATGAACCAGTCTCCATTGCCAAGCCCCCATTTCGACTTAGGGATCGTAATGCGTGCACCGTAGACCATCGGGTCTGCCATCAACAGCTTGACGTCCGCAAGTCCGAAGACATTAGCTACAAGCGCGATGAACCAGTCGACCTTCGAATCGTAGATAACGCCGGTGCCAGGCGTCATTGGAATATTGTCCTCATTGACGTTCTCAAGGGCGGTTTCGATGTAGCCCATTCCCTCTTCCACCGTCATTGCCTGCGAAAGCTTCTTCACTGTAGCGTGCTTGCCTATGCCAAGGAGGCTTACCTTTGCCCCCTTGTCCTTCAAGCCATAGAGAAAGCCAACACCGCCAGGGTTCTTGAGCGGGTAAAAGAAGTAAAGGTGCTGCTTCTGTTGTGCTTCCGGCGGGAACTCATGGCCCAGTAGCTTCATCCGCAAATTCTGAGCATTGAAGTAATATGCCTCTTCACCAATCGGCATACCGGGGACTTTTCCGTAACCATACCTTTCGGCAGTAAGGGTGATCACATCAAACGCATTTATTTCCAGAGGCCCGCCACGGTTGCCATTCAGGCGTAAACCAAGCGAGGGAATACGCGCACCAGCATTGAATTTCCATCCCACGAAGAGCTGCGCGCCGAAGGCTTCGAGTTTGCGAGCGATAGCCCCCAGTGAACCTAGATCCATATCGAAAGTGAGGCCATATGCAAAGTCGATTTCGCCGCCAAGAGAATTGAAGCCAAGGTCTGTGAGCTTCGCGAATTTCATGGGCCCCAACCGCCCGAACGTGAAGGACTTCAACTTAAGCGGGAAACTGCGCAGTAGCTTCGAGAATCGATTCGGATCGAAATCGAGAGAGATGAGACCCGGATTGAAGCGAAACTTTCGATCACTGGAGCTGAACGCCAAGCCCATCTTGTCGAAGCTGATACCCTTAGCGCCTAGATCCTCAAAACCGAGGTCTATTTCGCCTTCTAGCAGGAGCTGACCAACTTGATCAGAAACACGCTCATAGCCAATTTTCGTTAGCCGCAAGCGCTCCACTGGAAAAGTCGTTCCAAATTCAACTTCGTAAGATCCAACGAGCGAGAAACTGTAGTTCTCGGAGGGCGGCGTTGTATCAGTTCGTATGTCGTAAGTGCCGACAAGCGAGGCATTGCTCTTCAAGCCCGTAGACTGTCCTAGGAATTTGGACAGACGGATCGTTAGCTTACATTCAAAATTGTCAACGCCCCCTCCTTTGAGCAGTACGCGTAGGAGCTGAAGGTTAAAACCTCCGGAACAATCAGGGTCAGAAGAATCATCGGGCTCTTGCTTTAGATCTCCTTCATGCCGCACAAGCGCCACGACGTCCGAAACCTCATTCGATCCGGCAGGACGGATGTCAGCGCACAGGACCGTCACCGCAAGAGATTTTATGTAGCCATGAAGCAGGGGCGCCAAGTCAGCCGGCAACGAAGCTGGATCGTCCAACATACCCAGCGAGAACACACAGAAGCCGTTCCACATCGGATCCAGCAACTTGCCACGGCCGATTCCGTTCGTGCCTGATGCGACGAAGGGCGCTGCGAACGGTTTGCGCAAGTTTTGCTCTGCAACGAGATCTTTCTCCAACGCCTCCACATGGAGTTCCAGTCGCTCGCGCACCTTAAGAATTGTCGCAGGGTCGCCATTACCCACAAAGAGGCTTGTACCATTCCAGGCGTCGGTATCCTTAATTAGATCTTTGATGGCTCGGTTGCCGAATTTAATGATACAGATCGGATCAGTCGATTTGGTCGGCGTAACTGCGTTCATGGTGGGTTCGACACCAAAGTGCCAGCCGCCAGCTGCATATTCGAGCTTGAGCGCTGGCCCAGCCCCTGGCTCCGCCTTTGGCATGTTGGTGATAACGATGAAAACATCTTTAGTACAAAAGACGGCTTGAATGTCCTGCCGCAGTTTTGGATCTAGGCCGAGGTCAAAGCTGAGGTACCATTTTGCGCCAGTCGCGAGGTTGCCAGCCGCGAACTCGATGGACTTCCAAACGCCGTCTTCATCCTCAATGACGCGAAAACCTTGTGGCGTCGTCACAGCAACGTTCGCCTGCGCGCTTGCTAGCGCTCCCGGTCGACTCACGCGCAGATCGAGTTCGTTTCGTCGCTGATCGGCAAGCAGGCCGATCCGATGTTGTGAGATGACGGAGCGCTCAAATACAAATGCGCGTGACTCTTTCGCACTACGCCTCAGATCCACCATGCCAATAGGCATGGATTCTGGCACGAGACAGTTGAGAGGTTTGTATGGGTGCGCCTCTAAGGGCTTGCACAGCTTGTAAAGAGGCATGGCGTCTGGAGAAAAACGCACGTTTGGTATTCGGTTATCGTGCGTAAAAGCAATTGAAGATACGACGGCACCTCGACTGAGAAAGGCCCCGCGAGCGAGCCCTGCCTCAACAGGCTCCAACGCGCTGCCGTTATCATCGCGAACCTGCGCGTCCAACCCGGCCGCAGGCGTGAATGCATCGAAAGAGATCGCTGTAAATGCGTCCACACGTTCAAGGAGTCCTGCGCCAAGCAATGCGGACCCGGATGATAATTTTAGAGATCCGTGCGGAAGAAGCAGCGAGTTAGCGTAAGTAAATTTGTCGTTTTCTCGTCCGTCTAGCCGTGGAACAAAATGGAACTGGAGTTGGGAGAAGTCTACGGTGCTCGCGCTCAGTCTTTCACCTGCCGCGCTAAAAAAATTGAGAGGAATTGGATCGAGCTTCTTGTTACCAACCCTAGCCTCCATCAGACGTAGCCAGGAATTACGAGTAGGTGCAGGAACTGGGAACTCGACCTTGGGTTCTACCGGGTCGAATGCAATATCAAAGTGAAAGACAGTCGAGGGTTCCGCAGCGGCGACTAGTGGATAAGAAACGCACTCAGAATCAATCTTGCCAAACAGCCCAGTACGCAGACGGGCGAAGTTTTGACCCAGTACCGTGCTTCCGCCTACCCCCGCGGTTCCCTCATATTCCAGAACTGGAACCTCGATCTTTGCCAGGAGGATCACCCCAGCAGGCCAAACCAGGTTCATCTTGAGGTTTCGAAGGTCGGGATTGGCGTGCCCGTGAATTTCGAACCCTTCCAGTGTAATCACCGCCGTAGGAGTAGCGGTGAACTCGAGCACCGGTACCGACGCGTTTTCAACATAAGAAAGGCGGGTGCCTTCTAAAAGCGTGAGGTAGTGATTGCTGAACGAGCATTCCACTATCGCAGGGGTTTTTAAGACCCAATCGCTGCCCATCGCCTTACAACGCAGTTCGCCATGGAATTCAACCCCACCACCCTGCGGCCGCTTGAGAAATGCGAGCTGTGCGTCCGCACCGTGCGCAAGCTCAGCGATCCAGTCGGCCTGGACCCACTCCTCTGTTCCTTGGATGCCCGCGACAACGATACAGCCAGTGCCCAATACATCTTGAAGCTGTAGAGACTTGGCGCCGGTGGGCTGATGGGGAACGAAGGCGAGTGACTTCCTCCAACCTCCGTCTAGCTCTTCCTGGACAGCCGATATATAGATCGACTTCGACGGGTGAAGGAGGAGTTCAGTCATGAAGAGCCCTCAGAGTATCGCCGCGGACAAGCGGCACTTGATTCACTGCATTACCTTTGACAGGTATAGGCCTTCCTCGGAAAGGACGAGAAAGTACGACCGCAGGTAGTGAATTCACGACGATCAGTTCGTCTAAGTTCATCCCAAGCTCGGCGTCAATCAGTTCCTGCCCCATGCGAATAGTCTGCGTGATTCGCACGTATGGTCTGTCTAGGAAAAGGAAGCAGCTGAATTTCCCGGGGCCGCAAAGATCTTCGAGCTTAACTTGGCGTCCAGATGGCATGACTCGCTTTGCTTCACTTAAAAGCATCAGAGGACCGACATTCTTAGTTGTGCCGTCTATGATGATGGGGACGTGATTTACCGTCGTCCAAGTCTGCCCAAATGCCTGCATCCTCGGGAAGTAGACTGTGAGTTGGAAGTCATTTTTCAAGGATTCGATGGCATGTGAGCGGATGCCCGACCAACCGTAAACACCGAAGATTGCCACCGTTTTGTGTGCATTCAAGAGCGGCACGTATAAGGTGGGTGCCAAATGAGCGAGCCCTGGGAAATTGAGGTGCTCGCCGTCACGACCAGCAAATTGGGCACAGTGCTCTGGACTGGCTAGCCTGGAGCGATCGCCTTGACCACCAGTAAGACTCTGTTCTGTCTGCACGCATATCTTCATCCCAGGACGAACATTGACGCTTGAGACTTGCCTAGGAGCCACACGGTCTTTAAGCATCACCTCATTAAAGGTCTCCGCCTCGGACGTCGACAACTCCAAGTTCGTTATGTCAATGCTCTCGTTCTCCAAAACGAACGTGAACCCTAGGTCCTCCTCTAATGAATCTCGCGCATCGTAAGGAAGCGACGCTTCCATAGAAGTGTCTGCCGGCACACATCCTGCCCAGTCAGAATTGGACTTAATGATCGCCATTGCAGCGGCTGCTGCTTTACGCATGCAGCTGCGAAGCCCTTTTTGATTAGCTTTGCAAGAATCGACATCGATGCGCGTAGCCCGTTTGCCAATATCCCGCCAGTACACTGATGAAATAGCACCAAACGATTTGTCACTGATTTTCGGAAGCCGCAAGCACGAAAGGTTAACGTCATTGTGCTCAACGACAAACGTAATCCCCCCCTCATTGATAAGGGCTCCAGGCGGCAGTACAACTGGCTTGCCAGGAGGTTTTTGCGGTTCTACTGAACCTTCTGCCGTATATTGGTAAGGTGCGTTAAAAGTGGTACAACCGCTCAATATAAGTAAACACATTACTCCGATACTGGCTGCGATTCGGAAGCAAAGCCGCGCCAGAGAGACATTGCACATGGACTTCCCCTGTCTGTTCCCCCCGAACGCCCTTGAACGCAACGTGCGACGGACTTTTTGTTTGTACGCGATATCTTAGAGCCAGCGCTCTACTTAACTGGGGAGCCTAGGGCAGTAATCGAACCCAAAATGCTTAGCTCGCTGTTCTGTAGATCGACTTTCGTGTGTTATCGGTGAGCGTAGCCCATCTTTGCTTGAAGTCTTCGTCCCCACCTACCGCGACTCAAATCCTTAAATTTATTCGTATCGGGGATGGGGGAATTTAGAGCCCTGGAAACTGATGATCAGATTAGCTGAAACTCTGGTCCGTTAAGGTAGTAGCGTATAGAACGAATCGCTCTTAAAAGAGTGAGATAAGAATATTTTATGTAAGCGAACAGCCATAATGGACTGGGTCGTACTCCCTCCTTCAGTGAACTCAGGCGTTCCAATTCACCGATGCGTTATTTCCTGCCCTGCCCAGTATGCCGCCCACCCTAAACGCTAGACTTCACAAGACGATCATTTGGCGGGATGCTGTATCCAGCTCAATCGATCGAGGGATGCTGCAATGTTTGCCGAGGTCATGCAGGAAGATTTCTACCGCGACTATCGAATGCAGCTAGAGAGGCTGCTAGGCATCTCTTTAGAAAAAACGAACCAGGATATCCACGAGCTGATTGAGGCAGGTTTCACACCTCAAAGGGTTGTCCCGCTTCTGCAGCTTTATTTACAGACATGCTCAGATCCTGCTCAGATCAGATCGATAGAGAGGATGTTGTACGAAAGCTCAGCTATCACCCGAAGAATGAGTGCCCGCGAAAGCGATGAGCTTTTCAGGTTTGGACATATCACAGCAATGGCTCAAGTTATCTTTGGCGATGACGCTAGAGCCACCCGGTGGCTTTCAAAGCCCAAAGAGCGCTTCGACGGTAGGAAACCATACAACCTGCTATCTACCACGATCGGCACAGAGGAGGTCGAGCGGATGCTGATACAGGTTTATGAAGCGTTCGCGCTCTAGATCCAGGACATGACGAATGAAAGGGAAGCGTAAGGCCAAAACTACGAAGTGGGCGCTCAAACAAAAATTTGAGAAGGAAGCTCGTATCTTGCTAGCTAATCGATCGGCGAAAGCTGGGCGATTCCTCGATACCATTTCCATGACCGCTATCGTGAACGAGCCAGCAGGCCTACTCGCGGGATCGAGTTCAGGGCAGTGGCTCGCACGGTGAGTGGCCAACTCTTCGTAAGCACTGGCCGAGACTTTTCACATGCCGGCCATCGAGCTGACTCGCCATCGATTTGCAGGCACGCGATTGACCTTCTCGTCTCATCGCTTTGATCTGCGGGAGGATTGGGTTGAGTGACAGATGTCTGAAGAGGCAGCGTACGCTCCATCCTGGCCTGTATGCTGAAAGTGAAGGGTAGATCCGTAGGTAGGAGACGTCGATGAAAATAACGGGAAGAGTCGAGATCGAGGGCGTACTGGACGTGCTGTGCGATGTATGCCGATCCTCCGCCCGCTTGAAATCAGGCGGGCATCAATTCGGCACCCTACAAGCACACTGGGGCTATGGCTCCGCGCATGATGGCCAGCGTTACGAACTGCACCTGTGTGAAGAATGCTTCTTCCGAACACTGGCCTGCCTCAAGCAGGAGCGGCGAACCCAGAATTTGTTCGCCCAAGACAGCCAGGATCTCAACGAAGATTTCGGCCTGATCGCTAGGGACGATTATTTTGGTGATGCTGAGAGCCGATAACCAGCCCTCCTTGAAACGACAGGATAGTCAGAGTCCTGATCATCAGAAACCATCCTGTGTCGGATCTCAAATACTGAGCGAGTCACGCGAATTCGTTGCCCAGCCGCTGTGAGGCCCGATACCTCGCACACCAGGGCCGAAGCCAAAGTCGTCTGCCGAGGATATGGGCATCTTACGTTTTAGCGTAGCTTACGATATTCGTTAGCTACGCTAAAACGTAAGATCCGATTTTCGTAAGTTCACATATGAAAGCTTCCTGTGAGTATCGAGCGGACTAGCCATTTCGGCTAGCCTTAATCTCCCAGGGCATTTACCAACTGCATGAAACTACGAGGCTTTACGCGGGGCATCTCATCACCGACGTATGCGTACTGATGATCGAAAGCCTCGGCCCGACGATTGCGCTCATGATTGAGCGATAAAGATATCTGGCTGATACGGCCCTGCTGAACATTGAGCGCGCCGAGGTAGTGCTCATACTGATCTGCCACGCCATGAATTCCGTTGAGTTTAACCAGCCCGACATACCACTGCGTGACGGCAATTTCAGACGGTAGCGCTCTGAAGAACCGAAAATGTCCCCGCTCCTGAGACCCAGCCTGTAGCAATACGATGGCAACCAAGCGTAATAACCACTGGGATGGACTTTCAGCGTCAGGCAAAGCCGTCGAATGGAATAGTCGCCCGCGCGCTGCTTGATAAAGGCGTACTTCAACCGCACTCCTTGGCAAAGTACGCGGCGGCCTTTTTTAAGATATCTCGCTCTTCGGTGACCCGCTTGAGTTCGGCTCGCAGACGCCGCAGTTCCGTGTACTGATCATCGTCTTGCTGCCGTTCTGCCTGAGGTTTGCTGTAGCGCTTTATCCAGGCATAGAGGCTATGCGTCGACACGCCAAGACGCGCCGCCACATCAGCGACAGGCAGCTTCTTTTCGGTCACTTGATTGA
>Ga0302216_1000076_pt1 | contig 42301 bp, 35 predicted proteins | sample II_Fen_N3_2_FD_194575 | JGI IMG/M metagenome (GOLD analysis project Ga0302216, IMG submission 194575) | Peat permafrost microbial communities from Stordalen Mire near Abisko, Sweden - II_Fen_N3_2 | ecosystem: Environmental > Terrestrial > Soil > Wetlands > Permafrost | place: Sweden: Abisko...
TGGAGCTGGGCAACATGGACGCCAAGCGTGACTGGGGCTTCGCCAAGGAATATGTCGAAGGTATGTGGCGCATGCTGCAGGCCGATGAACCTGACACCTTTGTCCTGGCGACCAATCGTACCGAGACGGTTCGAGACTTCGTGTCCATCGCGTTCAAGGCCGTAGACATCGAACTGGATTGGAAGGGCAATGCTGACAACGAACACGGTATTGACACCAAGACCGGTAAGACCGTTATTCAGGTCAACCCGAAGTTCTATCGTCCTGCCGAAGTCGAACTGTTGATTGGTGACCCTGAAAAAGCCAAGCGCGTACTTGGCTGGGAGCCCAAGACTACGCTGGAAGAGCTGTGCCAGCTGATGGTCAAGGCTGACCTGGAGCGAGTGAAGGTCGGTAAGTCTTTCTGATATCTTTATAGATATCTAGCTAGCTAGTCATAAGGGTCGCGTGAAAACGCGGCCCTTTTTTATAGCGGCTGCCACCTAAACCGAATGCCGAATGCGGCCCACCTCTTTGTAGTGTTCAATAACACCCTTTTTATTTTCTTTTCAATTTTCGTCCCAGGTCAGCTCATGCAAAACGAAGCAAAGGTCACTATCCACCAGTTCGCCATCAGTGTCAGTCACGGTGACGGCATCAGCAACGGGATGATGTTGATCCGCAAGCTGCTGCGCCTGGCAGGCGTCAATTCGGATATCTATTGCATCCAACCGTCAGAGCAGATGGCCGGCGACGTACTGTGTATCGATGACTATCTGCCGGGCAGTGCCGATGCGTTGCTGGTGCATCACGGCATCGCAAACCCGGTTGAGTCCTGGCTGCGTGATTTGCCCGAGCGCAAATTCATGGTGTTCCACAACATAACGCCGGGCGAGCTGTTCCCCGCCGATCACGTCATTCAGCCGATGCTGGCCCACGGCTGGGAACAGGTCGATAGCTGGCAGCACTGGCTGACGGGCAGTATTGCCGACTCCCGGCAGAACCTGCAGGAGCTGCTCAAGCGCGGGTATGACGAACACAAGGTGACAGAGATTCCGTTGCTGGTGGACTTGGAGCGCATCGAGCCGCATGCGGTGCAGCGTCACGACACCCCACGTCCGTTCACGTTGCTGTTCGTGGGCCGGATCATGCCGCACAAAAACCAGTTGGCCCTGGTCGAGGCATTCGCTCACCTGTTGCGCAGTGCACAAGTGCCGCTGCAGTTGTATCTCGTTGGCGGCTTTACCGTGGCCGATTACAAAGACAAGATTCAGGCGCGCATTCGCGAGTTGGGGATCGAAGCCTTCGTCAACCTGACCGGCAAGGTTGATGATGACACCCTCAACGCCCTTTACTGCCGCAGCGACCTGTTCGTTTCGTTGAGCAAGCACGAAGGCTTCGGCATGCCGCTGATCGAGGCCATGGCCCACGGTCTGCCGGTGTTGGCTTACGACGCGCCCAACAGCAACGTGGTTCACACCCTCGGCAATGCAGGCTTGCTGCTGGACAACGCCGAGCCTCACGAAGTCGCGGCGACCATTGCTCAGATCATGGAAAACCCGGCGCTGCGTCGCAGCATGAAGCGCTACGGCATCGAGCGCATGGACGAGTTTGGCTACCAACGGCTTTACGACCGCCTGAGCGCTTTTCTGGCCAAATTCGAGATCGTCTTGCCGCACCACACATTTCCGGTAGCGGTGCCGAAAGCAGCGGTGGATTACCGCATCGAGGGTCCATTCGACAGCACCTACAGCCTGGCGCTGGTGAACCGTGAGCTGGCCAAAGCGATCGCTGAGCAAGGCCACAAGGTCGCCTTGCGCGCCACCGAAGGGCCGGGGCCGATCCCGGTCGATCAGACATTCCTGCTGAACAACCCCGATTGTGCGGCCCTGCACGCACGTGCCGAACAACCGGCGAACACCGTGATGCGTCTGATGTACCCACCCCGGGTCACCGATATGCAGGGCGATCTGAACGTCATGTCCTGCTATGGCTGGGAAGAATCCTGCCTGCCGCAAGTCTACTGCCATGACTTCAATCATCAGACGCACCTGATCACCAGCATGTCCAGCTGGGTGACCACCACGTTGCAGGACAACGGCGTGACCGTGCCTTTGGCCACGGTGGGCCTAGGTGCTGACCATATCCTCAAGGCGGACATCGATTTCGACAGCCTGCCGGCCATGTCGCAGGTGACCAGCGAGCGCCTGAAGCTGCTGCACGTTTCGTCCTGCTTCCCGCGCAAAGGCGTCGACGTCTTGCTCAAGGCCTACGGCCAAGCCTTCACCGCCGAGCACGCGGTGGTGCTGATTATCAAAACCTTCCCCAACCCGCACCACAACATCCAGCAGCAGTTGGCGGATTGGCGTGCCGAGTTCCCATCGGCGCCTGCGGTCGAGTTGATCGAACAGGATCTGCCGGATTCTGCCCTGCGCGCGCTGTACACCTTGTCCGATGCATTGGTCGCGCCTTCACGAGGGGAGGGCTTTGGCCTGCCGCTGGCAGAAGCGATGCTGCATCGCTTGCCGGTGATCGTGACGGGGCAGGGCGGTCAGACAGATTTCTGTACCGAACAGACCGCTTGGCTCATCGACTACCGTTACGAGCGTGCTCGCACTCACCTGAAAGCCAGTGCCTCAGTATGGTTTGAGCCGAGTAGCGAACACTTGGCCGGCCTCTTGGGTGAGTTCTACCAGGCCTGGAGCAAAGGTGAGCTGAACGAGATGACCGCCGAGCGTGTCGAGGCTGCCGATACCTTGATCCGCAGCCGCTTCACCTGGTCACACGTGGCCCAGGCCAGCGTCGAGGCTATTGCCGAGGCCAAGCGTCAGCCGTTACTCAAGAAAGCGCCGCGGCTGGGCAGCGTCACCACCTGGAACAGTGCCTGCGGCATTGCGACCTATAGCGCCAAACTGCTCGAGCCTGCCTTTGGTCTGGAGTGCCATGTATTCGCCAACGATGACGCAGTGCTGACCAGTGCCGATCAGGGAAACATTGAACGCTGCTGGAGCGCGGGCGATTTCGATCCGTTGGATCGTCTGAAAGCCGCCATTGAACGCTCCGGCGTGGATACCTTGCTGCTCCAGTTCAACTTCTCCTTCTTCGGGCTGCAGGCGTTCGCCTCGTTGCTGGACTGGGCACATGGCCGCGGCATCCGTACGCTGGTGGTTTTCCACTCCACGGCCGATGTTCAGCATGGCGACAAGCTCAAGTCGTTGTCCGACATGCGGGAGTCGCTGGCCGGTTCAGAGCGCCTGCTGGCACACAGTGTGGGTGACCTCAATCGCCTTAAAGGTTTTGGCCTGAGCAAGAACCTGCTGCTGTTCCCTCACGGGGTCATTGATACCCCGGCGCCGGCGCCGGGACCGCGTCAGAAAGCCGCAAACCTGAAAGGCAAAACGATTATTGCCAGTTACGGTTTTTTATTGCCTCACAAAGGCATGCCGGAACTGATCGAGGCGTTCGCCCTATTGGCCAAGAGTGACGACTCTCTGCACCTGCTATTGGTCAATGCTGAATATCCGGTACCCGCTTCGGCAGCGCTTGCCGAAACCTGCCGTCAGCGGATTCAGGCGCCGGATCTGGCGGGGCGAGTCACCTTGATCACCGACTACCTGCCTGACGAGGAGTCTCTGGCGTGGCTGGGAATGGCCGATGCGATCGTGTTCCCGTATCAACATACCCAGGAGTCTTCGAGTGCTGCCGTACGCTGGGGCCTGAGTACCGGTCGTCCGATTTTTTGCACCCCATTGGCCATCTTCGAGGACGTGGCGGATGCCGTGACCTTCCTCCCGGGCACTGATAGCCAATCAATGGCAGATGGCTTACGTAAAAATCTTGACGCCGGCCCGCTGGCTCGGCAGGGCGATTGGATCCGGAACCATGGATGGTCCACCGTTTCGGCCCGTCTGCGTAACGTTTTAATCGCCCTCTCTGCTGAAAGTATTAAAACTTTAGTGGTCAGAAAGTAACCAAATATTTTAATTTTTTATCAGAAAGTTCCTACAGACATGATGAAAAAGAAGGCGTTCAGCTATTGTTCCGCCGCTAATTTGGCATGTATGATCGCCCGGCAATTGCCAGTTATCACTCTGAAGGACTTAAAAAAAGCCCCAGAGAATTTAACTGGCACAGGGTCAGCGAAAGCTGATTTCCCATAAAGGGGGCCACGGCCTACCGGGACGTGGCAACAGGCTGGGGCCGACGGGCTCTCATCCGAACGGAAGCCTGGATGTCGATATCGACTCATATTGGAGATGAAAACGTAATGGCTACTACTTCTGCACAAGTTCAACAGCTTTATGTAGGTCTGCTGGGCCGCGCTGCTGACCAGACTGGTCTGAATTACTGGTTGAATGAGCTGAACGCTACTCCAGCTAAAATGACCCTGGAAACCCTGCGTGCTAACATCGTTAACTCGCAACCAGAATACAAAGCCATTTTCGGTTCCCTGTCGCGTGTTGACACTGTTACCAAGATCTACAGCAACCTGTTCGGTCGTGCTCCAGATGCTGCTGGCCTGACCTACTGGACAACTGGTGGCGGCTCTACCGTTAACATTGATCAGCTGACCTTGGCTTTCATCAACGGTGCATCTACTGATGACACCAAAGCCCTTACCAACAAGGTTGTGGTTTCCGAAGTTTATACTTCGACTGTGGGCGCTAACTTCGTAGCTGCTGACGCTGCTGCGATCATTGCTGGTGTAAAAGCCGACCCAGCTACTGTTGCTAGCGGTATCGGCAAGCTGACCGACGGTTCCCTGTCGGGTATCGCGATCCCTACTGGTGTTTCTCAACTGAAAGCTCAGGAAGCCGCCGCTAAAGCACAGTCTGATTTCCAGACTGCTAAAGTGACCGAGCTGACCAAGCTGAGCGTTGATCTGACTGCGGCCGGCCAAACTATCAAAGCTGGCAACGCTACTGTGACTAGCATCACACCATTGGATACTGATACTACTCCAGCGGCGAAATTCGGTACTCTGGTTACCGGTATCACTAAGGAAATCGCCGATGCTCGTGCGCTGATTGGCGATGGTAAAGGTGGCGTTACTGTAACTACTACTGCTGACCTGCAGATCACTGCTGATGCGAAAGCCAAAGCTCTGGCTGATGCTACTGACTTGTTGAAAGCTTCGGACGCTGGCTACATCGACAAAGTAACTGCTTACCAAGCTGCTGTTAAAAACTTCTCCACTGCAGTTGACGCCAATGATACTGCTGTTGCTGTTGCTAAAGGCTCTGTAGCAAACCTGATTGTAAATGCTACTGCTGCCCAGCAAGACACCTTGGTGAAAGCACTGAACGACACTGGTCTGTTCACCCTGGCTGCTGCTGACTTCAGTGCTGCCAACGTTGCTGCCACTGTAACCGCAATCTACAACACTGTTAGTGGTACTACTGGTACTGTCAATGCACTTGCTGGTGTTGAAACTGCTTTGTCTAATTATGGCTATTCTTCGCTGAAGCCTCTGGCTACTCAGCACAAAGACTACCTGGCTAAACAAACAGCTGTTAGTGACGCTGCAGCTTCGTTGAAAGCTGTTGTTACTGGTAACGATAAACTGGAAGATGACTTCATCGCCGCAGTAGCTCCTGCTGCTACCGCTGCTAAGGCAGTAGTTGACTCGAAGGCTATCGATGCACTGGCCGCTACACTGAAAGCAGCAGTAGACGGTAACGCTGCTCTGGCTGGCGCTGTAGGCGGTATCAAAGTTGGTGATAACGTTGTAGAGCTCACTGGTGACATCAACGCTGACACCGCTCCTGTTGTTAACGATGTGTTCCACTTTGGTGCTACCGGTATCACTGCTGCTAAAGATTGGACCATCAGCAATGCTGGCTCGGCAGGTGTTGAAAAAGGTACTGATGCTATCTACGTTGGTAACGACTACGTTAAAGGTGCCGGTACTGCCACCGCTACAGGCGGTATCACTGGTGGCAACGACACTGCTAAAGAAGTGTTCTTCTTCCAGAAAGGCAACGACACTTACGTCGTTCTTGAAACTAAAGCCTACGGCAGCAGCACCATCACTGACTACACCAACGTTGCTGCAGCTAACACTGCTAGCCCAGACGCTGCTGTAATCAAGCTGGCTGGCGTTGGTATCGAGAAAGTAAGCTTCGCTAACGGTGTTGTTTCGGTAGCTTAATTGCCACTGGTGCTACATTGCTTTAGCTGAGTGACAAAAACCCGCCCTTTCGAGGGCGGGTTTTTTTATGGGCTCACACTGCGTATGCTTGCCACCCCGCTGTTTTTGGATCCGCTTGATGAACTGGAACCTGATTCTCAACTTTACCCGCCAGGATCTAATCGACCGGCATTCCGCTTCTATGCTTGGCGCGGCCTGGACCTTCATCCTGCCGTTGATCAACATCCTCATTTTCACCTTGGTGTTTTCCAGCATCATGGGGATGCGCTTGGGTGGATTGGGTCAAGACCTGGGACCTTGGGGGTATAGCGTCTATCTGGTCAGTGGTTTGCTGGCCTGGAACTGTTTCGCAGCCACGCTTACGCGTATCACTCAGGTCTTTCACGAAAAAGCCCACCTGATCGGCAAAGTACGGATGTCTCTATGGTCGCTGCCTTTATATGTGGTACTGAGCGAAACCGTGCATTACCTGATTGCCACCGGTTTCTTCATGATTTTTTTGCTCGCCATCGGCTTTAACTTCACCTGGAGTTTGCTGTGGTGGATCCCGATTTTCTTGTGCCAGCAATTGCTGGCCTACGCGCTGGGTATCACCTGCGCGATTCTCTCGGTGTTTATGCGTGACATCAAAGAAGTGGTCGGCGTGGTCGTCCAGTTCTGGTTCTGGTTAACGCCGATCGTGTACGTCGCGAACATCCTGCCAGGCTTCATTCAGCATCTAGTCGCGCTCAACCCTTTCTACCACCTGGTGCTCGCGTACCGCGCAGCACTCATTACCGGGCAAATGCCCAATTTGTTTGCGATCAGTATGTTGACGCTCTTCTCGTTGGGATTGCTGACCGTTTCGATCTGGTTCGGCCGACGCCTTGAGCGCGATATACGCGACTTCCTGTAAGAGAAGCTCTTTCGAAAAACGGCGTTCCGGAGACGGCACAGCGCTCGAGCACACAGTTTTTTCGTGTGTTTCCCCTCGCAGTTGATCGCTGACACAAAGCATCGCCGTGCTGTTCGATCAGGCCAGGTGGGAGGAAGTGAAGTCTGGATGCGTGAATTGGTTGATTGTTCAGGGGCTGAGCTATGTCGGCTCGCCGTTGGATACGCTGTATCCGATGGACCGCTTCTTTGACATCAACTACCACCTCAACTCAGCCGCCCGAACCCTGTACACCCGTCAACTGATCGAGCTGGTCAAGCCCGAATTCGACCGGTGCAAGGCCCCATTAGGGTAGGGGCAGAAGCGATCTTGCGCTTAATCCGTGTGTTTGACCTTCTCGCGCCAGTAGTCCAGCAATTCCTTCACGGTCTGCTCCAGCGAAATGCTTGGTGTCCAGCCGGTGCATTGCATTAGGCGTGTGCTGTTGCCGAGTGCGACCGGAATATCGGAAGGACGCAGGCGCTCAGGGTCCAGTTCCACCGTGATGGTGGCGCTGCTCAACGACAGCATCAGGTCGAGGACCTGCCGGATCTGCAGCGATCGGCCGCTGGCGATGTTCACGCAGTTTGGGTGGCCTGGTTTGTCGGCCAGTTTCAGCAGCTCGATGTAGGCGCTGCAGACGTCCTGGACGTCGAGGAAATCCCGGGTGGCTTCCAGGTTGCCGACCTTTAGCACCGGTGCCTGCTGGCCCGCTTCGATCAGGGCAATCTGCCGGGCGAACGAAGCGCTGACGAAGTCAGGGCTCTGCTGGGCGCCGATGTGGTTGAACGGGCGGGCAATTACGCCTTTGATGCCTTGGCGGAAGTATTCGCGGAACGCGCTTTCGGCCGCCACCTTGCTGGCCGCATAAGGGTTAAGTGGCTCGCACGGCGTCAGTTCATCCAGCGCCAGGCCCGATTTGAACGCGGCGCCATAGACTTCCGAAGAGCTGGGGAACAGCACGAATGCATCCGGCGCCTGCAACCGGATCGCTTCAAGCAGGTTCATGCTGCCCATGACGTTGGTCTGCCAGGTGCGCAGCGGCTCCTTGAAGCTGGTCGGCACATGCGAGACAGCCGCGAGGTGCACGACGTGGCTGGGCTTGGCCTGCGCCATGGCCTGCTCCAACGCGTCCGCGTCCCGGATGTCGCACACCAGGTGCTCATCGACGCCGTGGTCGGCCAGGGGCTGGCTACTGCTCAGCGCGATCACTTGATAGCCCACGTCCTGCAGGCGGCGCGTCAGTATCTTGCCAACGAAGCCGTTAGCTCCTGTGAGTAGTAGGCGTGGCATCCGGTTTTGCTCCATCACAAGGCGGTAAAAATTCAAGCTGGCCCAGCCACTGCGCCAGTGCGTCGCGCAGGTTGTTGCGCTCATAGCGCTGCAGGTTACGCAGGCCGGCAGCGATCGTCGTTTCCCGCAGGCCGGGCTCGGTATTGAGCAAGTGACAGGCTAATGCGAAGACGATCGGATCGTCGCTGTCCAGCAGCAGTCCACCTTCGCCCAGGGTATCTGGAATGTTGGAGCGTGCCTGTGTGACCACCGGAAGCGAGGCATAGTTCGCCTCCAGCAACGGCATGCAAAAGCCTTCGTGGGCGCTGGCACACCAGTATTGATGGGCATTGCGGTACAGCCAGCGCAACTCCGGCTCGGAGCATTTGCCGACCAGCAGGACCTGATCCTGCAGGCCAAGATCAAAGATGTACTGCTCCAACCCCTGTGCATAGGCTTCGCTGGTGGTGCCGCCGACCAGGATTAGGCGCTGCGGCGGTTCGCTGGAGTCAGCCTGCTTTTGCAGCTGCAGCAGATGGTAGAACGCCTCGATCAGCAGGTACTGGCGCTTATTCTCCGCCAGGCGGCCGACCGCCAGGTAGTAGCGGGTGTCGCTCGTTTGCCGGACGATGAACCTGGGTTCTGCGGTCGACCCTTCCAGCCGGCGGGTATCAACCAACAGGGGCAAGGTCTTGCTGCGTGGGTAGCCAGCGGCAATCAGTGCGCTCTGGTTCAGCGGCGAGACGGCCAGGGCATCAACGAAGTCGTCACGCCATTGCTCAAGCTGCTCCAGGCCCATTTCGGCATAGCGACGCAGGCCGCTTCCCGCGGGGAAGAACTCAGGCGGCGTGATGTTGTGATAGACCAGTGCCTTGGGGCAGCGCTGGTCCAGTAGCCATGGGCCGTGATCGTGGCCCATGGAGTGGTGATACAGCAGCAGCGAGCATTTTGACGGATGAAAGGTGCGCGCCGGCAGCACGTCCCCGGCGATCTGCTCGGGGATGTTGAAACTGTAGATGTCCGACTCGTAACCCAGGTCGCGCAGCAGGCTTCGGGTGAACAGCAGGCCGTTGGTAACGCCGTCCCCAGCCGCAACGCTGGCGGCGAATTGATCGATTCGAACTGTGGTCATGTCAGGCTCTTGCTGGCCACTACGGCATAGTCCTGAGGTCCGTAGAACAAGGCATCACAACGGCGCGCGACTTCAGAATCTTCATTCAGTGCGTACTCGCGCGGGATCGGGTTGAGGCGATGGATCTGTACCTGCTCGAAGCCCTTGAACTCCACCAGGAATTCGGTGAAAGCCGGCGGCAGTGGATGCAGGTGCGTCGGGTCGGTGTAGAAGTGCGTGGCGGCACTGACCAGGTTTTCCGGGTTCGGTGTCTCGAAGATGATCACGCCGCCGGGAGCGAGTACGCGCTGGCACTCATCCAGCAGGGTGTTGAACTGCTCGAACGTCAGGTGCTCGATCACATGGAACGCGGTGACCGCTGCCAGGCTGTTCTCCGGCTGCTGGGCCAACCACAACAGCGCGTCCTGCTGCACGGCGCTCAAACCCTGCTCGTGACAGGCCTCGACATTCATCGAGTTCAGATCGACGCCGATGCGCGAGTAGTGCTCAGGCAACATTTGCAGCCATTCACCCCGGCCGCAGCCGATGTCCACCAGTGGCAACCCGTGGTTGAGCGGCACGATCGCATCGAGGATCGGCAGGTAATAGGACTGGCGACCACGGATGGTTTCGGCGTCGCCCCGGAAACGGTTTTCGAAGGCCAGGTAAAAACTGTCCGGGATGTTGCTTTGGTGTTGCAGAACAGCCGGTACCGCTGCGGCAGTCTCTTGCGGCGCGGCGACAGCCACCTGGCGCGGCTGGCGCTCCAGCTGCTGCAGGCGGGCGCGCAGCTCTTGTTGCACGGTCCGTGACTGTTTCAGTTCGGCTTCCAGGCGTGCGAATTGTTCCGCCTGGTGTTTTTGCGCTTCGTGGTGCTCCTGCAAGACTTTTTGATGGTCTTGCAAGTAGGTATTGAGTTCCTGAAGATGAGTCTGGAACTGATCCTTGTTGCTCAGCATTTCGCCGTTGTGTTGCTTGATCTGGCGGGTCAGCAGGTCCAGGCGGGCGATGTAGTGGCGGTTACGCGCCTCGGTCAGCATCAGGCCGTAGGCGCTGAGAATCATTTTGCCTACCACCGGGATGCGGCGAATGGTGTTCTTCAGACGCGCTCGGCGCAGGCCTTGTACATCAGCATTGTGCGCGTTGCCTTCAGGCGAGTAACGCAACTCGGCCAGGACCTCGAACTTGTCCCAACCCGAACGCAACTTGTGCAGGGTGCTCTGCAATTCACTGTTTTCGGCCTTGCGACCGATCAGGGTTGGGTAGGCGGCGCGGGCCAGCGCCTCGTCCTCCAACTGGATCAGCTGCATCCAGCCATACGGGCGGTCATAGCGCTCGGCCGGCGAAGGGTTGAATACCGGGAGCGCGCGCTCGCTATTGCCCAGCCGATAACGCTCGACCTCGGCCTCGATGCGACGGTTGAGTTCCTGGAAGTCGAGGTCCGGGTTATTGGGTATCAGCATTACTTACAGTTCCGTTGAAAGTCTCGGATGGTATTTCCTGGAGCGTCGGAGCCAGGTCGCATACGCCGGCGAAGAATGTCCCGGTAATACCGGCCACCTCGAAACCAATGGCGTTGTCCCGCCAGTGGTAACAGTTAATGGTGTGATCGGCGCCGTCATGCAGAGCAAGCGTGATTGTATATTTGCCCGGCGCCAGTCGCATCGGGAAGTTGTAGCGCAGGTGCTTGCGCTCACCGTTGACCAGGGCGATCGGGAAACTCAGGTAGTGGCTGTTGGTGCCGAAGATGTCCTGGCCGAAACGGTCCCGGATCATCAGGCCCAGCGAAATATCCGGCAGATCTGACTGCGCGGCGATCGTCACATCCAGGATGCCGGTATCGCCACTGGCCAGGATGGAGTTTTGCGAGTTCTGTCCGTAGAAGGTGACGTCTTCGAGAATCGCCTGGCGCGTGCCGTAACCGGCTTCCAGCAACTCACGTTTGCTGTATTCCTCTTCGTCGGCACCCAGCAACTGGTTATAGATGTTGACGGCATCTTCAGGATTGCCGTCGGCAACGATCTTGCCCTCGCTCAGGACAATGGCGCGATCGCAAATCATCTTGACCGCATTCAGGTCGTGGGAAACGAAGATGATCGAGCCGCCGTTGGCGCGGAATTCCTTGATGCGGCGCATGCACTTCTGCTGGAAGTGGCCGTCACCGACCGAAAGCGCTTCGTCGATCAGGAAGGTGTCCGGGTTGGCATGGATGGCAATGGAGAAGGCCAGGCGCATGTTCATGCCCGAGGAGTAAGTGCGGATCGGCTCATGGATGAATTCACCCAGCTCTGAGAACTCGACGATCGCCTGGCGGCGCTCCTCGATCTGCTGGCGAGTCATGCCGAGCAGCAGGCCGTTGCCGGTGATGTTCTGCAGGCCGCTCAGATTGGGGTCGAAACCCGTGCCAAGTTCCAGCAAACCGGTGACCCTGCCGGTGATCTTGATCTGTCCCGCGTCAGGCAGCAGGACACCGTTGAGCATCTTCAGGAGCGTGGACTTGCCAGCGCCATTGCGGCCAAGAATTCCCAGCGTTTCTCCGCTGGCAACACGAAACGAGATGTTGTCTAACGCCCTGTGTGTGCGGTGGAAGCTGCGGCGCATGACGACTTCTTTGAGCCTGTGCCAGGGTCTGTTGTAGAGCTTGAACTCTTTGCAGACGTTTTCCACTTCAAGCATGCATGTAACTCTTCAATAGGTATGACATTTCGAAAATTGCCGCATGGGCGCTATGTCATGGGGAATCAGGGGGCGGAGACTAGCATGTGCAGCAGTTTCGAGCATTTAATGCGTGAAAAAGCAGGCGGTGGGTTGCCAGAATGAGGACATGAACGCCTCCCCTGTAAAGGCAACCAAATCCTCTGCGTATTGATCGCTGTCGAGTGCCCGGGGCGAGTAAAGCTGCGAAAAAGTCCTCAACCGTGGTGAAATACGCAGCCTTTGGTGGATTGTGATTCGAGTTTAACAATCGGAAAATCCGACCGGTTGTGTCAGAAATTTCGACTCCATGCGAGTGAAGCTGGAAACATACGCGACTGGAGCCGTTATCTGTGCGGCGATTAATTCAATTTTTGAAAAGGAGGCCGCTTTGAGTGGTAGCTCGAAAATAATATTTGCTAACCAGCTCCGTGGAATCGCTGCGATCATGGTGGTTCTATCGCATCTTGGTTGCGTTTTTTGGGGCGCCAAGGAAACGGTCTCGTTCTACACTGGCGCACCGCCAGCCGAGGGCTCGCAGCCTTTTATTTCAAATTTTATTAATGCCCAGCACTGGAATTTTGGTGCGCTCGGGGTTGCCATCTTTTTTATGATCAGCGGCTTTGTGATTCCGATGTCACTTGGCACAGGCGGACGATTAATCTTCATCGTCTCCCGCTTTATCAGGATTTATCCAACCTACATTATCGCGTTGTGCACCGGATTATTTTCGGTCTGGTTGTCATGCCAATATTGGGGGCATCCATTTATGTGGGAGCTGCCGACGATCATGCATAACATGTTATTGATTCATACGCTCACCAACGCCCCTTCAGTGGATCTAGTCAACTGGACATTGGCGATAGAGCTTAAGTTCTACATCGTCGCCTGCCTCATGGGCAGTCTGATCGTGGCTGGCCGCGTTTGGCCATTGCTGGCGTTTTCAGCCTTGATTTTTATTATAAACAAATTGATTAAAACCCCAATTGGCACTGAACTTATGTTTGTCAGCTTCATGATGCTTGGCGTCTTGTTTAATTATTTGTTTAGGAACCTGATTACAGCGTTAGAGTTCTTCGCGAGCGCTAGCATCATTTTTGCATTTTTCTTGTTTGGGTGGGACGCTACGATTTGGCCTGATGCATTTTTTCAGGTGGCGCCAAACTACGTATATGGCTTTGTAATATTTTCAATGGCATATGTGTTTCGTGCGAATTTCCGTGACCTACGTATTCTGGACTTTTTTGCGGATATTAGTTATCCGCTGTATATCGTTCACTCTTTGATAGGTTATTCCGCAATGCGGATCCTCTTCGATAACGGCTATCAACTTCGAGTCGTCGCACCAGTGACGGCCTTGCTTATAATCGGGGTCGCCTACGCATTGCACGTTCTGGTCGAAAAGCCAACGATGCTGCTTGGCAAGCGAATCAGGCGTTCCCGGCAGTTGGCCTACGCTTAAGGGTGAAAAACGCATAGGCATTGAGCGGTCAACTTCCAGGGCATCAGCTGCAGCCCGGCACATGAATATGCTTCAGCCTTTTTTCAGCACCTTGCGATACACATCCAGCGTCTGCCTGGCGCATTCATTCCAGTTGTAGTGATGGGCGCGGGCCAGGCCGAGCTGGATTTTCTCTTCGCGCAGCGTCGACTGGTCCAGCACGTCCTGCATGGCCGCACTGATGCTCTCGACACTGTAAGGGTCGACCGGCCACGCTGCATTGCCGCTTACCTCGGGAACCGAGGTGCTGTTTGAGGCGATCACCGGGCATTGTGCCGCGAACGCCTCGATAACCGGCAAGCCGAAGCCCTCATACAACGATGCGAACACCAACGCGCTAGCGCTTTGCAGCAAGGTCAAGACGTCCGATTGCGGCAGGTAGCTGAGCCAGCGGCCTTCGCCTTTCTGCTCCAGGGCATGCAGCTGCGGCAGCAACTCTTCATTGTTCCAGCCATCACGTCCAACAATGACCAGCGGATGCGCCTTGCGCACCGCATCGGGCAGTTGCTGGAAGGCTTGCAGCACTCGCAGCAGATTCTTGCGCGGTTGCAGAGTGCCGACAAACAGGAAGAACCCGGGCTGCAGGCCATGCTTGTCCAGAACGGCGCGGCGTTGTTCGGCCTCGATGCGCTCGAAGTAGATCGGCTCCACGCCCAATGGCGTCACGCTGATGCGCTCGGGGGCGATCTTCAGGTGCTCGACCATGTCCTGCTTGCTGTATTCGGAAATGGTGATGATGTGGTCGGCTTTGCGGATCGCGGCGGCGAACAGCCAACTCTTGAGGCTGCGCAGGTCGTTCTTGATCCACTCGGGGTGCAGCATCGGGATCACGTCCATGATGGTCGCAACCGTGGGTACACCGTGGATTCGCGGGATATGGTGATCGGTCGCATGAAACAGATCGATGTCCCTGGCAATCGCCCGCGAGTTAGGCAATGGAAGCTTGAGGATACCGCTCAGCAGCGCATGCACCGGGTAGCGCACGGCCAGCTGTTTGGGCGTGCCGCAGGCCATCGATGGCAAGTCGCGCCCAAATGCATAGGGTTTTAGCTGCATATCGGAACCGCTGCCCTGGATGGTCTGGTCCAGGCCATCCCATAACGCACGTGAGTAAGTTCCAATACCGTCCAGGTGTCCAGCACGCTCGCCGGCAGCCCAGACCGTACAGCTCAAGCCAATCTTCATTCTTCAACGATCTCGATCAACGAATTGCATAAATGGCTCGCCAGCCAGTGACCTGATTTCATTGTGTAGAGGTGATTGGAAATCAGGGCGCGGAGCCTAACATGACTGAGAGATTCAGGCATTTTTAGCAATCCACCCGCCATTAGCCTGCAACATCGTCATCCGTGCTCATACCCGGCCTTCATGTCGCTATCCATATTGCATCCCTATTACACCCCCCGGATAATGTCTGCCCTTCGCTACGCCCTCGTGGCACAAGACTGGAGCTTCTATGTTTACCCCTGTAATCCTGGCTGGCGGTAATGGTTCACGTTTGTGGCCTCTATCGCGTCAGAGCTTTCCCAAGCAGTTTCTCGCCCTGGATGGGCAAGATCAGGGGACAATGTTTCAACGGACGTTGGCTCGGCTGCAGGGGCTGGAGCATTCACCCGCGATCATCGTGAGCAATGAGCAGCACCGTTTCATTGTTGCTGAGCAACTGCGGGTAGCGAAGATGACCAGCCGCCGGATCATTCTTGAGCCGCTGGCTCGCAACACCGCGCCAGCCATTGCTTTGGCTGCTTTGGAAGCCACTGTCGACGGTAGCGATCCGATCCTTTTGGTGCTGGCTGCCGACCACCATATCCATAATGAAAAAGCATTCCGTGACTCGGTGTGTCAAGCTCAGGCCTATGCGGAAAAAGGGCATTTGGTGACGTTCGGCATCACGCCAACCCACGCCGAAACCGGTTTTGGCTACATCCAGTGCGGGGCTGCCATCGATCAGGGCGGTTTCGCGATCGCCGCCTTCAAGGAAAAGCCTTCGCTGGAAGTGGCCGAGGAGTACCTGTCTTCGGGTGCTTATCTGTGGAACAGCGGCATGTTCATGTTCCGCGCCTCGGTGTTCCTGGCCGAGTTGAAGAAGCATCGCCCGGACATTCTGGCCACCTGCCACGTGGCGCTGGAACACGCCGAAGCGGACAGCCACTTCCTGCATGTGCAATCCGAGCATTTCGTGATGTGCGCCGATGAGTCGGTGGACTATGCCGTGATGGAACATACCGACGCCGGTTTGGTGGTGCCGCTGGATGCCGGTTGGAACGACCTGGGCAGTTGGGCGGCGATCTGGGATGTTGGCCCGCACGACGCCCACAAGAATCGCCTCGAAGGCGACGTGATGGCCATCGATACCCGCAACTGCCTGGTGCAATCGCATCACCGCCTGGTGGCCACCGTAGGTCTTGATGACGTGATCGTCATCGAAACCAAGGACGCCGTGCTGGTCGCCAACAAGAACGACAGCCAGCAGGTCAAGGATGTGGTCAAGCGCCTGCTGGTCGAAGAGCGCGCCGAGTTTGTCACCCATCCACTGGTCAACCGTCCCTGGGGCCACTACGACACAGTCGACAAGGGCGAACGCTATCAGGTCAAGCGGATCAGCGTGTTGCCGGGCGAGTGCCTGTCGTTGCAGCTGCATTACCATCGCGCCGAACACTGGATCGTGGTGTCCGGTACGGCTCGAGTGATCTGTGGTGACACTGAATTGATCCTTTCCGAGAACCAATCCACGTATATCCCGCTGGGGGTCAAGCATTCGCTGTCGAACCCGGGCAAGGTGCCATTGGAATTGATCGAAGTGCAGTCCGGGGTTTATCTGGGTGAAGACGATATCGTGCGCTTCGAAGATCGTTACGGGCGTCTGGCTAAAAATTAGCTAAGTAGCGTCTTTGGGCCGCTTCCATGATGAAAAAGGGCAGCCTTGAGGCTGCCATTTTTGTATCAGGCTGTGAAGTCCCAAGTGGCAGGCGCGTTGTTGTGCCCGGTCATTTCCATAGAGGTGAGAAGACAATCGGCGACCTGAACCTTGAACGAAGATCAGATGACCTTCCTGGACTTGCTGAGTCCAATAGATTTTCCCGGCAGAGTCGGCAGTACAACCGAAGAACGCGGTATACAACGCCGTGATGTCATGACTGGTTTCACCGTTGAAGACTGCAGCACCTGCTTCGGTGGAGTTGAAGATCGAATGTTACCCTTGGCCAAGGCTCAATGGCTGAGCGCTCCGTAAGCGCTTTCTCGATCATCCGGGTCATCCCGATGGCACGAAAATTTACTTTCAATTTCTCCGATTAATTTGTGGTGTTTTATGTCGTTAAGTCAGCAGCTCATAAACTTCTTTGGCGTCGGCGGGATTTTTTCGCTTTGGGACGCCCATGAACTAGGAGTGAATGCATTAACAACGCTATCTGGAATTCAGGCGTTTCTAGGGCCGATATTCCCGGTACTTCTCGTTGTCGAAATGCTATTCATGGTCTGGATCAATCGACGCACACCAGCGCGTCTATCCTCGGCGTACAAAATTCCCGTTCTGATGTACGTCGCGAACACAATCATCGCGGCACTCATCACTCTCGAAGTGTTCTTCTGGACACAGGAGTTTTTCTCCAAGCTCGCACCGTTCACCGCGACAGTCCGTATCCGCTGGTTCATCTATGCATACATCGTTTGGGAATTTAGCCATTTCGTCTATCACTGGACGTGCCACAAGGTTCGGTTGCTATGGTGCATCCATGCCCCGCACCATGCACCCACGCACATGAATCTGTCGGTGATCTTCACAGCGTTATTTTTGCAGGGACCTTACGCAACGTTCGTGCGGACTGCGATTTGCTCGATTCTCGGCGTGCCTATGTCGCTTCTTTTCCTTGTGATGGTTATCGATGGTTGCTGGGGCGCGCTGATCCACTTCAGTGAGGAACTATGGCCGAGTGGCACTATTCGTGGAGTGCTCGGGCGAGTGATTCTAAGCCCGCAGCACCATCGTATTCACCACTCGAGCAACCCGGAATACATCGACAAAAACTTCTGTAACACGCTGCCAATTTGGGACGCTGTTTTCAGAACTCTTCAACACGAAGTTCCAGGCGTCAAGCCGGTGTACGGACTTAATCGAGAGGTTAAACCGAACAGTTTCATCGACATGTACTTCGGCGAGATTTATTTGCTTTTCCGAGACGTTTGCGCTGCGCCAACTCTGAAGCAAAAGATCCTCTACATCGTGATGCCGCCCGGTTGGAAGCCTCAGTAGAACCGATTCCTGTGTGAAATCGAAGCTGCCCTTCGGGGTGGCTTTTGTTTGGGGGCGCGCAAGCGCAACCAGCTTGGCTGTAGGGGCCTCGCTGGTGACTTAGAGGTGAAAGTCCTCTACACGAATGGCAAGGGGAAGTGTGCGGAAGCCAGAGGCAGGGAGGTCGTGGGTGACTGCGAATCTGAAGGAAGCCCGGGGCAAAATGCTGGCCTGATGAACAGGAAGCGGATAGAGGCGACACAGCGGGGTGAGCCGGCCAAAATCGTCAAAGCCCGACACTTGCACGGAACGCTGTGACGTAAATCCGACAGGTATAAGCAGGGCGACCAACCGTTGAGTTTGCGCCTGAGATCGTCAAACCAACCGCTCTCTCAAACGCATAGCCTAGCGCTTCAGTTTCGTCCGTCATAGGCTCTCCTTGAAGGGTAATGTATTGATTTACCTAGTCTAAAAGAAACTATCTACTTTGATCATAATGTTTTTTTACCAGAGTAATAAACTCCTTAGTTTTAACTACTTTAAGTAGTTATCCGCATGGATTTATCTCTATTAACCAGAAATCGATTTTCGGTATTGGTAGTATGCCTCTATAGTTATCTCATCTACTCATAATTACTGATGCCACAAGTAACTCTAGACAACGAATCAGGCCTCAATGGGCCTGATTGCAAGGAAGCAATGCATGACCACCGGTAAATAAGTACTACCCATGCTCAAGGTATGAAACTAAGCACTGGAGTACCTACATGATCCGTCACCCTGATAACACCAACCTGATCCTTCACAGCGGCAGCACCTTCCTGAGCTGGCCTGTTCAAGAAGACAAAGGTCCTTTCATTCAACAGTACCTGAATCGTCTCCAACAGACGATTCAGTATGCGCTTGCTCAATACCCGCGAGTGTTTACCTTCCGAGTCGACCTACGACTACCTGTGGGAGTTCAGCTACCTGAATACACTTACACGAACCAGGTCATTGAGCGTTTCTTCGAATCCTTTAAGGCTAAGATCCGACATAATCGCAGTATGGCTCGCCAATTGAATCCCTATGCCCACTGCAGCAAGGTCAGATACGTCTGGGCGCGAGAGCACGGCCAGCACGGTAAGCCGCACCACCATGTGGCGATCCTGTTGAACTACGATGCCTTCAGCGCGCTGGGTAAGTTTGAACCTGGCAGGGACAACATGTTCAACCGTCTGGTGGAGGCCTGGTCCAGCGCCTTGGGCCTACCTGTAGAGGCTGTCAGCGGCTTGGTCGAGATCCCGCCGAATCCCTACTATCACTTACGTCGTGACGACTTGGTTGCGCAGGCGGAGTTCTTCCACCGAACCAGTTATCTCTGCAAGTCGGCTACCAAGGTCTTTGGGGATGGTAGCCATGGCTTCGGCTGCAGCCGAAGCTAAGTACAAATGCTGGCTCGAGACAAAAAAATAAATGATTGGGTACCGTGCAGATGACTGCCCTTGGCTGATGCCAGGGCGGTCATCGGCCGGTGTGAGCCTAGGAGTTACAGATAACCTCGTTCAGCCAACGATACGCAACCTTCATAGCCTACGACGACATGATCCAATAGCCTGGTGCCAACCATATTGAGAGCGTTCTTGAGGGTGGTGGTCAGCGTGCGATCGGCTTGACTGGGCTCCGGATCGCCGGATGGATGATTGTGAACCATAATGACGGCCGCGGCGTTGTGCTCTAGGGCGACCTTGACCACTTCCCTTGGGTACACGCTGGCCCCATCCAGCGTGCCTCTGAACAGCTCCCTGAAGCCTATTACCCGGTGTTTGTTGTCGAGCAGTAGCAAAGCAAAGACTTCGTACTCGTGGTACTGCAGCAGGGTTTGCAGGTGGCTAAAGACCTGCTTTGGCTCAGTCAGTGCCCGGCCTTTAGACAGGCGACTGACTGCCAGCTGTTGAGCCATACGCAGGATGTCAGCTTCGGTGACGGGGGATTCCATGACATAGGTACCGGTGGTTTCACCAGCTATGAGCTTGTGATATTTCATGCGGATATTCCTGTGCGAATACGTGAGAAGTAAATGGGAGGAGCGCGGTTACTGGACGGTGGGCTTGCCGTTCTGCCGCGTGGCCTGGGATTCCAGCTTTTGGGCCAATGAGGGTTTGGCAGGCGCTGCCAGTTGGGCTTGGAGCTCTACAGGGCTGGGCTGATCTTCAATGGCGGGGAAGAACTCCTCGACGATGGCACCGGTGTCCTCCTCGCTGTCTTCAAAGGCCCCATTGTTAAAGCCCTGCCGGGCCGCGTGATCCAAGGCATGCTGGTCAAACCCCGCGGCTTGCCGGGTTTCCTCCAACTGCTGGGCTTCCCGCAAGGCGTCTTCCATGCTCAAGCCACTGCGCACCGTGATGTCCACGTAGAAGATCGGCGTGCCATGGCTCTGCCGAGTGGACTTACCCCGCAGACGCAGCTCCAGCGGCAGACAGGCCAAGCGATTGCCGGAGATTGCGCTGAAGTACTGCAGGCGTGCCGCCAGAGTACGTATGCTGTTGAACCCAGTGGTACGGAAGACGAAACTGCCCAGCGGATCATCGTCACCAATCACCACGTTCAGCCGGCCGTAAGGCTTGCAGGCATTGCCTTGAGCAAGTGAACAGCCATCCGGTGAAGGACAGGGCAACGACTGGATGCCGTCCTTGGTCAAACGCTTGCAAGTCTCACCATTACCAACACACAGCGGCCGGCCGCTGTTACGGTCGAACAGGCTGTAGTCCGCCCGAAAGTTCAGGTCAGGCTCGTTGAACAGCAGCCGGATCGGAATACTGCGCAGCTTGCCGTCCTGGCCATTGCGTAGCTCCTCATTGAGTGGATGCAGCAGCCAGCCGTCGCGGCTCTGGACCTGCGAAGTAATGGTGAACTGATCATCTTTCTCCGGCAGACGTTTGCCGTTTTTCTCGACGACCTTGCCGATGGAAATACGCCCGAGTACCGGAGGGGTAATGGCTAAACCTTTGAGCATGGCGGTTCTCCTTAATCTGGAAATAAAAAAGCCACCGGGACCTAAACGGTCCGGGTGGCGTGGGTGAGGGGGATGATTCAGCCGATCAGGAAGCGGCGACTGCCTGTTTTGATCTTGGGGTAGCGGGCCTGCAGGTAGGGTTTGTCCTTGAGCATCTGTTCGACATCCAGAGCAATGCTGTCCTTGGACTTCTTCCAGCTGATGTAGCCTTCCGCAAACTCTGCACGGGTGGCTTCACCCATGGCCTGCTGCAGGACCTGCTTGAGCTGCGCCTCACGCGTCTCTTGCTGAGCAATGCGCTGGCGAACAGACTTGAGCTCTAGGTAGGTGCTGGCCAACTCCGTGTGTTGGCTGAAGTCCAGGGTCTGCCCGTTATCCTCGGGGTAGAGACAGCGCAATGCCGCGTCTGCTGAGACCGTGCCATCGGCCGGTGGTGGGGTGTCACTGACCACGTAATCCCAGAACAACTGCTCCAGGTCGATCAGCCGAGCAATCATCGAATCGTCGCGTTCGATGCGATGGACCTCCAGGTGCTGGCCGCCGAGCAGTACCGCTACATCCGCCGCCTGCTTGCCGGTGACGGCGAGCTGGTGCATGACTTGCAACTGCACATACTCGGGCACACCCTCCTTCCAGAGGCGTGCGCCGTTTATGCCGGCGGTTTTGCATTCGAGAATCTGCACCTCTGGCGCTCCGATCACCTCTCGGTCGATGTTGGCCAGCATCCAGGCCCGTTTGGGATCAGGATGCTGCAGCACGGCATTGATGCGGCGCACCCGATGACCGCTGCGCCGGGTGTAATGCCTCGCCACGATAGGCTCCAGAATGTTGCCCCAGTAAGCTGGGCTGTCTTCATCCTGTGGATCGAGTTTGGGCAGTGAGGTATCACGCCCAGTTTTCTCCAGCCACAGCTCCAGCTGGGATTTGTACGGGTTAAGTCCGACAGCGGCTGCGGCATCAGAACTGCCGATACCTTGCTTGCGCACGGCCAGCCAGTCTTCACGGAGCAGTTGTTTGGTGCCCACCAGGCGTAAGGCAGGACGGTGTTTGCTGGTGGGGTTATGCAGTGTCTGCGTGCTCATGATGTTTTCCTGTGCGGCATAAAAAACGCCCGGCCAGCAGAAGCTGACCAGGCGCTTTAATAGTTGAGTAGGTGAGTGGGGCTAGGCGGCGAGTTCGAATGCGGCCTGCAGGGTGCAGTGTTTGATGATGGCACCTTGGCCAAACCAGGCCGAGTCCATTGCGCTCTTTCGCGCCTGTCCTCATTGCTCGGTGTTGAAGGTGCCAATCCCCGTGCCGCCTTCAGCACAAAGATCCCAGTCAAGTGCCGGGCTTTTTCGTTCCAATTGCCCGAGGAGTTAGATTGTTGGAAAGTAGGTTTTGGCAAAAGGGTAGAAATGCCTGAGCACTCCCAGGCATCTATTTTTTGATGTTAGCCAGGTAGGTATTCGACTCCGTTCTGGATAACACCACTCAGTGCGATTTTGTTTTCATTGGATTCAGAAAAACTAGCCAGCACTTGTGCCTCGTTTAGCGCTCCGGTTTGGAGTTGATTACTCCAATAGTTGAAGCCGCCTTGGTCTGGCGCTCGGTCGAGAATATTTTGATACAACGCCGTTATAAAGGTGTCATTGGTGTGCGTCGCTCCGTACAAACCTTTGAACTCAGTGCTGGTGATAAAACTCTGTGCCACCGCATCCAAGGAAACACCTTTATCCAGTTCTTTGATCCAATAGCCCAATCCACCGAGGTCCGGCTTGCGGTTGAACGCTGCTTCGTACAGGCGGTAGGCCTGTGCCGCGTTGTTATCGATTGCCACGCTCTTGTCGGTGAACTGAATCCGCTCCACGCCATCCAGAAATATGCCTGAGAAGCTGCCGTCGGGTTTGGTATAAACGAGTTGGGTGAAAGCTGGCCCTTGGATCTTGACGGATGATGAGGCGATACTGAGATTCAGTTGATCAATGCCTTCGCCACCAGATACGCGTACCGATGTGTTGAGAGCGGTGACATCCAGAATGAACTGATCATTGAAATAGCTACCCGTGGTGTTCGGGCTAGTGACGGCGATGATATTGGCAGATGGTTGGCCTCCAGCGCCCCCATACAGGTACTGAAGGACCAGGGCATCAAAATCACCTAAATGGTCTGAGTTGCCGCCGTTGTAGGCCATGACGGTATGGTTAGCTGTCGCCAACTCAGCGGGTAGATAAGGGCCTGTATCCCATTGGCTGTATAGGCCTGGGTGTTTAAGCCCCAGGGCGTGCAAGGTTTCGTGCAGCGCTACTTGGCGACCGTAACCGTCTTCCAGGTGCGACATAGATTCACTGGTGACGTTCAGGTAGACCCCTGCGTCCGTAACACCCAGCTTCATGTACCCAGTGCTGGTAGAACCGTCAGCCAGGGCTGGGCTGTCAGTGTACCAATTGTAGGTCAGCAGGCCGCCCTGAGCGACTTGCTTAAAGCTGATCCCAGCAACCGATGAGATCTCTTTAAGCATGCTGGTCACAGATGCTGCCTGAGCGGCTGTGTAACCGTTGAAGTTATACGTGATGGTGACAGCTGTGCCCGGCGTGTGATTCAGAGTCAGGCTGTCTTGTGGAAGCGCCAGCAGCGCGTCAATTCGAATGTCGCCAGTTGCCATTTTTTGCTCCTTGCTTTTTATCTGCGGTCCATACGGGCAGACGTCATGCAAGTCGTTGCATGATTTCGTGACCGTCGGAAGTTGAATTGTGTCGGTACCTAGCCGGATATCGAATGAGCCTCAGGATGAGGGTAAGACGTTTAAGTCATGAGCTTACCTCTATCAAACCCGTCGTAGCCTTTTAGTCCAGGTGCGAATATGGTTGAAAATGAGTCGTAAATACCGTGGTCGTTAAAGCATCATAACGCCACGATTTTCGTCATGGCAAGAATCTCAGCGACCCTCGATAAAAACGGCGACCTAGTCATTCTGGGAGCTGCTGTGCGTGCTCGGCGTGTGGCTCTGGCCTTGTCGCAAGAGACGCTGGCCGATGCAGCGGGTATTGACCGTTCCCACATGGGCAAAATCGAGCGAGGGGAAAGGAATGTCACGTTTTTGAATATCGTGCGAATTGCGAAGGCTGTGCAGTGCAAGCCATCTGAACTGCTTGTGGACGCCGGACTTTGAAATAACTGACTTCCCAACGACGACCTCCCAGCCTGTTTGATACGGGCTAAGAGGCCGTTGCTTCATACTGCTAGCTTTAGGGCGGAATTTAGGGCTCGTTGTTTGAGAATTGCGCCCTGGCCGAACCAAGCGGAGTCCATGCGGTACTCACTACTTCGAGCTCTACGCTCGTGGTCCACATACTCGGTTACAGCGTTGAGTAGTCCCCAGGCAGTACCCTGAGCCGACTCCAATGTCGATCCGCGTCCCTGACCCTCATATAGGCTTTGCACCTTGCGTAGCGCCCGCTCATTAGGCAGGACTGTCGGTAGAGGACTAGAAGGGCTTGCGTCACAGAGCACGTTCATGAAGAAGCCCATTGCCTCATGCCACTGCACCTTGCGTTCAGCCAGATTTTTCATTCGGTAGATAAACTCGTCCCATTGCGAGACGGCAATGCCCAACTGCTTTTTCACTGCCTGCGGGTCGAAGCGAGTGTTGTGCGGCACCTTGATCGCACGAGTAGTGCCATCCAGAGCGATGGTCAGTGTGTTATTGCAGACCACGCGCACGGTGGTCGGAGTGGCGGTAGTGGCCAATGTGCCATCACAGGACGTGGCCAGCAGCAAGTAGCCATTAACCTGGTCGTTGCCCTTCAGTGCCGTGCCTTGCCCAGTACGGGCCAGAGCCCAGAACTTGCGACCGCCTTTGAGCACTCCAGCGGTTTCCAGCTCGTAGCCGGAAACTTCAGTCAGATCCCTGTAGAACTCCAGTACTTCACGGGGTTGCACAACCTGGTAGCGGTTGGAGACCACCGACAACGGCGCCTTGGTGTCGGAGCGGTACAGCACCTTCTGTTCTGGGAAGGTGTGAATTGAACCCAGTGCACCGATGCTCTCGGATTTGAAATGAACGGGGCTGTCTTGGATCTTCCAGTCCATACCCGCTTCACGCTGCCAGACTTCGAGCGGTTGTTTCGGGGAAAGGCGACTGCCCAGACCGTGCCAGGGAGTGGCGCCAACGTAAGCCATTTGTTCAACGAGATGAGCCATGGGAATGATTCCTTGCGAATGAAGGGAAAAGAGCGTCGGTTCATTAACCAACGACGCCTGTTCACAACGACTTAACGGTTGACGCTGAAGCTGTAGCCGCACGCCAGGCACTGATAGTTTTCCAGCACCTTGTCATCGATCTGCTCGCCTAGCGTGGCACCGGCTATCCCGCCAGCCACTCCGCCAAACAGTCCACCGAGAAGAGCCCCAGCAATACTGCCAATGGCGATCCCGACTGGCCCACCGGCCACGCCCAGCACCGCGCCGGCTTCTGCACCTGACAGGGCTCCTGCGGCACCACTGGCCGCACCGCCTGCCGCACCAATTAATCCACCCGTTTGCTTACCGATATTTTTCGTGACGACGCGTCCAGAGTTACAGCTTGGGCACGGGGTATACATACGCAGATCCTCTCTAGTGATGAGCGTGCTGAGCCAAAAGCGAGCACGCCAAATCCCCAACAGCAGTCGATACCGTGGGGCGTTCACAGGAGTGATATAGGTCTGAAATTTTTTTGAATATGATTTCAAGCAGAGGGGTTCGAGATTTAAATGTGCCAAAAATTTTGGCGGCAGCTGAACTCGACTCGAGCTCTAGGTTTGTGGGGAGGCGTCATGAAATACTTAAAAAACTCAGATGTACGCGCCATAAAACCTGCTATTCCCGCTACTAATAGCGGGAATAGCAGGTTCACATACAAGAATTTATTGATTTTATTCGAAGAATCACCTGCAATGCCCCGTCCTCGCCAGTTACGGTTATGTCACAGGATGGAGATAACGAGGGGACGGTGACCATAGATAGGCGTACCCACAATGACGTTTTGACAACCATTGCCAATGGAATATCAGGGTAGTGAGGCAGCGTCGGAACTCAACAACAAGGTAGGACGATGAACAACGACCACAGCGGTAAGCCCGTCGTGAGGGGACGGTATTTGAGGCCTGGGCAATCTTACCAATGCCTGGGGGAGGCCTTAGAAATCAACGGTACTGAACACCATCGTCGGTGGGGTACGAGCACGATTGCCGAAGTATTCGCCGTGAGTGCAGCGCAATGAGCCAATTTTCCAATCAGTTTAGACATTGGCAGCAGCCCCAGAATTATGCGGATCTACCACTGCGGGGGTTTTTTCCGTATGTAATGCCACTGCCACTGTTGAGCGCTGCCGTGGATGAGGCCCAGAACAACATCAAAGCCCCTCGGCCGCTGATTTTCTCCACGGCGTTGGCAGCGATTGCTGTTGCCGTACAGGGCTTATTTGATGTGCGTAAACCGAATGGTCAACGCGTGCCGCTTTCACTCATGCTGCTGACGATTGCAAACTCAGGTGAGCGTAAATCCACCGTGGAGAACGTCTTTCTTGGTGCTATCCGTGACGTTCAGAAGCAGCAAAACCTAATTTATCAAACGGCTTTGAACGAGTGGAAAACCGAGCTGCACATTTGGGAAACCAAGAAGAAAGCCATCCTCAAGTCGATCCATAAAAAAGCCATTCAAGAAGAACCCTCAGACGACGAAGATCGGAGGTTCAAGGCGCTGGAAAGCGCAAAGCCTACCAAGCCCAAACAATTCAAGCTTCTCTATGAGGATGCGACTTCTGAAGCCCTCTTTCGTGGGTTGCATCAAGACATACCGACCGCAGGATTGATTTCCAGTGAGGGCGGTGGGGTTTTAAATGGACGCGCCTTGAATGACCTGTCGAAACAGAATGCCCTTTGGAGCGGGGACTCCATAACCGTAGATCGTATATCGATCGAGAGTTACGTGCTCGCTGATGCACGTCTGACGGTTTCGATCATGGCGCAAGAAAGCGCCTTCCAGAACTACATGGCGCAGCGTGGCGAACAGTCTCGAGGCTCCGGGTTATGGGCAAGGTTTTTGGTCTGCCGTCCGTGGTCAACTCAGGGCTCTCGCTTCATCGAAAATGGAACTATGTCGTCGGACCATTGCGATAAATTCGCAGCGCGTCTAGTCGAGCTACTTCAGCCCAACATGGCCTTGCTGAAGGACCCTGGCCGAGAAAAAGGCGTGATAAATTTTTCCCCCGAAGCCAGTGAACGATGGCTGAGTATTTTCAATGCGATTGAAGTAGAAATTCGGCCAAATGGGCGCTTTGCGGGAGCTGGGGACCATGCTTCAAAGCTTGCTGACAATATCGCGCGAGTGGCTGCTTTATTTCATTGCTTTGAAGGTTTCGAGGGGGATATTTCACTGAGCACCGTCAACACCGCCATTAGCCTGTGTTTCTACTACTCGGACGAGTTTATGAAGCTTTTTATTCCGCCGCCACAAGAAGAAGTTGATGCAAATGAACTCTACAGTTGGCTGCAAAGTCAGATGACTAGTCGTATAAATATACCAAAAACCCACGTACAACGGTTCGGGCCCAACAAGCTTAGGCGCAAAGTTCACCTAAACGAAGGTCGTCTAGACAGGGCCTTAGAGGTGCTTGGCCAGCAAGGGCGGATTTATTTTTTTCAGCAGGATAAAACTGAATGTATTAGCTTGATCCAACCTTCATTAATTTAAAGCTGATTTAGTAGTCATAGCTCGTAGCCGGTACACCTCCCCTATCGTCATCTACCTGACCGATAGTCTAAAAAAGCCCGCTCCGGCGGGCTCTCTTTCGTCCAGCGGACCCCTGCTCCCTGAGAGCAGGCCTGTCCATGGTTTATACGGACTCAACCCTTTGTGTTTCCCCTTTCGGATTTTTGGTCAGACCATCTGCTTGATCCACGATACATTCCCGATACTCAACAATGATATCGACCTGTGTTTCCCTACCCCAGGGCGTGTAGTACACCACTTCTCTGATGCGCTCATGCCTCTCATAGGTTTTCCCGTCTTCACGAACCACAATGTTCATAGTGTTTACCTCGTCATTGGCTAAACCCCATTGTGGCCCCAAAAAAACACCCTCCCAGGACCGGGTTTGCATCCACGGTGCTTTCACCTAGCGGACGCAAAAAAGCCCGCAAAAGCGGGCCATTTGTGGAGCAGTGAGCGTGAAGGCGGTTAGTCGCGGTACGGTACTTTTTTCAAGACTTCGCTTTCTTCGACTCAATGAGGTCAAGCACCTTTTGCCCATCGGGCATGCCTGACATGGTCCTCAGGAACACCACATTACGATCCAGCGCTTTCTTGATCGCCGCTGCGGAGAGGGGTTGCTCAAGAATGGTGAACCCTTCCAGGACCTGGTAGTGGCATTCGTCCTTGTGCCCCTCATGCTCACGCATTTGCACCTCACCGGTGCCGCGACCATAGGCCACGATGCCTTTGCCGTTCTCGTACAAAAACACCACCTCACCCTTCTTGATGCGGTTGATGTTGAATTTCCAAGGCTCGTAGAACGCCGCGGCCGCCTGGTGGGCCAGCATCCACTCATGATCCTCATCGGTATGAGCCTTGTTGGTGTTCAGGATATGAAAACCGGCGGCTATTTTCGGCTCGGCTTCTTCTACCTTCTTCAAGGCTTGTTCGGCGGCCTCGGCGCCCTCCTGCAGCAACTTGAGCATGACCTCCTGCTTCGACAGGTCGAGCTCGATCGCCAGCTCTTCAATAAAGGAGTACAGCTTCTCCGGCATGCGGACGGTCGAGGCAATGGATTCTTTCTTGGTTTTTTTAGCGTTTTCGATCAGAGAGAGGATGCTGCTCATGGGTGATGCTCCTTGGTTAAGTGATCGCATCATTCCATGATTCATTTTATGAATCAACACGGATTCTAAAATAAAATCTGATTTAGAATCGAATTGGTCAACCTCTTAAAACTAACGATAAAATACGTTATCATTAGTTTTTAAGCGCGGTTGAGGAATTCAATAATGCCCAAGCATGAGCTGGTGGGGGCCGGAGCAGGTGAACAGCAGATCGCCGGCACCCGCCGACTGACTGCCGTCGAATTTCAAGGCTTGGCCACGGTACCGGCCGCCGTCGAGTGGTTCGCCAACCTCGACAACCCGCGTACCCGCCGCGCCTACCAGGGCGATATTCAGGATTTCTGTCAGTTTGTCGGCCTGCACACACCCGAGCAGTTTCGCGACGTGACCCGGGCCCATGTGCTGGCTTGGCGTTCAGCCCTCGAAGGCAAAGCGTTGTCCGGGGCCAGCATTCGTCGCAAGCTCGCGGCCTTGGCCAGCTTGTTTGACCATCTGCTGGAGCGCAACGCGGTGGCCGGCGGCAACCCGGTACATGGCGTCAAACGCCCAAAAATCGACAGCAACGAAGGCAAGACCCCAGCCCTTGGCGATCACCAGGCCAAAGCTCTGCTCGACGCACCCGATCCTTCTTCTATTAAAGGTCAACGTGACCGGGCGATCCTCGCCGTGCTGCTGTACCACGGCTTACGTCGCGAGGAGGCGGCGCAACTGAGGGTGGAGGACATCCAGGAGCGACGTGGCATCCAGCACCTGCACATCCGTGGCAAGGGGGGCAAGATTCGTTACGTACCGTTGCACCCGAGCAGTGCGGTACGGATTCATGCTTACCTGGAGGCTTCTGGGCATCATCGGGAACAGGCGAAAGCACCGCTGTTTATGCCGCTGCGTGGGCCGCAAACCGGGGAGGGGATTTCCGCTGCTGGGATCTATGCGCTGGTCGGCCAGTACGCCAAGGCGGCCGGTATCGCTGTGGCAGGGCTGGGCGTGCACGGCTTGCGCGCGACCGCGGCGACCAACGCCTTGGAGCACGAGGCGGACATCGCCAAAGTCCAGGCCTGGCTCGGGCATGCCAACATTAGCACGACCAAACTCTACGATCGGCGCGACTCGCGGCCGGAGGACTCACCAACCTTCAAGGTCCGTTACTGACGTCAATAGGGGGGCTGATACGCCAAATCTATGGGCCGTGGTGACCCTAGCTCTGCTGCTTTGCAAGCAGCGACGGATAATCAACCAAACCAGCAGGAAATCTCCACCGAAATGGCACTCTCGAAAGCCAACCCAGTTGCCTTTTTAACGGATGGTCTAACCATTCAGGCGCTAAAGCTCCGTCATTGGAGACCAGTAGCATCATGACTTCCTTGAGCCGGTTAAGATCAAATCGACCGGAGCCGGAAAGTCGCTCCCAATCCTTTAGGAAGGTCTTCACGTATTCAGACACGCGAGGTAACGCCGCGTTTATGTCAAGTCGGCCCCACACAAAACAGCCCACCTCGATGGGCTTCTGTGTGCCAACTGGATACCAGCCCCCCCGAAGCCTGGTCTACCCTTCTCCCGGTGCGTGGTTTGACGCGTACTCCGTTAATCACTGGAAAAGGATAGCCAATGCCGTTGCCACCCAGTCATCGCGCGCAGGAAGGTTTGGAGGCGTTACGCCAGGTAGCTCCGGACGTCGCTGAACTCGCGGCGGCGATCAGTGATGCCGTGGATGCCGAGCGGGTGTATGACGCCGACGTCGCCCAGGAAATAATCTATGGTTTGTGCCGCCGCGTGCACCAACATCCACACGCCGGGGGGCTACCGTTGTTGGCCCAATTGAAAACTTGGTACCTGGAGGGCGCATTGAGCCCGACGGCTTTCAGTCTGTTGACCGTGCATGCGACGGCGCTGATCAATGCGTAAAGGCCTTCAGGAAAAGACGTTGCGCTCCATGCTCGAGGCAACCGCTAATTCGCTGGCAAGGAATCCATCATGCTGCTCACGATGCAACCCAAGATATTTTATCGGGCACGACAGGCCGGTCATGATGTGTTCATCGACGGCTATTTTTACAACGGTGGCTTTTACCGACGGCATCAACTCCTCGGGCAGATAGAGGAGGACGGCACGTTTGGTTATGTCAAAGGGCATGGCCAGTCGACCTGTCCCGAACATATCGCCGGCCATGTCAGGGGGTTGGTGTTGATCCTCAAGGATGGCACCCTTTTTAACCTGGTCGAGGTGGATCGGCACAACCTGGAGGCGTTATGAACGCGCCTCACACGAACCGCTACCGACTGGACGATGGCCTGCAGGCCTGGATCGACTGTTAGTCGCTGGTCAAAAGCGACCGTTTGTGCATGCCCTGAACTGCACGCTGCGTCGTGACTTCGTGCAATGGCCTTGGCAGGAACTGCTAGATATCATCGGAAACTGCCGACGGTGCGTAAGGGCATTCATGATGGCGCGCTGCCGGCGATGCTCGAGGGCGGTGCCGTGCGTGAAGTACTGGTCAGCCGGTATGACAGTAATTAATCGTCAAGACTCGCTGCAACAGCAACCTATCGACTACAAAATCCGGCTATCCACCTGGCAGCTCTATGACAGGTCGGAAAACCTTGTAGTACGATTTTTTCCGAATTCTGTAGGCTCCCCATTTGTTGCGATATCGGCTGACCCGCACACCTTGCCCACGGCACCGCCCTTGAGCATCACGCGTAGCACATGCGCGATCAAAATAGACCAAAACGGTTTTGCTTTTGCAGAGTTCGACAAGCGCGCGGCTGGGGTCTTGAAATCCGATGGTGTGGGCTTTGCAGCTAGGCGGTGTGACCCAGGCGCAGACTTGCTTCTTACTTTGGGATAATTGAATGCTATCGACTACAAATTCCGGCTACGTGAATTCATGGCTAGCTATATTGATAGCTATAAATATATTTATTAATGGTAACATACTGATTTTTTGGATTTTTTACAAAAGACTTTCCGATTGAACGGCCTCCATACCCTCTCCAAGCGAAAGGCGTAGCTGAGCAGCCTCCTGGAAGCGAAATATCAGGCTTTTGACAGCTTTACCTTCAGTGATGGTTTGGTAAGTGATGGCGATTCCAGATTTGGCCATGATTTCGGCGATCGACGGCGCTATCACCCTCTGCCGTAGATTGTTGAATCGCTTGTAGCTGTCGCCCAAATCCAACAACGTCCGCAGCTTCTCTACCTCAATGATCAATATGCCGGTGCTCTTGAATTGCATCATCAATTCGAACAATCGAAAACTGTGCATGGAATTCAGATTGGCCACGCGACGTAAGTCATACGAAGTGAGCTTGCTGTTGAGCATCGATAGGTAAGGAATCACATCAACAGTGAAATTAAGGGTCACTCGACCCTCACCCTCTGCGTAGGTCGCCTTGTACACCCAACGGATACGGGTTCGATTTTTGCCATCAAAGGTCTGAATGTCACGCTCGTAGAGGGAATCAGCCGCCTCCTTGAGATTGGTGTAAGCAAAACGTATCGGTATGCCATAGATCTCGGAGAAGCTGGCCGCAGTAACCGTGATTTTGGAGGGCATTGGTTTACGTGGGTCAACCTGGGCAATTGCCGCCAGTAATAGGCGTTGCTCTTGAAGAGTCAGCCGATAGGAGGCGCTGATCAAATCATTGGCTTTTGTAACGAGCAATGACGATGGTTCTTTGGAGCTCATCGACTAATCCTGATGCAGTGATGAGTCGATAGTACCAACTTGAGGACGCGCTGCGTGATGGTTTTCCATAGCCGGAATCTGTAGTCGTTGAGTGGCTATGGGCTATTGCCGGAATCTGTAGTCGTTAGAAATCAGCACTATTCGTGGCCAGGTGCTCACCTGCACGGGCGGACATCACCAGCCAATAGCCGGAATTTGTAGTCGTTAGTCGGACGTACTAGCCGGAATTTGTAGTCGATAACTTTGCGATATGGGTGGTTTCTGATTTATGCCTCTCCAAAGGGGCTTTGAGGAAAGAGAAAGAACTCTTTTTTAGCAGAATGCCTGTGGATAACAGCCGGAATCTGTAGTCGACATAGCTGAAATCTGTAGTCGTAGTAGCCGGAATCTGTAGTCGATATAGCCGGAATCTGTAGTCGTATAGCCGGAATCTGTAGTCGCTGACCCGCTGCAGGCCACGGAAACAAAGGCCTCCAGCGATGCTAAAAACAAGCTTTAAAAACAAGCTTTAAAAACAAGATAAAAAGATTTTAAAAAAGAGCTCAAAAATTATTTTTTTGATTGAAAATCAAAAGAAAGGCAAGAGCACGTAAAAGCGCTTAGGCCGCGCTATAAGCCGACAAATCATAAAGGCTTGGTGCCTCACTAGAAAATCCATAAAAATGCCTCAGAACGGCTATAAAAGGCCTTAAAATTGATTTATTCCGTGTGGATCCAGCAGATACCGATAGGTAGAGGCAAAATCACATTTACAATTCATGACTGTAGATCCGGTATCCAACTTGACAAGCAACGCTCGAATACCTATATCTAGCTATCTCAATAGCTATCTAGATAGCTAAGATGTTCACGTAACCTCTTATAGGAAGAGAACCACAGTGACCATATTTGCTTGTGTAAATACCAAAGGTGGCGTTGGGAAAACAACGACAGCCGTTCACTTGGCAACGATGTTAGCCAAAACCGGAAAAACCTTATTAATAGATGGTGACCCTCAAGCAAGCGCCGCCAGCTGGGCTGCATGGCGCCGAGACAACCCAGAATATAGTCCTAGTCCTACAACTGTCTGTCTCCAAGGTAAAGCGATCAATTCCGAAGGCAGGCAGCTAGCAACAGCATATGAGCATGTCGTTGTAGATGCCGGAGGCCGAGACTCCGTGGGCTTACGTTCAGCATTACTGCTTGCCGAAGTTGTAATCGTACCTGTTGGCGCTAGCTCATTTGATGCTGCTGCTATGACAGACCTATTGACCGTCGTAGACCTAGCGCGAGATTACAACCCGGAGCTCGACGTCAGGATGTTGCTCTCCAGGGTCGATACTCGGACAAAAGATACAGGGGAAATGCTCACATTCCTTGAGGAGCAATCCTTTAGTGTTTTCAAAACCAAGATTTGTGAGCGAGTTGCATTTCGTCGCTGCATCAGTGAAGGCGCGACCGTTCATGAACTCAAACGTGACAATGCAGCTATTCAAGAAATGAATGCTTTCTTTGCTGAGGTGTTGGGATGATCAAGGCTAAGCCAGATATCAAGAGCTACAAAAAGGATCCCAATGATTTTTTGGAAGGTGGCGAAGCCGATAAGGCGTTAACAAAATCTGCATCTATTCGACAAAAACCGGGAGTCGAAGAAACTGCGTCTTACATGATAGAAGCACTTAAGCCAGAACCGACTGTGCAAAAATTATTTCGGCTACGTTGGGACATCGCTTGCGCTCTCAAGCTTGGAGCTGCGCAAGAATCGGCCAAGACAGGAAAGCGAGTAACAGAAACAGACATCGTTCAGCAGCTATTAAAGAAACACTACAATCTCGAGTAAAAGCTATCTTTTAGATATCTAGATAGCTAGCACTTTATCTATCATCGATACGGAATCATCTGCGCTAGGGTTTTTTGGGCTAGGAGCGGCGACACCACTTAAGCCCAGAGAAAAATGACCACGGTTTGAAAGAGCCTTGAGCCTGAACACACCGTTCGGTGGCGGCTTCGCGTAACGGCATCAATGCCAACCAGATGCTCCTATGGCGCAAGCTTTACCAAGGGCCTGGATACGAAGCTGTTTTTTTTAAGTGATATTTCACGCATCAACTATTCTTTGAACAGCGCTTTATCATTCTGGAACCCAGCTGCCCCCTGCGATCGCTCCAGTCGTAGAGGGTTGCGACCCAAAATATAGGTGCCGCCAAGCAGACGTGCGATGAGCTCGGGTTCTTTTTATTAACACCGATGGACTGCCCTGATATGAGGGATCATAAAATACTAGCCGTCTAGTATGGATTTTGGCGTATTCGACTGCGTGCGAATAACTCTCTGAAAATAATAAGATTCTAAAAAACTAAACGTACAACATCAGTTCGGAATGAATAATTTGATTTTTTGTTATTTCTCAGATCGTGTTTACTAACTTAAGTCACGGTTTGTCTTGAATATCATTTAATTCTATTACTTCATTATAAACCTGCACCATGCTCTCGCACATGCGGTCAGCGGTGAACAACTCTTGAAACCGGGCGCGCGCATTTTTGCCAAAACGCTGCGTCTCTTCTGGGTTATTCCATAGTCGATGCATGGCCTCGCGCAAGGCTACGGGCGAGTCTGGAGGCACGGCCAAGCCTGTGTCTTCGTGAATGTTGACGTAGGTAGTTCCTGTTCCGATCTCACAAGAAATCATCGGCTTTCCATACATCGAAGCTTCTAACAAAGAGATGCCAAACGCTTCAGATCGAAGATGGGAAGGGAACACCAGGGCGTAACACATCTGCAGCAGGCAGACTTTTTCCTCATCATCCATACGCCCCAAAAACAGCACGTTGCGCAGTTGCAACTTTTGCGCTTGAGCTTTGAGTTCAATTTCTTGCGGGCCACTACCGAGAATCACCACTGGATAATCTACGCTTTCAAGCGCGCTAAGCAGGCTATCCAAGCCTTTGTAATAGCGAAGCACGCCGACAAACAGGAAGAATTTTTCTGGCAGGCTTTTTCGCAAGCGGCTGAGTATTTCCGTCGATGCTTTTGGGTACGCCGATTGATCCAATCCGTAAGGGATGACAATCGTCTTGTCGGCAAATGGCTTGAGCACTTCGCTGGAGGCCAGATAGTTAGGCGAGGCCACCACTATTCGATCCATGCTCCTGAGAAAACGCTTCATTAAAGGACCATAAAGCTTGAGCAAGGTGCGTTGCTTGACGATATCCGAATGATAACTGAGCACGGTTGGGCGACCATGGCCGGTGGCAAAATGCACCAGGTCCATGAGTGGCCACGGGAAATGAAAGTGCACCAGATCAGCTTCGGCAGCCATTTCCTTAAATTGGCTGAACACCCGCATCGAGAGGCCTGTAGAGGCCAAGTTGAAATTTTCTTTGGTTCGAGTGACCTGATGATCAGCCACCTGTAGCCGCGCAGGGGAAGGATCTTGGCTGATAGTCAGCACCTGGCTTTCAACACCTAAGACACGGCTGCCTTGGCAGAGCTGAAATATGACTTGCTCGATGCCACCGGTGGTGTCGGGATAATAGGTCTTGAAAAAATGCAGGATGCGCATGAGGTACCTTGGCTAAAACACTTGACTGTGACTGCATTTGAACAATGCTAAAAAAGCCCTTGTTCATGCCGAAAACGCTCAACACACAGGGGGCCAGGGCGCATGTGAGAAAAAGGTTGGAAAGATTAACTGCTAGCTTCGGACGCTTGCAACGCAAAAAGAACGGCACCCATTGTTGGGAAAGCACCACAGCGCCTATCGGTAAACGTTTTTTCATTTATGAGATGCTAAGCGAGGTGCTACACTCCCGCGCTTTTCCACACCCTGTGGCAGCTAGGAATTTATGCAAAACGCACGTGAAAACAGCTTGCAAGTTGCGCTAAAAGCTTGTAGGGGCAGCTTCATATCTGTCGGTATTTTCAGTCTTTTTGTCAACGCCCTGATGTTGGTTCCCACCTTTTATATGCTGCAGGTTTACGGCCGTGTAGTAACGAGCGGTAGCATCTCCACTCTGGTGATGTTGACCATAATCATGTCTATCCTGGTAATAACGTCTGGTTCACTTGAGTGGATTCGTTCGCGAATAATGGTTCGTGTCAGTACGAAACTTGATGTACTTCTCAGTCGTGACGTTTACAAGGCCAGCTTTAAGCGGGCGTTGGAAAGTGGAGGTATGGACGCTTCAGCGCAGCCGCTCAACGATTTGACAAATTTACGACAGTTCATTACGGGCAACGGTTTATTTGCATTCTTCGATGCTCCTTGGCTGCCTATTTACATTGCAGTGATGTTCATGTTTCACCCCTATTATGGCTGGGTTGCAATTGCTAGCGCCATTATTTTGCTGATCCTAGCTTACGCCAACGAGAAGGTGACGAACAAAGCGTTAAGCGATGCCAACAAAGAAAATATTTCCGCAACTCTTCATACGACCAAGAATTTGCGTAACGCCGAAGTCATTGAGTCGATGGGGATGCTTAACACTCTTATAGGACGTTGGAGCCTTCGTCAGCGAAAAGTCTTACTTTTGCAGTCCCAAGCGAGTGACAAAGGGGGAGTAGTCAGTGCACTTTCAAAGACTTTCCGAACATTGGTGCAATCCCTGATTCTTGGCCTTGGCGCCTATTTAGCGGTGAACCATGAAATTAACGCAGGTCTTGTTATTGCAGGATCCATATTACTCGGCCGTGCACTCGCCCCGATTGATTTGATCATTGGCAGCTGGAAAGGCTTCATTAATGCCCGATCGCAATACAATCGCCTCAATGAAATTATGGACAAGCAAAAATCAGAGCCAGAGCGCATGCCTTTGCCTGCTCCAGAAGGGCATGTGTTGGTCGAAAATTTGGTTATCGGTGCACCTGGCGCTAAAACTCCGATATTGCGTGGTATAGGTTTTGGGGTTCCTGCTGGAACGGTGGTGGGCATCATAGGACCCAGTGCTTCTGGAAAGTCCACACTGGCTCGCGCTTTGATGGGCGTTTGGGTTCCACAACACGGTACTGTCCGACTTGATGGTGCAGACATCAGTAACTGGGACAAAGAGCAGCTCGGCCCATATATTGGATACTTGCCGCAAGATATCGAGTTGTTCGAAGGCAGTATCAGCGACAACATAGCCCGCTTCTCTAAAGTTGATCCTGAGAAAGTTGTCCAGGCAGCTCAGACTGCCGGTGTTCATGAAATGATTCTGTTGTTGCCTCAAGGCTATGACACAGTAATTGGCAGCGACGGCGTAAATCTTTCTGGTGGCCAGCGTCAGCGTCTTGGGCTCGCTCGCGCGATCTATGGTAGCCCTCGCTTGATCCTGCTCGACGAACCGAATTCAAACCTCGATGAGGTCGGTGAGCGTGCTTTGGCCAGTGCCATTCAACAACTCAAAGCAACAGGTGCAACTATTTTCGTGATTACTCACCGCACTACTATCTTGTCCCAGCTTGATCGCCTGCTGGTGATGAAAAATGGTGGCATCACGATGTATGGCCCTCGCGATCAGGTAATGGAAGAGCTCCGCAAGCAAAATCCCGCTGCTCAACAAAAAGCCGATCAGGTTGGCGCAGACGTGGCTTTGACTGCCGTCTGACAGGAAAATATAGATGAACCCTATCGCTAATCAAGTTGATAACTTCGCAGACCTGCCAATCTCCGACCGTAGAACACGCCGGCTTGGATTTGGCATCCTTGTTGTGGTGTTCGGAATATTCGGTACCTGGGCGTCGGTTGCCCCACTGGATGGTGCTGTACATGCTCCAGGTGTCGTTACTGTTCAAACCTATCGCAAAACTGTTCAGCACCTTGAGGGAGGTATAGTTAAGGACGTAATGGTTCATGACGGCGATATAGTCAAGAAAGGCGATCCGTTGATCATCCTTGACGATGGTCAGATGCGTGCTGAGTACGAAATGACTCGCAACCAGCTAATTGTTGCCAAAGCCATGGAAGCAAGATTGATGGCAGAGCGGGACAATAAGACCTCCATTACCTTTGATACGATGATTGAGCCCAACAGCCCTCGTGGTGTTGAAGCGCGCGTCAGTGAAGCCGAGGTATTCAGTGCTCGTCGCGGTGCGCGACTGGGGCAGATTTCGGTCTTGCAGGAACGTATCAATCAGTTGAATCAGCAGATCAAAGGCACGGACTCGATGATTGGGACTAAGGCCAATCTCGAAAAGTCTTACAGCGGTGAAATCACTGAGCTGACTGATTTGCTATCCCAAGGCTTCATTGATAAACAACGCATGCTTGAGCAAGAGCGTAAACTGGACATGCTCAAGTCCGAAGTGGCAGACCACCGCTCAAGCATCACCAAGACCCGTCTACAGATCAATGAAACACAACTGCAAATCCTGCAGATCAACAAGGATTTTAACGCTGATGTAGCGAAAGAACTGGCCGATATTCAGGCCAAGGCTTATGACCTTCAGGAGAAAACTTCAGTTCTTAATGATCGTCTGGGTAGAATCATTATTCGGGCTCCCGACGACGGTATGGTAATTGGTATGACCGTACATACCATCGGAGGGGTTGTTCGCCCTGCCACGCCATTATTGGACATCGTACCTTCAGTTTCCGATCTGATCGTCGAAGCACAAGTTTCACCGAACGACATTAACCGTGTGGCCATCGGAAAATTAGCTGATATCCGTTTCAGTGCTTTCAATACTGCAACAACGCCGGTTATTCCTAGTGTCGTTACCTCTATCTCGGCTGACCGCTTGACCAACGAGAAAACCGGTATGCCGTATTACTTAATTCGTGCCCAAGTGACACCGGAAGGTCTTAAAAAACTGGGTGATCGCAAGCTGTTGGCGGGTATGCCTGCTGATGTGCTGGTCATCACTGGCGAGCGAACCATGCTGCAATATTTGTTGCAACCTGCACGCAATGCCATTTCTGAATCGATGATCGAGGAGTGATCGTGCGCCTGTTTCCATGTTTTATGTTGGGAATGTTCGCGCTGCAGGCCCACGCCTTCGAACCGAAAACCGCCGAGCCATCCACACCAAACCCTACTGTAACCAGCGTCAGCGTCAAAGATTACGCTGCCGATTTGATGTCGTTATACCAAGAGTCGCGACTGGAAGATCCTCGCGTCTTAGCCGCGTATGCCCGTACCGAAGCCGGAAAAGAGCATTCTCGTGAGGCGTTTGGTAGCTTATTGCCTCAAATTTCTGCCAATGGCGGTGCTAACCGCATCAAACAAGTTAACGAGCAAACGAATCAAATCTACAACAGTGAGAATTACAGTATCGGGTTGAGTCAGGTGCTTTATAACAAAGCGGCCTGGGAGAATTACCAGAAATACAAAAGTCTGGCCAAACAGTCGTTATCTGAAGCTGATGAAGCTCAGGCCGAAGCAACTGTCGATCTCGCTCAGCGCTATTTCGCTGCCTTGGCGGCGGACGATGAACTTGAACTGGTCCAAGCCGAGCGGCGTGCAACGCAAAAAAATCTCGACCGGGTCAGTGCCTTGTATGAAAAAAAATACGCCATGGTCACTGATGTGCTCGACTTAAAAGCGCGGGTTGATACATTGGCCGCTCAGGAGGTTGAAGCGCGCAATCAGGTTCGTTTGAGCCGCGTCGCCCTGTCGGAAATTGTCGGCCGCCCCGTCACTGAGAGGCTCAGTCGGGTTCGCGACGACGTCGAACTTAAAGTTTCTGATGAAAGCTTGGACAGCTGGGTTCAATTGGCGCAGACCGAAAACCCTTCAATTAAGGCAAACCTGAGTGCTGTCGAAGCTGCTGAGGCCGGGCTGCGAGAAGGCAAGGGTGGTCACTATCCAACGCTCAACTTGAACCTCAGTGCTCAAAATACAAACGAAGGTTATAACAACGCTCTAGCACCAAAAACCGACAGCTACGTAGCTGGCCTCGCCTTGTCTGTACCGATCTACAGCGGTGGTGCTACCTCGGCTCGTGTCCGAGGTCTTTATCAGGATCAAATCGCTGCGGAGCAGCAATTAGAGTTCACGCGTCGCCAGGTCGTGAAAGAAACCACTAACGCTTACTTGACCGCAGACTCAAGCGTCGAAAAAATACGTGCCAACCGCACCGCGCTGTCATCAGCTGAGCAGTCGAGCATTGCCTCGGAAAAAGCGTTTAGCTATGGCGTAGTGAATGCTGTAGATGTCTTGACGGCTACTCAAAATGAGTTCAAGGCTCGTCGTGATCTACTCAAAACCCAATACGATTTCATCACGAATTTGTTCATTCTCAATCGCTGGGCCGGAAAGTTATCTGCAGAAAGCGTTGAAAGCGTGAACATATGGCTGAGTAGTAACAGTAAAACTGACTCATCCCCTGCCCGGAAAAACCAATAATGAATACACCTAGAAAATCTGTAGTTATCACTGGCGTAACCGGTCAAGACGGCGCTTACCTGACGCAGCTTTTACTTGAAAAAGGCTACAAGGTGTATGGAACTTATCGTCGCACGAGTTCGGTTAACTTCTGGCGTCTGGAAGAGTTGGGGGTTGCCTCCCATGAAAATCTTGAGCTGGTCGAGCATGACCTCACTGACCTGGGCGCCAGTATCCGTCTGCTACAGAAAGCCGAGCCAACCGAGGTCTACAACCTCGCGGCTCAGAGCTTCGTAGGCGTCTCTTTCGACCAGCCAATCACCACCGCGGAAATCACCGGTATTGGTGCAGTAAACCTGTTGGAAGCGATCCGTATCGTTAACCCGAAGATTCGCTTCTACCAGGCTTCCACCTCGGAAATGTTCGGTAAAGTTCAGCAGATCCCGCAGACCGAAAACACTGATTTTTATCCGCGCAGCCCGTACGGCGTGGCCAAGCTCTATGCGCACTGGATGACCATTAATTACCGTGAGTCCTACGGAATTTTTGGTTCCAGCGGCATTCTGTTCAACCACGAATCCCCTCTTCGCGGTAAAGAGTTCGTAACCCGCAAGATCACTGACGCCGTTGCGCGCATCTCCCTTGGCATGCAGGATTGCCTGGAGCTGGGCAACATGGACGCCAAGCGTGACTGGGGCTTCGCCAAGGAATATGTCGAAGGTATGTGGCGCATGCTGCAGGCCGATGAACCTGACACCTTTGTCCTGGCGACCAATCGTACCGAGACAGTTCGCGACTTCGTGTCCATGGCGTTCAAGGCCGTAGACATCGAACTGGATTGGAAGGGCAGTGCGGACAACGAACACGGTATCGACACCAAGACCGGCAAGACCGTTATTCAGGTCAACCCGAAGTTCTATCGTCCTGCCGAAGTCGAACTGCTGATTGGTGACCCCGAAAAAGCCAAGCGCGTACTTGGCTGGGAACCCAAGACTACGCTGGAAGAGCTTTGCCAGCTGATGGTCAAGGCTGACCTGGAGCGAGTGAAGGTCGGCAAGTCTTTCTGATATCGTTATAGATATCTAGCTAGCTAGTCATAAGGGTCGCGTGAAAACGCGGCCCTTTTTTATAGCGGTTGCCACGTAAACCGAATGCCGAATGCGGCCCACCTCTTTGTAGTGTTCAATAACACCCTCTTTTATTTTCTTTTCAATTTTCGTCCCAGGTCAGCTCATGCAAAACGAAGCAAAGGTCACCATCCACCAGTTCGCCATCAGTGTCAGTCACGGTGACGGCATCAGCAACGGGATGATGTTGACCCGCAAGCTGCTGCGCCTGGCAGGCGTCAAGTCGGATATCTATTGCATCCAACCGTCAGAGCAAATGGCCGGCGACGTACTGTGTATCGATGACTATCTGCCGGGCAGTGCCGATGCGTTGCTGGTGCATCACGGCATCGGAAACCCGGTTGAATCCTGGCTGCGTGATTTGCCCGAGCGCAAATTCATGGTGTTCCACAACATCACGCCGGGCGAGCTGTTCCCCGCCGATCACGTCATTCAGCCGATGCTGGCCCACGGCTGGGAACAGGTCGATAGCTGGCAGCACTGGCTGACGGGCAGTATTGCCGACTCCCGGCAGAA
>Ga0302216_1000078_pt1 | contig 40995 bp, 38 predicted proteins | sample II_Fen_N3_2_FD_194575 | JGI IMG/M metagenome (GOLD analysis project Ga0302216, IMG submission 194575) | Peat permafrost microbial communities from Stordalen Mire near Abisko, Sweden - II_Fen_N3_2 | ecosystem: Environmental > Terrestrial > Soil > Wetlands > Permafrost | place: Sweden: Abisko...
ATCCAGCTCTCCATCAAGTCGAAAGACGATGCTGAAGAGAAAGAAGCCATCCAGAGCCTGCGCGACAAGCCAGCTACCTCTGAGCCTTCTGCTGGTCCTACCACTCTGGGCGACCTGCTGCGTGCACAAATGGAAAAACAGAACTAAGTTCTGTCAGGCCATAGAAAAAGGGCGACTTCGGTCGCCCTTTTTTGTGCCTGAAATTTGTTGAATCAACAACTTAGAACCACATAGAGCCGACTGGTGTCAGAACTGATTATAGTCTTCAGAGAAGCTATTCACGTGTTGCTGATTCAGTAGGGATTTTGAATGAACAGGCTCATTTTAGTGTTCGCCATCGCAGTGCTTGCAGGCTGCACCGCCACCAGTGCCAAGACCCACGCCCGGCATGGCGTCAGCGGCATCGAGATCGACTGCTCAGGCTTGGGTTCCAATTGGGAGAAGTGCGAGAAGCGTGCGGCTCGGGAGTGCAAGACGCAGGGGTACAAGGTCATCACCAGGTCCAGTGATGCCAAGGACGAGGAGGGCGATTACTTGTTCGGCTGGAACCCGGCAGGCGCAGTTACCCGCACGATGCTGGTGATCTGCAATTGAGCGTGTAAGCGCTTGATAGTGAAGTCGATCTAGCGCGTAGATAAGTTATTGCATGGGCTGTTCAAATTCATCAAGTCATGCTAAAACCTTTGAAGCGCTTTTCCTAGCTGCTTGAAAAAGAAGGGAAAAATATGACGAAGTCGGAGTTGATCGAACGAATTGTCACCCATCAAGGGCTGCTCTCATCCAAGGATGTGGAGCTGGCCATCAAGACCATGCTTGAACAAATGTCCCAATGCCTGGCCACAGGCGATCGCATTGAGATCCGAGGGTTCGGTAGCTTCTCGTTGCACTACCGCGCCCCGCGCGTAGGCCGTAACCCTAAAACCGGACAGTCCGTCAGCCTGGATGGCAAGTTCGTGCCTCACTTCAAGCCGGGCAAGGAATTGCGTGATCGAGTGAACGAAGACGAAGAAGAAAACGTCTGAGTGTCTTTGGGGTAGGAGAAGATTATGCGTGGGATTAAACGCGCCGTAGTGTTGCTGACAGTGCTGGTGGTTGCACTGGTGGTTATAGCGTTTGTGCTCGAAAACCAGCAGGGCGTGTCTCTCTCGTTCCTTGGACTGGCGACCGGGCAGGTGCCGGTGTCGGTGTTTGTGATCGTGGCGTTGATTGTCGGTATGCTGATAGGGCCATTGTTAGGCGTATTGGTGCGCACTCGGCGTCATAAGTCGGTTCCTGTAGGGCGTGGCTAGGAGGAGGGGGGGGGCTCTGCCGTTCTGCAAAAGTCGTGTGCATGCTGAGGCAACCGCTCGTCAGAAAATAGCATCAAAATAGCCCATCAATTTCAGCACTGCCTCGTAATGATGCGGCCACCCTCAAGTAGAAAAGCCCGGATTCATTGGGTTTTAGCTCGCTAGTTCGAAATTTTCTTTCTGTTTTCAGATTCCTCGGACGTGTTCCATGAGTTTTTCCCCTATACGCGCAAGAAAACCTGATTGCTATGTCAATACTTGCAATATGTCAGAGAGATGGCAAAATGAAATCTGTTCTCGATAACGGGCATTTTGTGCGCTCAAAATTTGGCAGAGACGCTGGGTTTTGACGGTCATCTAACTAGAATAAAAAAGACACAATTTTGTCTGCATAACGAGCCCGCAGTTTCTTTTTTGAAGGCAGGTTTTTGTTGTGAGTAGTAGCTTCCGCGCTCCCCCGGTACAATCAGCCGACGAAATAGATTTCGTAGCGCTTTTAACGTCTATCTGGCATCAAAAAAAGCTACTGCTTCTAGTAACTCTGGCAGCCGGGCTGATTGCTGCGTGCTATGCCTTTCTGGCAACGCCCGAGTATAAAATCAGTACGGTGTTGCGCCCGGCGGCTATCAATGACCTGGATGCGCTGAATCGCTCTGAGGTTTACCCGCTCCCTCCTGCTGAAGCGCTTCTCAAAGTTGGCGCAGCACTCGAATCTTACGATACTCGTCTAGCGTTCTTCAGAGCTAATCAGAACCTATTCGAAAGGTTTGTGCGTCCTGGTCAAACCTTGGAGCAGAGTTTCGAAGAGTTTAACCGCAATTCTATTCATTTGAGTCTTCCTGATATAGATAAGAAAAACGCATTGAGTGCTTACATAAAGCTGGAGATGACTTATCCGAAGGGGATTGATGGTGTTGCTATTCTCAATGGCCTTGTCGACTATGCAATCGTCAGTGAGCGTGAGCAGATCGCTGCTGACCTGAATGTGATTGTAAAAAACCGTCTCAATGAGCTGGCAGGTAAATTCGACTCGGCTCGTTCGAACTACGATGTGGAAAAAGAGGCAAAAATTGCTTCGTTGCAAGAGGCTGATTCATTAAGGCGTGCTCAATTGCAGGATGAGTTGAAGGCACTTCGTTCTCAGTTGAAAGCATTGCGCAGCGATCGTATTGCTCAACTGAGTGAAGCTATCGGAATTGCCAAATCCTTGGGTATCCAAAAGCCGGCTACACCCTCGTCATTCAGTGAGTCGGTGAATACGGGGGCTGGCAGCGTGATGCGCACTGAAGTTAATAATCAGCAGATTCCTCTTTATTTTATGGGGAGCGAGGCGCTTAGGGCTGAGCTCACAGCGTTACAGCAGCGAAGGTCGGATGATTTCACTGACTCTCGCATTGCTCAGATCGCCAAGGAACTTCAGCTGCTGGCGTCCAATCGCGAAGTTGAAGTGCTGAATGCACGGAAAAATGAGGATATTTTTCTCGCAGGTGTTCAGCCATTGCGTGGGGAGATGAGTCGTTTGGGTAGTCTGAACATCGATATGACGAGTCTGAAATTAGTGACTGTCGATCAGCAGGCGCTTGAGCCGTTGGCCCCGGCTAACCCAAATCGTCTACTTGTCGTATTGCTTGGCTTATTTGGTGGGGCTGTACTTGCAATCTTCATCGCGCTCTTGAGGTATGTCATCCTTTCAAACCGTGCCAATGTAAAGGAAGGTGTTACAGGCGCGCCAGTTCCATTCTTAAAGACTCATGCGCGTGGCGATGCTCTGGCAGATCGGCAGCATTACTCGGACCAGGCGGCTCGGTAGTCATCTTGGATTGTGGGGCGCCAGGCCCCACAACGTATCGATGTGGTCATGCCTCGGCAAATAGTTGAGCAAACACCGCTCGTTTAATCTGATCATGCATAAAGTGATAAGTCACACTTGCGTCTTCGTTTTGTGGAAGGGCTGCAATGTGTGTGAAACCAGCAGTCTCCACCAGCGCTCGCCGTAATACAAAAGACCGAACCCATGGGTCTAGAAACGCGTAAGTGGCTCTGTACAGTGTCCTCACGTCTATGCCGGCTACTTCTAGGTGAGGAGCCAGGGAGGGTAAGTAGCTCGCTAGTATGATATCGCCGTCATCGATTCCCGGTGCCATGTAGAAACATGTCGCAGAGGTGCGTCCTTTCATTAGGTGTGACCAAAGCACGCAATCGGCACCGCGTACCTCCGGCAAGTGGCCTGGGTGTATATGAATGAACTTGAGAGCGGTGATCTCCAGCAACCGTTTGGGTACGATTCCGCCACCTGTGAATAGTATCTGCGTTTGTGGAAGAGAGCGTAGTCGGTCGTAGAGCGCATCGTCTGCCAGGCTTTCTATCATTAGCGTTTCTACGTCAGGCGAATAGCCGTTCAAATCGCCTAATGCCAATGCCTCATCTACGTCCCTATCCGAAAAGCACAGTTTGTTTTCGACGGTTTTTCTTATCGAGTGATAAAGAGATTTCTCTGTTTTTCGAAGTGTCGTCGGCCAATAATGGATACTGTTTTTTTGCCTGGATTGTGCATAGGCCAACTTCAAGTTTCCTGGCAGAAAGCGCCCGATAGGTTTCCGGGATACCAGGTCATTCTTTGATACGAGATGAATTATTTTTTCAGGCTTCAGGCCCATGCTCTTCAGGGTGGCCAGGTACGCACGAGCGATGGGCCCTTCCCAAAACAGGACCGTGATCGGGAGCATTCCAATGTTAACCGCCATCTGGGTGTTCGCGATCATTTCAGGGAGCGGTGTTTCGGTGCGTGGGAACGTTGTCAGAAATTGCTCAGCCTCGGTATTAATCAGAGATACCAGGCTTGGGTCCACAGCAATGTTTTCTGCACCCAAGCTGTCCAGAAGTTTGAGTACGGCGTTAAGCCTTTTGACCGCACAAGCTATGTTTCTATCGCTGGCTAAGCGCCTGAAGTCTTTGAACAGTAGCGCCAGTGCCAAGGGTTGCAGTTCGGCAGTCAGGCGGCTGGCGGACGCCTTGGCGCCGCTTTCTTGGTAGCCTTCGTAGAGGCACTTGGAAATCTCAACGCGCTTTGAGAGGAATTGCATGGCTTGGTGTACATCATCTGTCCATGCAGCGGGCTCAGCTGCGCCGCGCAATACAGATGCAGTGTCAAAGTAAGCGTCTTGCTTGCGAAGAGTCGGTGCTGCGGGCAAGTAGTTGCGGATAAAACGCTCGATCATCATGGGCTTAAGCTGCCTTTGCTATTTTTTGATGGGCGACTTGCAGAATATTGGCAACCGTCCAGTACAGCACCATCCCGGAAGGGAATGAGTAAAACAGCAGGAAAAATCCCAGTCCCATCAGTCCGGTAGTGAGGCTTTGACGCAGCGATGACGTTCCGTCGGGTGGCGGCGCTGGGTTAAGTTTTATACTCAGTATCGTTGTCAGAGACATCAGTACGGGGAGTAAGTTGAAATGGGAGCCAAACAGAGGTAAATCTATTCCCAGTGAAAACAACTGGTCTGGTTCAGCCAATGTTTTCATCCATAGGAAAGATGCATCTCTCAATTCAAATGTTTGCCCTAGCAAATGGTAAAGCGAAATGAATATAGGCACCTGAATCAGCACAATCAAAAGCGGTTTCAACCCTGCCAGCGGGCTTACTTTGTGATGCTCGTAAAGCTGAAGGATTCTTTCACTCTGCTCTCCTCCTTTGTAGTTTTTACGAATATCTTGTAGCTCAGGCTGGATACGGGCCTGAATAGCTGAAAACTTCTTCTGGGCCTGAATTGCGTTCTTGGCGATTGGGTATACCGCCAAACGTACGAGTACAGCCAGCAGGATGATCGCAATACCCCAACTTCCGACTATTTGCTGGATGAAGTGCAATAGATGCATGATGGCCAGGCTCAACCATCGCATCCAATCCCACAGCCCGGAAAACAGCAACCCGTCCAATTCCGGCGCTTGAGCGATGAGTGCTGCATAGGCTTTACCACCTCCAAACACGCTCCATTGATAGGATTGAACGGGTTGGCTGTCCTGTTCTCCGACGGGAAATAGGATGTTGACGTTGGTTTCGAACGAGGCGTGCTCGGCGTCGCCAACTAAGGATTGCGGAATGTTGGCTTGCCAGGTAGCGCGCTTCGCGAGATCGTTGGAGGGCGCCATAATCAGGGCTAGGTAACGGCTTTGAAGGCCTACCCACTTCCACTGACCTGCGTCATGAGATGTGTATCCATCTGGCAGATCGGTATTGTTCAATCGACGTGTCGTGATGCCTTCGGGGTTGCGATAAACAAGCTCAGTGAACGAATAAATACTTTGCCCCATACCTAGGCCGGTGGCAGGTATTTCGCCAATACCGGGTCCGACCTGCAGGACAAGGTAATCGGCCTGGTTCGGTTTCACATTTTTCAGGTCCAAGTCCAGCGCGAAGTCAACGCGCCACTGGTTTTCCTGCAGTCGCCAGGTCTTCCGGATGCTGAACGGTAGCTCAGGGCTTTCCAGGCCGATCACTATGGCGTTGGGCTGCTGTTCAACGATCTTCCATCCGCCAGCGATTAGCTGCCAATCAGTCAAAGACTTACCGTCAAGCTCGCCACTCAGCAAAAATAGCTGTCCCTTGGGCGCGGCCATGTCTTGAGCGTGCCCAGATGCACCGCGCAATTGAGGAAGCGACCAGTGCTCAACGGCGCCCGATGATAGGTTAAAGTCCAAATGCAAGTTTGCATTTGAAAGTGCGGCCGTTGGCTGATCTGCTGCTTGCGCGACTTGAATAAGCAGCAGCAGCAACCAGCAGAACCAATTGCGCGGAGTGTGTTTTTTATGCGAGGGCATGGGAATGACTTTTGGCTGCGTTTGGCGGGAGGATATTTAAGTTCGCAGACGAGCTAGCGCCTGCAAGCGCCCGGCAGATTGAACTAACGTGGCGGGCTGCTTGCGAACACTAGTAAACTTACTTTTTCTCGGTGTCAGTTTCTTTTTTCATGACATCTTTGCGCAAGCCGAGCATGCGCAATAAACGGTGCCAATAGAGTTTCATCACCATGGCAATTGCCGCCAGTGCTCCCAGAATACCTTGCAGCATGGCACTCCCAGTGCCGGGGTCGAGGTAGGCGAACGCATTGATTGGCAAGAGAACCAAGCAGAGCAAGGCGACTATTGAGAAGTTGGAATTTTTCATGAACTACACCCCATTATTACTTAATTAAAGAAACCAAATAAGCAGCAGCTGTGTCGCCGCTTTGCCCTGAGTTATAAATCCAGCGCTGACGTATATTTTTCAGCGCTGTTTGCCATTTTTTTGAATCGACAGCCATGGCGCACGCAATATTTCCTAGCTCTGCTAACTTGTCCGTTGGTACCACAACACCTAAGTGCTCGCGTGCCTGTACTTCAATCGGTTCAATGCCGATTGCTGTGTATTCTGAATTGAGTACTTTGCGTGGGACGTCTGCAAATATGACCGGGCGTTCCAGCCCCAGCGAAAACTCCAATGCCGCACCGGACCAGTCGCTGAGCATGATATCCGAATCTAGCAGCGAGGTGGTGGCATCACTGTCTTCATCCAGTCGGAATCGCGGCTCATCGCGGTAATATGCGGCAATGACATCCAGTTTGTCGGGCGTCAATTTGCGCGTGCGGGGATGGGGGCGTAGTACTACCTTCAGGCCGGCATCGATCAGCGGTCTGATCACATCAAGCCCGTGGCGCTCAATAAGGCCATTTTCACCCCATGTAGGCGCTACCAGTATCTGCACGGGTTCACCGTGACGTTCGTGAGGGCCTTGACGGCCGCTTTCGAGGATCGTATCAAGACGTCCGTAACCATGCTCTATCAGAGCTTTTGGACGCAGGTCGAGTAGTTTTTCCCTGGCCCTGGTCTCTGTAACGTGGTGAGGGCCGACGCACAGAATTGAATCAAAATGATCAAATGCCGCTGCACGGTAAATCATGTGTGTGCTGACGATCGAGTGATGCAGGTATGTATAGTGCACCGAAAAGGGCGAGCGTTTGATGTGAAAGCTCTGCAAGTCAGGCATGGTCATCAAGAGAACATCTGCGTCCAATGTGGCAAAGAACAGTGTGCGCATAGTGCCTTCACCAATATAGAAAGAACGCATTCCTTTCAGCGGTTTTTCCAGTAAAGGGTCGTTCTCGGCAGACGTCACATATAAGATCGGTGCGCCATGATTCGCTTGGAGTGCTTTGTAGATGGGTTCAAAGTAAGTCCAATAGCCGCGACCCTCGGAATAGAACACCAGCATGCGCTCTTCGCGTGGGATACGTTTGAACGCTTGCAAGCCCCTCCACTCGCGGAGCATTTTGCGTATAGCAGTGAGCATGCTCAGTCCCTAAGCCGGATGAATGTGTCCAACTGCCCGCTGCGAAGCAGTTCATGATATTGGTTCAGGTCTTCGACGGTGTCGACTTCCAGCCATCCGTTATCAGTGAATGCAGCCCGGGCACTCCACCCCGTATCGATCAGATGCTGCAAAAACGTCGTCATGTACATATTATCGAAATCTTTTCCGTCTCGTAGAACAGTACGGTCCAGTTTGTACCAGGCATCGCGAAAAGCTTTTACGCAATCCCCTCTAACTTTGATCAACCCCATGTACTGCCCTTGGACATCGCTATAGGTCGACGGCTTTTTTCCAAGCTCGGTGATACAGTTTTCGCTGTTTAGCTTCAGTGTTTCTGCATCGGACAGCGGGTTCTCCATGCGGATTTCCCAGAACCGGCGCCACTCTCGATCTATTGAGATCGCAAGCGGGGCGTCGGTGGCTAGTAAGCTCTCAAGTACTGACTGTTCATAGATGATGTCGCCGTAAGCGATAAGCAAATCCTCTCCATCGACCATCCATTCTTGCGCGCAAAATAGAGTAGAGACCATGTTGGTGCTAGCGAAGCGGGGGTTGTGCAGCACTTCAACTCCTTGTCCCTCAAGACAGTCGGCGCGATACCCGCCTACCAGCGCAATATCGTTCAATCCCGCAGCTCTCAGCACATCCAGTTGGCGGTGCAGCAGGGGACGTCCATGCAGTTCAACCAGGCACTTGGGCCGATCATCCGTAAAAGGGCGCAGTCTTGTGCCTTGACCAGCTGCTAGGATAATTACGCGCATGGTGTGTCCTTACTAAAGAAGATGTGACGAATAAGCTTTGCATCAAGGATGGCGTTAGCGGAGGGCCTCTCGGGATGCCACATTATGGCTGTCCAGGGAAGTTGGCGGTGAACAAATGCCTCGATGGAGCCGTCGTCTGCCCAAGCTTGGGCTAGCAAGTTTTCTGCCAGATCCTTAGGCTGAATGCCCCAGCCATGGAAACTGTTGACTTCTCGATAGTCTGCCAGCAGTGGTGCTTGCTCTATAACGCTGATGGTGTGTGTGCAGCTAACGTGACCGGAGAGAGCTGTGAGGCTGCCACCCAGAAAATGATTGAGCATTTGCATTCCGCGACAAACTGCCAGCACCGGAAGGTTCATGTCTCTGGCCCTGGCTAATAGAGCCGTCTCCGTAGCGTCGCGCTCTGGTGAAGAGTTGACGGCCGCGGGCAGATGGGCGAGATCATTTCCACCACTTAATATAAGACCGGCAACATTTTGGCGCTCAAACCAGCGGTCAGCCGATAATAGCCCATTGGGTACCGGTACCAAGTCGATCCCCAGCTTTTCCATGAGAGTCGACCAGCGTTGATCAAGGCAATCACGCTGCTCGTCGTACCCAGCGACCCGTTCAACGCGCTGTGTAATTGCAATACGCACTACCGGATCACCCGAATCATGCGATTACCGGCATCCAGCTCCAGGCTTTGCGCGGCCGCCAATGTGCGATATTGCGTCTCGCCGACTCCTAATGCTGCCGGCAAGCCAAACTCCGCTGCGCGGATGGCCATGTGCGAGTTGGCGCCGCCATACATGGTGATCAACCCCGCAATCTGTCGACCGAAGAGCCAGTCATAGCCGGGATCGGCCTGGGGAATCATTGCGATCTTGCCGGCAAGATCCTGTTCATCCGAGCTTTGGCTTAAATCCACGCAGGTGCCTCGTGCTACGTTCGTGCCAACAAAGTTGGGTTGTGTCGCTGGATAGAGGAATACGTTGAAGTCCTCTGCCGAACATATTAGGGGCGGCAGCTCGATAAGTTGTATTTGCTCATGTTCGGCTCTGCCTTTATCGGCTTCCGCTAACAAGCGCTGACTGAGCTCCTCGGGGCTGGCCCCTGAGCTTCTTAACATCATGAGTTTGTTGATTTCTATGTAGGCCAAGTCTTCACGGGAAAGGCCCAGTGGCTCAGCCCAGTTCACCAGCACATCCAGCGCCATGGAAAGATTGCGGGTGAAAGCAAATTTGGCGTATTCGCGACCCTCGATGGCCTTTCTTAAAAAGAGTTCCAGTTCATCGGCGCTGCATACAATGCCTTGCTCGTTCAGGGCATTAGTAAATCGTTGGCGCGCCCGTTGCCATAGTTGGCCATTGACCAACTGTGCTGAGGGTTGTGAAGCCGCACTCTCGACGAGAGGCACCAGGTAGCGTTCGGGGTCCGCTCGATAGCTCAGCGAGTTGATGTCATAGGTGCCCGGTCGCAGATGACCGTACTTATGCACAAAGTTTTCACTGCTCATCTCACCCTTGGAGCAACTCAACGCATCCTGGCTCAGTGCGTGGCTGACGGTTCTAATAGTGCCCAGGAAGTCGTCCATTTCCTCTTCGGTCAAGACACCGGTGCTGACCGCGGAGCGCAGGAACGTGATGGCAACAAAAGCACTGCGCGCCAAATGCGCGAAAGGCAGTGCGCCGTAGCGACGACAATCGTGTAGCAGTGTCCAGACTTGCTCCAGGGGTAGCATAGGGGACGAGGCAAGGTGTGCAAAACGCTGTTCAAGTGTATCTAAGGCGGCAAGGTCCTGGTTGTTGCGCGAAAGGGCGCGTTGGCTGATGTCCCTTAGTGCGTCGCGCAGTTGCTCAACCTCGTGGCCGGCAAAACCGCCATGCGTCATCAGTCGCTCATGCCAGCGGTCGAAGTCCAAGGCAAAGCAAGTAGGGACAACGTCAAACTCTACCTTGTCGTGAAGATGGGGGTGGCGCTCCAGCCAAGATAGGTAAAAGTCAACTAGGCGGCCAGCAAGGGCATCATCCAGAGGCTTGGGAATAAAGGAGTTAAAACTTGCGCGGATATCAACATAAGGGTGGCCGGCAAAACTGATCAATAGCGGTTGTGGGCGAACATCCCGGTAGCCGTACTCGGCCCGTTGGGTGGCCCACGTCTCATCCATGATCAGATATTGGTAGAGGCTGACCGATAGAGGGGTCGGCTTGGTTCCAATGATTTCGGCGGGATTCCAGTCCGGCATGATCCCGAATAAGCCTCGCTGCCCCACAACGAACGGCGCCGGTTGCTGCAGTCGGTTGAACAGTTCACGGGCTTCGTCCAGGCGTTTCAGGATGTCCGCGTCGCTGCCGTCCCATCTGGAATGATCTACCGCGATGGGGCGAACCTGCAGGATGTGTAATCCTGCGTCGGCTGTAATCGCAAACTCAACGTCCAGAGAATCGTAACCCAATAAAGATTCAATCTCCCGCAACGCAGGAAGCAGTCCCCGCAACCGTTCGGGAATATTCGTGCTGTGCGTGCAGGCGTCACGCCTCAGCAGCAGTGTCTTGTCATCGTGACTGCTGCCACTGGTGATCGATTCAGTACTACCGCTTGTGTCATCGTAGTTGACTACGTAATAGGGAGCGCCGCTGCTCAAACTGCGAGTGAACGCGACGCCGCTCGCAAGCACTTTTTCCAGCATGGGTTGAACCAGCACCTGATTCTCAGGGTTGGTATCACTATAAGAGGCGATAACGTGCTCAATTGCGTCTTTCAGGCTGGTAGCGTTACGGCCATCGATGTTCAGCAGGCTGGTATAGGCGCCGGCATTCGAGTTGACAAATCCGTCTTCGGACAGCGCACTGCTGCGAATAACCAAGTGTTGATCGGGGAAGTCTTGCTGGATGGTGTCAATCAGTGACTCGGGGATTTCCCGCCACTGGGCCACGGTGAAGCTGACTTGATCTTCAATTCGGCTAAGCTTGACCATTCGACGCAAACGGCGAAGAGTCTGTGCTTTGGTGCCTAATACGAAATGTGCGAGATCTTGAGGCTCATTGAGTTCGGCCCAGTCACCTTGTACGTCAACCGCTTGAACATTCATTCCCTGGCAACGCAGCGCTTCAATGAGATCAGAGAGGTGACCCTTCTGGAAGCGCTGTTGCAGGTCAACTTTGGATTCCTGCAAGTATTGGACTGCCCGCGGCCCAAAATGAACGCACCCAACGAACTCCGCCGAGGCGAGGCTAGACGGGATGTCGGGTCCCAGTCGCGTGATCAACTGTCCGAAAAGGCAGACTTTCTCGCTACGCTCCAAGTCTGAACGAGTACGGCCTGCGTAGCGCGTACGCCAGTGGCTGTCGACTGCAACACTGATATCGGCCTGTGACTCGACCATGGCGTCAATCAAGCTGCGACGAAACAGGATGTCAGAGTAGGAGACCAGGCTCTTGGTTTTATCAGTCAGGTCAACTTGCAGAAATGAATAGGCAGATTGGGTAACCTGCCAGTCGGCGTTAATCCAGTAGTTGAAGTCGGGGTACCGTTCCTTGATCGTATCCACTTTGTAGCCGCCCACAAAGTGAACGTCCGACGCGCGCGAGGTCGTGGCGTGAAGCAGCCAGTCGATAACGCGCGTGTGGCCAGAAGCACTGCGTAATGCAGCGTGTTCGTCACCTTGGAAGGGCTTGCCTGCCCCGAGAAAAATTACGGCTGACTGCATGAGTGTTTCTCGTTGTCCGTGAGCAGGTGTGATCGTTGGTTCGATAGTGCCATTACCCATTACCAGCCTTGTGCGCCTTCGCTCCAATAGCCGAAGGCGAAGCAGTTGCGGTTAGGGTCAAGCAGCTCTGGATTTAGTCTTGAGGCGATCATGCAGGAGGCATAAGCGCCATGCGCCAGCAGCTTGTAGTCCGCGCCATTGGATCGATATATGTACTGAGGAGTCTTCTCCTGGCTGAGTTCGGGGTCTCGGGGCAACTTTTTGATAAAGGTAGGCGCCAAGCCTGGTATCCAATCAGCATCTGAGCTTCCCCAGATACTGTATAAACCGTCGAAGCCCTGACTGAGTGGGTAGCTGCCTTTTGCTTGGTGATATTTTTCCAATGCGTCCCGGATTTCAGCTAGGTTGTGTATGCGCAGTTCATAGCGTGTCATTTCGGACGCTCTGAATGTAATTGCTCCGGTGGATTTTAGTACGGATAAAAAATCGTCATCTCTTGGAATACTGACCGTCATCTGAGTATCAAAATCAAAAGAGGAGTTTTGATCTTTGACTATATCTAAGTAAAGCTTATCGTCGTCGTATTGAGGTGTTGCGTTTAGAAGGTCTACTCCTGCGTATTCGCTGCATTGAGAATTGCCCGGCGCGTGAAGGCACAGTGTTCTGGCGAGGTCAGTCAGGCTGCTAAGTTCGCTGTTATATATTATTGAGTCATTGGCGACGGACGGCGCCTTGATCATCAAAAGTGGGCGGTATCGATTATAACCCCATAGTGGGTGATCGTTGAATGTGATACCGTCGGGATCAGATTCGAAGTAGTTGGCAGGAGCGCCATGATCACTTTTTACGATGAGAGTCGTTTGATCGTAAATGCCAAGCGCTTTGAGCTTCTCTATGTAAGTTGCGGTCTGTTGAAGTGCGCAGTAGGTTTCATTTAGCAGGCCTTGATAGTTTTGATTAGAGTTGAACCACTCTGCACTATCGCTTCTATAAGTGCAACTTTCGTCAAAGTCTACAGGGAAGTGAGTGTGCAGGAAGTGCATGAAGCGCACTGTGCGTTGGGAGTCGGTAACGTGTAGATTTTGAGTGAGCGCTACCAGGTCGTCGCTTTGTAGGGTGTTCTGCGCGTCCCACGGCGCACCTTGATGGACCAGTATTCGCTGCGTTTTTGAGTCTTGCAGGTAGGTCTGTTTGACGGTTCGAAGTTCTTCGGCTACAAATTTGGCCAAAACTGGCGAGCCAATGCGCGCCGCAATATGTGGGTAAAAGCTTAGGGCAATCGACGCTTGTTCGCTGAAACTGCTATCGATAAGGGTTCCGGGGATCATGACGTCTGGTAATGTGTCATTGAATGCGCTGTATACCCCGTATGTCACGACATCCGAGGAGGCCAGTTGCTCGCGTTTTATTGAGTTTGTTTTTTTTGACAGCTTCTTACTCAGCTCGTCTGATAGGGGGCTTAATGCTCTAAAATTCATATTTCCGTAAATTTCAGAGCGTAGCGAGGCCTCCGTTGCTGGCGCTATGGAAATGGCATTGTCATAAAAAATGAAGTCCTTGAAGGCACTTTTCAAAACCGGATGTTCTTCAATTACCTGCTTCGCTACGTTGCCGGCTAGGCCGTCGAAACTTAGAACGATAACATTATCGTTTTTGGAGAGGCCGGAGAAACGCCCCATAGATGCCCCTGTTTCAATAAGTGTATAAGCGGCGGATCCTAAAGATGTTGAAAGTAAAATCAGTACGAACGCTTGGGTTGCAGGTCTGATTTTTGTATAAGTCAACAAAGTCAGGATGAGTGTGAGGCAGCCCACTACTATCAAGTTTCGATAGTTAATAGGTAAAACCTCAGGGGAGGCCATGCCTGCTTGGCCCGCTAAGGGTAGCAGCAGGCCTGAAAGGGATGCCCAGAATATAATGAAATAAAGTATTCCCGAGGCTAGCCAGTTCAGGCGTAACCAAATCAAAATTGTGGAGGCTGCAAAAAAAAATAAACTTGCTATAGCGGTCAATACTATCGAGAAAAGGAAAAAATCCTTTATGCTGAAGTTTACGTCGCCTAGCGCAAGATAAACGACATAGAGGGGAACCCATAAAAACAATGTGGATGCAGTCAGGAGTGAAAGTGCTGAGCGTTTTAAAAGTGTAGGCATGCAGTTTGTCGGTTCCTTTGCAAATGTAATGAGTGGTTTTTATAAGATGGGTAATTTTATAGGAAAAATCCCGCGCATTCAGCTATTTTGCGAACCTTGTTTGTTTTTTGCTGTCGAGCATGTTGAGGCGCGTCTGGCTACGCCCCGTCGTCTGGGGGAGTATTGGGCGCGCCCCGCAATGGAACGAGTCATGCAAAGGTTACTGAAAGCTTCTAATGGCCGTATAATCCGTCAATTTATCGTTGTCGGGGTGAAACGTGGTCAATCGGCGGCGAGTATAAAACACAAGCGGTTGCGTACCTAGGCGTCTCCATGCGTTCAACTCATGCCTTGATGCAGGGGGGCTAACGGCTTTGCGTGGGCGATGCTATTTTTATCGTTAGTGGCACGAAGGTGGCCAACTCAGGTCCGGCTGTTCAATCGAGCCCATGCCTGGTGATGTTAAATAGCGGCACTCATACCCGTTGATGGTCGTAAGGTGCAGGATGGCAGCATTGGTGGTGGGATTGGCCCTTGAGCGTATGACCATAATCGAGCTGGTAGGCTCTCTGCCAATGCATGCTTCTAGTGTCTTTTCAACGTGAATTTTAAGAAGCGAACTGTGGTCACCATGTCAACTGTAACCTTGTCCAATGAAAGAACATTCTCCTCTGATCCGGGTTTAACCCTCTTGGACAGCGCAAAAAAGCAAGGTGTAGTCCTTGAATACAGCTGTCGTTCGGGTCGATGTGGGGTCTGTAGGGCTCATGTGATCGGCGAGACCGAGGTCATTCATCACCACGAGTCCATTTTGTCCCCTGAAGAGCTGGCGTCGGGTTACATTTTGACATGTTGTCGCACCGCTTTGAGTGATGTCCGGCTGGATATCGAGGATTTGAGTCAGTTTGCGGATATCAAGAGCAAAACACTTCCCTGTCGCGTGGATTCATTCAAGCGTCTGGCCGATGACGTGGTAGAGGTGGTCTTGCGGTTGCCGCCTAAAGATCCACTGAACTATATGCCTGGCCAGTATGTTGACATTATCGGGAAAGATGGGGTGAGGAGAAGCTACTCAATTGCGAATGCGCCCCGCCAGGATGGGAGGCTGGAGTTGCAGATTCGTAAGGTTGAAGGCGGGGTGATGAGCCAATACTGGTTTGAGGAGCTCGCCACCAATGACTTGCTCCGGCTTGAGGGGCCGCTGGGCACATTTGCCCTGCGCAACACCTCGCTGGAAAATTTGGTGTTTTTGGCGACGGGTACTGGAATCGCGCCAGTGAAGGCTATTCTTGAACAACTGAAAGCCAATCCCGAGCAGGTGGCGAATAAAAAGGTATGGGTTTACTGGGGCGGACGTCACGCCAAGGACATTTATTGGCAGCCTGAGCTTAGTTCGCCGGCAGTCTTTTTCGTACCTGTGCTTTCACGACCCAATGATAGCTGGAAGGGGCGCACCGGTTATGTGCAGGATGTGCTTGAGCACGACGGTATCGATTTGGCTGATGCGGTGGTATACGCCTGCGGCTCCGAGCATATGATTCATTCGGCTAAAGAAAAACTTGTGACTCTTGGCCTTCCACGCAAAAATTTCTACTCCGACGCTTTTGTGAGCTCGAATTAATTAAGGATAAAAGATGAAAGCTGTGATTTTGGCTGGCGGACTAGGCACCCGGTTGAGTGAAGAGACCAGTACCCGGCCCAAACCCATGGTCGAGATTGGTGGCAAGCCAATTTTGTGGCACATCATGAAGATGTATTCTGCTCACGGTATCAATGATTTTATTATCTGCTGTGGTTACAAGGGCTATGTAATCAAAGAGTACTTTGCGAACTATTTTCTGCATATGTCGGATGTCACGTTCAATATGCGTGACAACACCATGGAGGTGCATGACAAGCGCGCTGAAGCCTGGAATGTGACACTGGTTGATACCGGCGATGACTCCATGACGGGCGGACGTCTGCACCGTGTTGCCGACTATGTGAAGGATGAAGAGTCTTTCTGTTTCACCTATGGCGATGGCGTTGGCGACATCGATATCAGTGCGACCATTGAGTTTCACAAGAAGCACGGTAAGGCTGCAACCCTGACGGCGACATACCCGCCAGGTCGTTTTGGTGCGCTGGATATTCGTCAGGGACAGGTGCTCAATTTCAAGGAAAAGCCCAAAGGCGATGGCGCCATGATCAATGGCGGCTTCTTCGTGTTGAAGCCGGAGGTGTTGAAGTACATTACTGGCGACGCCAGCGTGTGGGAGCAGGAGCCTTTGATGAAGCTGGCCTCGGATCAGCAACTGATGGCCTATGAGCATCATGGGTTCTGGCAGCCGATGGATACGCTGCGCGACAAGCATTTGCTTGAGGAACTCTGGATGTCTGGTAAGGCACCCTGGAAGACGTGGGAGTGAAAATGAAAGCCGCTGTAACTCCTGCCTTCTGGAAAGGCAAAAAGGTATATCTGACTGGACACACCGGCTTCAAGGGAAGCTGGCTTTCCCTGTGGCTGCAGAGTATGGGGGCAGAGGTCATGGGTTATGCCCTTGCGCCGCCGACGACGCCGGCTCTTTTTGAAGAGGCCCGTATAGAGAAGGGGATGCAGTCTCAGATTGGTGATATCAGAGACCTGCAGGCTGTCACGCAGAGCATGGTCAGTTTTAATCCGGATATTCTGATTCATATGGCTGCCCAGCCATTGGTCCGCCTTTCTTATAAACAGCCTGTCGAGACCTATGCCACGAATGTGATGGGTACCGTGCATGTGCTGGAAGCTGCGCGTCAATGCCCCAACCTGAGGGCAATTGTTAACGTGACTACGGACAAGTGTTACGAAAACCGTGAATGGGAGTGGGGCTATCGAGAAGATGAGCCCATGGGCGGGCACGATCCCTACAGCAACAGCAAAGGCTGCATGGAGCTTGTAACGTCAGCGTATCGCAACTCCTTTTTTGGCAAAGAGCAACCCGTCGCTCTCGCGTCTGCTCGCGCCGGTAATGTGATTGGTGGCGGTGACTGGGCCGAAGATCGCCTGATTCCGGATATACTCGCCGCCTTCGAGAAGCAGCAGCCGGTTATTATCCGCAACCCCCAGGCGACCCGGCCTTGGCAGCACGTGCTTGAGCCGTTGAGTGGTTATCTCGTGTTGGCCGAAAACCTATGGGCGCGCGGTCAGGACGTGGCCCAAGGCTGGAACTTCGGTCCGAAGGATGAAGATGCCCGGCCTGTCGACTGGATTCTGGATCACATGGTGAACACCTGGGGAGAGGGCGCAAGCTGGGCTCTGGATCAGAATCCCCAACCCCATGAGGCCCGTTATTTGAAACTCGATGTGTCAAAAGCCCGCGCACATCTGCATTGGTCGCCTACGTGGTCATTGGAGACGACATTGGCATACATTGTGAATTGGCATAGAGCCTGGCTCAAAGGACACGATGTCCACGCTCTTTGCCTCGCAGAAATCAATGCCTACATGGCCGCCATGTCTTCATGCGGCAAGTAACTCATATTTTTCAAGCAGGAAACGCCATGACACCCGATATGCTTCGCCAGGAAATCAGTAAACTCGTAGAGCAGTATGCTCAAGTCGCCCTGGCGCCCAAACCTTTCGTTGCTGGCGAAAGTGTTATCCCGCCGTCAGGCAAGGTTATTGGGGCTCGTGAGCTGCAATTGATGGTCGAGGCATCCCTGGATGGATGGTTGACTACCGGGCGCTTCAATGCAGAGTTTGAGCGGAAACTGGCTGAGTTCCTGGGCGTTAGATTTGCGCTGTCGGTCAACTCTGGCTCTTCTGCCAACTTGGTTGCCTTCAGTACACTGACCTCGCCAAAGCTAGGTGATCGTGCGATCAAGAAAGGTGACGAAGTGATCGGTGTTGCTGCCGGCTTCCCGACTACGGTTAATCCAATCGTGCAGTTCGGCGCCATCCCGGTGTTTGTCGATGTCGATATGGTCACTCACAACATTGATACCAATTTGATTGAGGCGGCGATTACGCCCAAGACCAAGGCAATCATGCTCGCCCACACTTTGGGTAACCCATTCAACCTGGGTGCAGTCAAAGCTATCTGTGACAAGTACAACCTGTGGTTGATCGAAGACTGCTGCGACGCCTTGGGGGCTACCTATGACGGTAAGCTGGTAGGGACTTTCGGTGACATCTGCACCTTGAGCTTTTACCCGGCTCACCACATCACTATGGGCGAAGGGGGGGCGGTTTTCACCAATAGCCCGCAGTTGAAAGTTATCGCTGAGTCTTTCCGTGACTGGGGGCGTGACTGCTACTGCGCGCCGGGTTGTGACAACACCTGTGGCGATCGTTTTGGTCAACAGTTTGGCAGCCTGCCACAGGGCTACGACCACAAGTACGTGTACGCGCACTTAGGCTACAACCTCAAAATCACCGATATGCAAGCGGCCTGTGGCCTTGCGCAATTGGATCGTGCTCAGGAGTTCATTGACACCCGCAAGCGCAACTATGTGCTGCTGAAGGAGCGTCTGAGCAGTCTGTCAGACTTCCTCGAAATTGCCGAGCCTACTCCAAACAGCGATCCTTCCTGGTTTGGCTTTCCGGTGACATTGAAAGAAAGCGCAGGCGTCCAACGCGTTGATCTGCTGAAGTTCTTGGATCAGAACAACATTGGTTCACGTTTGTTGTTCGCAGGGAACCTCACGCGTCAGCCGTACTTTCAAGATATTGAATACCGCGTAGTCGGCGAGTTAACTAACACTGATCGCACGATGAACCAGACTTTTTGGTTGGGTATTTACCCCGGCCTAGGTCAAGAGCAATTTGATTATGTCGGTGAAAAACTGGAAGAATTTTTTGGTGTTAACTTTTAATACATGACTTGTAAAGGGCACGCAGATGGATCGGCAAGAAACAGGTTTTGCAGGATGCTTTGAGTTGAAATGTAATGTACTCAGCGATAATAGAGGTGCATTCGTCAAGACTTTTCATAATGAAGTTTTCGAGGCGATGGGCTTACGAACTGATTGGAAAGAAGAGTACTATTCTGTTTCCAGTAAGAACGTAGTTCGAGGGATGCACTTTCAAACTCCGCCTTTCGAGCATGCAAAACTTGTTTACTGCCTCCAAGGAGAGGTGCTTGATGTTGTTGTTGATTTGCGTGTGGACTCTCCAACTTATCTGCAGTGTCGGTCTTTTGAGCTAAGTCCTGCTCGAGGTAACTCGATTTATATACCTGCCGGTATAGCGCATGGCTTTCTGTCCCTGACGGATGGGGCAGTCATGCAGTATAAGGTTACAAGCGTTTACTCTCCTGAGCATGATGCAGGCGTATTGTGGTCTTCTATTGACTTTAAGTGGCCAATTGAAACTCCTATTGTGTCTGTTCGTGATAATCAGCACGTAGGGATAAATGAATATGCTTCGGCATTTTCAGTGGGATAGAGGCAATGATGAAAGTATTGGTAACTGGTGTCACCGGCTTTATTGGTGGGGCGCTCGTCCGACGTCTGGTCCGGGAAGGTTGGAATGTCTCTATTGTTGTACGTGAAGAGTCTGATATTTCTGGATTAACGGATGTGATTTTATATGTAGATAAGTTTATATATGATGGTAGTACTGAGTCGTTAATTGAGATACTGAGTGTGTCTAAGCCTGAGCTTATTTATCATCTAGCCTCATTGTTTTTGTCCGAACATTTACCTCATGATGTGACTAAGCTGATTCAATCTAATGTGCTTTTTGGTACGCAGTTGCTTGAGGCTATGAGCGTAAATTCGGTTAAAAAAATTGTTAACGCTGGTACGTCTTGGCAGTATTTTCACTCTAGTGAGTATCGTGCGTCAAATTTGTATGCAGCAACTAAGCAGGCATTTGAGGATATACTGAGTTTTTACAGTGATAAAAATAGTATATCTCAGGTTACGTTGAAGTTATTTGACACTTATGGTCCTGATGATAAACGTAGAAAATTAGTCAACTTGGTCGTGAATGCTATAAGAACTAATGTAGAACTAGGAGTCTCGCCTGGTGAGCAAATTATAGATATATCTTTCATTGATGACGTGGTTGAGGAGTTTTATCAATGTGGAAAATATTTGCATTTGTCGAGTGACTGTGTGTCTGAGGCGTATTTTGTGTCCGGAGAACGATTTACTGTCAAGGGATTGGTTGAACAGATTGCCAATGCTTACGGGCAGCAGGGAAATATTGTATTCGGCGCTCGGCCCTATAGAGATAGGGAGGTGATGACGTTGCCGGAAGTGTCGGGTAAAACCTCGCCATGGTCAAAAAATAGGAAAATAACACCTCTAAGTTTAGGTGTTTTGAAAATATAATTTTATAGTTGTCTGTTTTTTAGGGGCGGGGTATGAGCAATAATTTTTGCGTGATTTTGACGTGTACTATTGATGTGAAGGGTATTGCCTTCATGGAACGCTCAAATATAGGTGATCGCTTTAAAGACTACTGTTCTGCGTTTGAAATGTGGTTGAACGGAGGGGGGGCGAATAATATCGTATTTGTTGAGAACTCTGGGTATGACCTTTCCTACTTTAAAGAGTTAGCGTTAAAGTTCCCACATAAAAATGTAGAGTTTATTTCTTTCGATGGTCAAGACTTTGATCGCGCGTTAGGTAAAGGTTATGGGGAGATGCTGGCTTTAAAGCGAGTTTTTGATTGCTCAAAATTGTTGTCCGAAAAGGGGTGGTTCGTTAAGGTTAATGGGCGTTATTATATTCCTAAGTTTGAGGAGGTCGCTAAAGTTATAGGGGCGAAGCCAGATATAATGTGTGATCTTTCCAAGAATTTAACTTGGGCTGACAGTCGAGTTTTTGGTGGGGGGAGGAATTTTTTCCAGTCTCATCTTTTTCCTGAGTTGTTGATGGTTAACGATACAAAAGGGCTATATTTTGAGCATGCCTTGGTTAAGGCTACTCTTCGTGGTATCGCAGATGGGCTGAGCTGGAGACTCGCTCCGTTTGTTGCAATTGTTGGCGTCTCTGGAACGGCTAATGAGGTGTATAAGCGATCTCATTTCAAAGAGTTTGTGAGATGGGCTATGTATGGTGTAAAAAAATTTCTTTTAGCAAGGTAGTCATTTGTGATAAGTAAGTTAAGGGAAAAATTTCAACATAGATATAATTCATTTTTTGGATTACTAGGCGTTGCTATTCCTACGTTGATAGTGGTTGTGTCTTATAGGCTATTGTTGGATGGATTGGGTGAGGTTGGATTTGGCGTCTATCTTCTCGCTGCTTCGATTGGTAGTGTGATGGCTTTTATGGATCTGGGGATTTCCTCCGCCAATATTAAATTTATTGCGGAGGATAAAGAAAGCGGTTCTTATGAAGCGCTTGCGAACGTTGTCCAGACGTCGGCATGTTTTTATTGTGTGTTGGGACTGTTTATCGTGGTTTCAGTGGCTGCGATGTCTCCTGTGCTAGATACAGTCTTCGGTATTACAGAAGAGTATCGCAGCTCTAGTTTTTTGTTGTTTGTTCTCGCTGCGGGCCAAGTATCGCTTTATTTGGTTAATAATGTTTATATAGGTGTATTGAAAGCCTTGGGGCGATTTGACCTCGCGGTAATTGTTACTATATCTATTCCGCTGATAACAATGGGGCTAGGCGGATATCTGGTCACTACTAGTGTTCTTGGTTTGTTAGGGTTAATGTGGCTGGGGGTGATAGGTTCTTTTTTAGGCTTAATGCTATCAATTTACCTGGCAAGAAGTTTATGCCAAAGTTCTGGTTTTGATTTACTTGGCGGTCGCCCCAGTATTGACACATTTAAACGAATGTATGGCTTTAGCGCAGTTCTAACCTTGCATTCGTTTGCCGGTATTTTTTTTGCTCAAGCACAAAAAATATTTATTGGCCATGCTCTAGGTCCGGCATCAGTTGGTATATATCAATTTGCATATACAGCTCTTTCCAAAATTCACACCTTGATAAATTCTGGCTCTGAGTTTATATATCCATTGGCGAGTTCAGGTAAATGCAAAGTTGAGCTGCGAGCGGTATATTTAAGAGTGCTATTGTTTACGACGCTGACTGCGTTTATTGGATTGTTAGTGTTTTGGTGGGCTGCGGATTTTATTTTTGGACTTTGGTTGGGATCTGATGTTGCATCAAGAGTTGTCCCGTTGATACCGAGCTTGGCCATTGCATTTTTCTTTGTGGCGCTTTCTATTCCCGGTCATCACATCCTAAACGGCCTGGGGTATCCTGGAGTCAATGTTCTTTATAGTATTGTTAATGTAGTCCTGTATCTGATTGTGCTTTTTTGTTTGAGTACTTATAGTCTGGATTTTGGTTTGATTTCGTATGCATATGCGTATGCGGTCTCGAATGTTATTTCCGGCGCAGTGTTTCAGGTTTTATTCGAGTTTTTGTTTTGGCCGAGATTTATGCGTGATGAATTATAGCTTTGTATTATGCTTATTAGATGAGGCTGATATATCGTAATATTGCTATATTTTTATGAGAGACTAGTTTTTAGCTTAGGGGGTGGTATGATTTTGTCAATAGTCACAATCGCTTATAATTCTGAGAGGTTTGGATTGGAGAAAACACTTCATAGTGTTATTTCCGAGATTGATTCGAATCCTGATGTTGAGTATGTAGTAATAGATGGCGCGTCTACTGATGGATCAAGTGAGATTTACAATCGATATTTGGATCGCATTAATTTTTTTTCCTCGGAGAGAGATAAGGGCATAAGCGACGCCTTCAATAAGGGTGTTAGGCACTCTGCGGGGAAGTATATTTGGTTTGTCAATTCGGGAGATTACTTGGTTGAGGGAGCAATATCGTCGGTGCTCAATATTTTAAGAGTGGCGCATGAGGACATTTTTTATGGAGATATGTATTGGGTTGGTGGGGCAGGAAAAAGCACCTTATTAGTCGCAAGTAAAAACTACGAAAAAAAAATAAGCTATGTGATGCCCTTCATGCATCCATCAACTCTAGTTAGTCGAGAGGTTTTTGAGGCTGTTGGTATTTTTGATATACGCCTGAAGCACGCTATGGATTATGATTTGTTTTTGAGGGCGCATAAATATGGATTTAAAGCAAAAAAGATTGACATGGCTCTATCCAGCATGACTGCAGGTGGTGTACATGATACTAAATATCATAAAACAGTGTATGAGGTTTTTAGGGTTTCTTTTCTCTCTGGTGGTGGCTTGATTATGGCATTGGGCGCCATGGTTTATACATACCTTTGTCAGCGTTCTGCCACGTTTCGAGTGTTCAAAGGTTTTTTTAAGAAGCAATCATCATGAGAAAAAATCAAAACTTTATATTGATTAGTCGGTCTGCACTAGTATCGGGCGCCGAAATTATGCTTTCTCGGCTGGCATCATGTTTGATTGGCATTAAGTTAGGAGGGCGCGTTGAGTGTGTTATTAGTAACACGGAGGTAAAAAAAATATCAGCTGATGCTGATAGGATTGATTTTGTTTATAAAAAGCCTCTTGTGAAAATATCAAAAAAACCTATCTTTTTATTTTTTTATGCTATTTGTGGTTTTTTAAGTTTTTTTAAACTTTTTTTTATTCCTCGCACATGTCGAATAATTTTCAATGATATTGAATCGTTGGTGAGCGATTGGCCCCTTGCAGTCTTCAGGAGAAGCTATTTTTATCTTCATGATTCTCATAAGTTGGATAGGGTTAAAGGTCGAAGTACATGTTTATTTATTTCATTTCTGGTTGACAAGATTTTGGTTATCACTCGATCAAGAGTGAATAAGTTGGAGGGGATTGGTGTTGCTAACGCTCAATATTTCCCAAACTGTGTTTTAGTTGAGGATGCTCTTTCTATTAGTGAGGATGATGTAGAAAAAAGTTGCTTGCGTGGGCGATACAAAGCTGTCGCAGTCGGCCAAATTACATCGTGGAAGCGAATTGATAAAAGTATCGAGCTAGTCGATAAACTTAACGAGGCGGGGGTCCCGGTTGATCTAGAAATTTATGGTCGGCCTGATCCGTTATCTTCGCTAGATGCAGAATACTTTCTTAAAATTCAAATGATGTGCGCTGAATCCGGATTTTCAAAATTGCTCGGTTACACTGAAGACTTACGGAGTATTTATCGGGAGGCTGATATGTTTATTTCAATGTCAGCGAATGAGCCTTTTGGCCTTGCGCTTGTGGAAGCGCTGTCATATGGAGTTCCCGTCATAGCGATGGAAGGAGAGGGGCCTGATGAGATTTTGAGTGCTGAAATTGGGTTGCTTCTGTCGGAAGGATTTAAATATGATGAGGACCTAATAGGTCGTGTCAAAGATGTCATATCTATGAGTTCAATTAAGTGCAAGGAACGAGCGAGTTTATATTCTTATGAGATATACAGAGAACGTGTCGAATGTGAGTTTAAAACTGAGTGTCCCATTTAGATATTATGTTCTCGCTTTTATTTGTGCTATTTTAAGCTCTTGCCAAATAACTTTTTTGCCGGAGTTGCAGTTGCTTTGCATCTTTGTGTTAATTATTTTGCGAATTAATCCACAAGTTATAGTTCTTTGCCTCATTACGATTCTCTGCACTAGTGTGTATGCAATACCGGACCCGGTCTTACGTAGCGCTCCGCAAGATTATCCAAGTATATATACTAAGGGGTATGCGTTCTTTCGATTGTTTGACTTGCTAGTTGTAATGGTGTTTGTTTATGCTTTCCCAAAGTTTAAGGGTGTGATTTTTCATAAGAGATTGTTCTTGTTGTATGGTGTTCTTTTTGTGTCGATGGTCTCTCTGTTGGTTAATTGTTTTGTCGGGTTTTCGAACTATGCATATTTCTTTTATGGCGCTCGGAATGTTCTAGTCGCGGTATCGTTTTCGCTGTTGCTTGCGCGTTTAATTCCTGGACGTATACCGGCTATACTTATATTTTCAATGTTTTGCTGGATTTGCAAGATGTTATTTATGATCTTACTGCCTTCGGATAATGTAATTGAGCGTGAAATTTTTGGCATTCCTTGGAAGATTTTTTTTGCTGGGGATGAATACCTATCGTTCATGCTTATTTGTGCTGTGACGCTACATGTAGGGATCAATTTTTATTCAAGGAGGAAGCTGAAGTTTGTTTGTTTTTTTATGTGTTTTTTTGCTTTGGTACTCGCATTGATCTCTCAAAGGAAGGGGGCTATACCCTATTTCTTTTTTTGTTTCATAATGATTTTTTGTTTTGATCGTGGTGTGCTCTCTAGGTTGTTTTTTACTGTGGTTCTATTTGTATATACACTAGGGATGTATTTTGTTAGTGGACCGGCTTATGAATTTCTTCCTAGCGCTTTGATGTCGTCACTTTATGAATATCATGTGTTGTACGAGTCCGCTATTTCCAGTATTTCTCATTTAATGTCTAATTCACCAATTTCGTCGATTTTCGGAATAGGCCCTGCTGGGCTGTATGAAATATTTGACCTGCCGCTAGAGTCTGATCATATTTTTTCATTTGGGGTGGAGGTAGGTGAAAAATATCGTTATGCGATCTGGGCCATTCCTTTTGATAGGCTTTTTTTGAATGCTGGAGTCATAGGGGGAGGGTTGACGGTTTTATATATGATGTTGACCTTGGCTAGAGGCGGGGGGGCAGCATATTTGTATATGTCATTTACCATTATTCCGCTGTTCGGATTGTACGGACTTACGCCGGTGAGCTCAATTTTTGTAGGGTTTGCGCTATACGCTTTAACTGAGAAGCCAAGCTTAGACATAAAAGGGCTTTACCTGTCAGATGAGGTTTAGTGGTGTTACCCTAATCACTTTTTAGTTGTTGCACTGCCTTGCTCATAATAATTTGGTTGATTTAATTGCGTCTAGTAGCTTAGACAGCGTTATGGAGTTTAAAATGAAAGTGGGTTTCGATTGTCAGATTTTCACCCTCCAAGCCTACGGCGGTATCTCTCGTTATTATGCCAGTTTGGCAGAACAACTGAAGTCAATGGGGCATTCACCCCGAATATTTGCTCCTTTTCATTGTAACGAATATCTGTCCACCGTCTCACCTCCAACTGTAGACGGCAAGCGAGTTGCTAGCAAAAGCTCGAAATTAATGCGTCTCACTCTACCAGTTAATCAGATACTCTCGAATAGCAGAATGAAGTCTTGGGCTCCTGACGTGGCTCATGAAACCTATTTTTCGATGTTCAAACCTTCTCGCCGTTCTTACCCCACGATTTTGACCGTATACGACATGGTCCACGAAAAATTCCCTGAAGAGTTTTCGAGGTGGGGCAATATCAGTGTCCGCAAGCGCTCCGCTGTTGAGCGAGCCGACCATGTCATCTGCATTTCCGAAAGCACCCGCAACGATTTGATCCAGGCATTTGGTGTGGACGAGTCTAAAGTCTCAGTTGTTTACCTGGGGTTTGATACATTTGCCGATGTCAGTATCAAAACTGACAGCCCTGAGATCTCTCGCCGCCCTTATTTACTGTTTGTGGGTAACAGGACTGGTTACAAGAATTTCCATGGTTTTTTACGGGCGTTCGCGCTATCGCCTGCCTTGAAGGCAGATTTCGACATCGCCTGTTTTGGCGGCGGTGCTTTCACTGTCGCGGAGAAGGAGCTAATTCATAGCTTGGGGTTGTCTGAGGATCATGTTAGGCATCATGGGGGCAGCGACAAAGTTCTTGGCGATCTCTACAGTCAGGCTGCTGCTTTTGTTTATCCCTCTATGTATGAAGGTTTTGGCCTGCCGCCCCTTGAGGCTATGGCCAAGGGCTGCCCGGTCATTGTCAGTCATTCCAGCTCAATGCCCGAGGTGGTTGGGGACGCAGGCTGCTATTTCGATCCGCACTCCATTGAAGAAATGTCTGCTGCGATGGAAAAAGTAGTTTTCTCGCCGTCCCTCAGGCAATCCATGGTCAGTGCTGGTTATAATCGCCTGCAAAAATTTTCGTGGGCTTCCTGCGCCGAGAAAACTATGGATGTTTACACTCAAGTGGTGAGGTGAGTATTGGACCGTGACCAAAAAGTCGCATTGATTTGCGGCGCAAGTGGGCAAGATGGGTCCTATCTGGCCAAGTTTTTGTTAAGCAAAGGCTATGTTGTCTGGGCCAGCTCGAGGGATGCGCAAGGAGCTTCTTTCAGCAACTGGGCTCGCTTGGGAATCGAACCTGGGCAAATAAAGACACTCTCAATGGTGCCCGAGGATTTTCGTAGTGTCTTTATGGCACTACGGAAAAGTGATCCGGACGAAGTTTACTATCTGGCTGGCCAATCTTCCGTGGGCTTGTCTTTTGAACAGCCGGCCGAGACGATTCAAAGCATTACCCTGGGTACGCTGAATATGCTGGAGGCCTGCCGAATGGCTGAGCGCCCCGTCAGGCTTTACCAGGCGGGATCGAGTGAGTGTTTCGGCGATACGCTTGGCGAAGCGGCCAATGAGGCCACAGCACTGAAACCTTCAAGCCCGTATGCGGTTGCAAAGGCATCTGCCTACTGGCTGGTTGAGAATTATCGGGCGGCTTATAACTTGTACGCCTGTACGGGGATTCTGTTCAACCACGAATCGCCATTGAGACCTACTCGTTTTGTCACGCAGAAAATCATCAGTACAGCCCGGCGCATAGCCAGCGGTTCGACTGAAAAATTGAAGCTGGGCAGGCTTGATATCTCTCGCGATTGGGGCTGGGCGCCGGAATATGTCGAGGCCATGTGGCTCATGCTCCAGCAGGATGTCCCTGAGGATTATGTTATCGCAACCGGTACGACGGTAACCCTGCAGGAGTTCGTGGCAGAGGTATTTCGTTGCCTGGATCTCGACTGGAAGGATCATGTCGTGGTGGATGCTGAGTTTTTGCGTCCTACCGATTTGTTGGTCAGTCGCGCAGATCCGTCCAAGGCTGAAAGGCAGTTGGGCTGGAAGGCACGATATAAAGTTGCAGATGTTGTCAAGGGCATGCTGGGCTAGAAACTGGTTTTATTTAAAAGGAAAATATTATGTCGGTTAAAAAAGCGCTTATTACGGGTATTACAGGCCAGGACGGTTCCTATCTTGCCGAGTTTCTGCTTGAAAAAGGCTACGAAGTCCACGGCATCAAGCGCCGCGCTTCGTCCTTCAACACCCAGCGTGTGGACCACATCTACCAAGACCCGCATGTCGATAATCAAAAGTTCGTGCTGCATTATGGCGACTTGACCGATTCGTCCAACCTCACTCGTATCATCCAGGAAGTTCAACCGGATGAAGTGTATAACCTGGGTGCACAATCCCATGTTGCCGTGAGCTTCGAATCACCTGAGTACACGGCTGACGTCGATGCCATGGGTACGTTGCGTATCCTGGAAGCCATTCGTCTGCTCGGTCTTGAGAAGAAAACCAAGTTTTATCAGGCTTCGACCTCCGAGCTATACGGTCTGGTGCAAGAGACTCCCCAGAAAGAAACCACACCGTTCTACCCTCGCTCTCCTTACGCCGTAGCAAAAATGTACGCTTACTGGATCACGGTTAACTACCGTGAGGCCTATGGCATGTACGCCTGTAACGGTATTTTGTTCAACCACGAATCTCCGCGTCGAGGCGAAACATTCGTAACGCGCAAGATTACCCGTGCGTTGGCAAACATCTCTCAAGGCCTTGAGAAATGTGTGTTCCTCGGCAACATGGATGCACTGCGTGATTGGGGCCATGCCAAAGACTACGTCCGCATGCAGTGGATGATGTTGCAACAGGATGAGCCTGAAGATTTCGTGATCGCCACAGGCGTCCAGTACTCCGTGCGCGAATTCGTGCGTTGGTCGGCGGCCGAGCTTGGCATCAAGTTGCGCTTCGAAGGTACCGGCGTTGATGAAGTCGCGGTAGTTGAAGCCATTGAGGGTGATAAAACTCCGGCGCTGAGCGTGGGGGATGTGGTGGTGCGTGTTGACCCGCGTTACTTCCGTCCTGCCGAAGTTGAAACCTTGCTTGGCGATCCGACAAAAGCCAAAACCAAGTTGGGATGGACGCCGGAAATCACGGTTCAGGAAATGTGTGCCGAGATGGTGCGTGAAGATTTGAAAGTGGCGCAGCGTCATGCCTTGCTCAAGCAGCATGGCCATGAGGTTCCTGTTGCAACGGAGAACTGATCAGTGGCTCGTAATTTGACCGAAGCGGTATTGGTTGTCGGGTATCGAGGAATGGTCGGGTCGGCCATCGTGCGGCGTCTTTCTGCCTTAGGTTATAAGAATATCCTGACGCTCGGCCGCGAAAACTTGGATCTGCTCGATCAGAGTGCGGTGAGGGCATATTTCGATGAGCACAAGGTCGACCAAGTGTATCTGGCAGCCGCGCGCGTTGGGGGTATTCATGCTAACAATACCTACCCTGCGGACTTCATTTACGACAACCTGATGATTCAGGCGAATGTGATTGAAGCTGCTCATCGTGCGGGTGTGCAGAAGCTGCTGTTCCTGGGCTCCTCTTGCATCTATCCGAAGCTCGCCGAACAGCCGATGACGGAGCAGGCGCTGCTGACTGGCACGCTCGAATCAACCAATGAACCCTACGCGATTGCCAAGATTGCTGGGATCAAGTTGTGTGAGAGTTACAACCGTCAGCATGGTCGTGATTATCGCAGCGTGATGCCGACCAACTTGTACGGCCCACACGATAACTACCACCCGGATAACAGCCATGTTATTCCGGCGTTGCTGCGTCGTTTCCACGATGCGGTAGAGCATTCGGTGGAGGAAGTTGCAATCTGGGGCAGTGGCAAGCCAATGCGTGAGTTCTTGCACGTTGATGATATGGCTGCAGCCAGTGTCCATGTCATGGAGGTAGATGGCGAAGTCTATCGTGCCAATACTCAACCGATGCTTTCCCATATCAACGTCGGTACAGGTATCGACTGTACGATTCGTGAGCTGGCGGAGACCATCGCCAAAGTGACTGGCTTCAAGGGGACGCTGACGTTTGATGCGTCCAAGCCGGATGGTACGCCGCGCAAGCTGATGGATGTTTCTCGACTGAAGTCCATGGGATGGCAGGCGAGCATCCAGCTTGAGGACGGTTTGAGAGATGCTTATCAGTGGTTTGTCACAAACCGTCTGGACGCACGAAACTGATGGTTTTGCGGCAACGCCCGCTCAGGGGGGGCGTTGTCTGCATACGTCTTGAATTTCGATCTTGTAACCCATCGATTTCGCGGCTCGATCAATAGGGCGCAGACCTGATTCATCACCTTTGCGTGTGTTGCATAAAGCGTGATGCTGAATCGACGCAAGGTCGGTGTTTTAGCAATGCCAGTGCCTCACCACCAAGCGTATGATGAGTTCCAGGCAACCTATATAAACGTCACTGCATCGAGCATAACTCCACCTGCGAGTATTTCGCTGCGCTGATCAAGAAAGTATCAAAGGATGATTGAATGTTTCTTCCGGTAATCATGGCGGGCGGCTCAGGCACTCGTCTTTGGCCTTTGTCCCGTCAGTTGAACCCAAAGCAGTTCCTGCCGTTGGTGGACGCAGACCTGACAATGCTGCAGGCCACCATCAAGCGTCTTGACGGACTGGAGCATGCCGTTCCTCAATTGATTTGTAATGAAAACCATCGTTTTCTGGCGGCAGAGCAGCTTCGGCAATTGGGGCTGGAAGAGGCCAATATCATTCTCGAACCAGTGGGGCGCAACACTGCTCCGGCCATTGCTTTGGCGGCATTGCAGGCGCTAACCGAGCAGAACGACCCCATCATGCTGGTGCTGGCTGCCGATCACCTGATTCAAGATGTTGAGGCGTTTCACCAGAGCATTGCCAAGGCGCAAGCACTTGCCGAAGCGGGCAAGTTGGTGACGTTCGCCATTACGCCGACCCATCCTGAAACCGGCTACGGTTATCTTCAAATGGGCGCGCCAGTAGGGGATGGAGGATTCGAGGTCAATCGCTTCGTTGAAAAGCCAAACCTTGAAACTGCGCAACAGTACTTGTCTGAAGGCAGCTATTTCTGGAACAGCGGCATGTTCATGTTCCGCGCCAGCCGCTACCTTCAGGAACTTGAGCAGTTTCAGCCGAAAATTGTTGCTGTCTGCCGTGAAGCCTTGGCCTGTGGTCAGCAGGATATGCACTTCACTCGTGTCGACAGCGCCGTATTTGCGACCAGTCCTGATGATTCCATTGACTATGCCGTCATGGAAAAAACGTCGGACGCTGTGATGGTTCCTTTGAATGCCGGATGGAGCGATATTGGCTCGTGGTCGGCGCTCTGGGATGCGGGCGAAAAAAACGCTGAAGGGAATTTGTTCAAGGGCGATGTTCTTTCCGAAAACACCTCTGGCAGTTACGTCCACGCGACGCATCGCCTGGTCACAACTGTTGGCGTGGCCGACCTGATCATCGTCGAGACCAAAGATGCTGTACTCGTCGCGCACAAGGATCAAGTGCAGGACGTGAAGAAAATTGTTGATCAGCTCAAGAATTGTAAGCGTCAAGAACACGCAAACCACCGTGAGGTCTACCGACCATGGGGTGTGTACGACTCGATCGACAATGGCGAGCGTTACCAGGTCAAGCGAATCACCGTAAAGCCCGGCGAGAAGCTCTCGGTCCAGATGCATCATCACCGCGCAGAACACTGGATTGTGGTGAGCGGGACTGCTCGTGTGACCAATGGTGAAAAGACCTATCTAGTGACTGAAAACCAGTCGACCTACATCCCTATTGGTCAGGTACATGCCTTGGAAAACCCGGGAGTGATCCCTCTCGAATTGATTGAGGTGCAATCCGGGTCTTATCTGGGGGAGGACGATATTGTCCGTTTCGAAGATATCTACGGTCGAGTGAAGGGTTGATAGTGTGAAAATTTCAATCATCACCGTTTGCTATAACAGCGCCTCGACCATTCGTGACACCTTGGAATCGGTACTCTCGCAAACCTACGAAGACATTGAGTACATCGTGATTGATGGTGCTTCAAAAGACTCGACGCTGGCCATCATCTCTGAGTATGAAGGGCGTATATCGACTGTTTTGAGCGAGCCTGACAAAGGCATCTATGACGCGATGAACAAGGGTATTAAATGTGCGACCGGAGACTATGTCGGCATTCTCAATTCGGATGATGTGTTTTCCAGCACTTCTACCATTGAGGAACTGGTGAAGTTTTTGCAGGCCAACCCCGCCTGTGACGCGTCATACGCAAACCTGGTGTTTGTCGAGCGCGATAACACTGAGGTTGTGACGCGGAAATATTCGTCGTCCGGATTTTCGGCCTGGAAAATTCGCTTTGGTTTCATGATTCCGCATCCGACCTTTTACGCGCGTCGCAGCCTTTTCGAGCAGTTTGGTTACTATAAGTTGGGTTATCGTGTTTCCGCCGACTTTGAACTTATGGCCCGTTTCATCACCCACGGCGTCAAACTCGCCAGGCATGACGCGAACATGGTCAAGATGCGTCAAGGGGGAATTAGTACCACGGGGTTTTGGTGGAAGGTTCACCAAAACATGGAGATCGTCAGGGCGTGTAAAGAGAACGGCATCTATACCAATATTTTCATGATTGCCATGAAGATTCCTTTCAAAGTCGCCAGTTATTTTTTTAAATGATGTCCGTGAATAAGGTCCTGCTTACAGGCGCGACCGGTTTTGTCGGTTCGCAGCTCTTGGTTAATTTGCTTGAGCACGGGTGTCACTCGGTTGTCGTCGCGTCCCGATCTGATCATGCGAGCGTTAGTCACCGGTGTCAGGTATTCAACCTGGGCGAGTTCGGCGCGCATACGTTGTGGCATGAGGCGCTGGTTGGTGTTGATTGTGTGGTTCATTTGGCTGGGCGGGCTCACGTCCTGGCGCGTGAGGCCAATGCCTTGGAGCTGTTCCGCGAGTCCAATACCGAAGCGACCCTTAACCTGGCCAGGCAGGCGGCTGCTCAGGGTGTAAGGCGTTTCGTTTTTATCAGTTCAATCGGCGTGAATGGCGCACTGACTACCGACCATCCTTTCTCAGAGACTTCTGATCCCGCCCCTCATGCAGATTACGCCGTTTCAAAGCTGGAGGCAGAAATGGGTTTGATGCAACTCTCCAAGAACACGGAGATGGAAGTTGTCATCATTCGACCGCCCCTGGTTTATGCGGCTCATGCCCCAGGCAACTTTCGCCGTCTACTGAAGCTTGTTCATTCGGGTATTCCGCTGCCTTTTGGGCGAGTGAATAACAGTAGGAGCATGATCGCTCTGGAAAACCTGGTTGATCTCATCGCTGTTTGTGTGGGGCACCCGGCTGCAGCTAACCAAGTGTTTTTAGCGTCTGATGGCGTTGATTTCTCTACTGGACAAATAATCGATCTCTTGGCCAAAGGCATGGGTAAGAAAACGCGGCTGGTCCACTTGCCTGTCTCGTTTTTGAGAGTGCCTGCGAAATTGTTGGGTAAGCAGGGGGTCTATACCCAATTGTGCGGTTCGTTGCAGATAGATTCATCCAAAGCCAGACAACTGCTTGGTTGGGTGCCACCTGTTTTGGCCGAGGCGGCAATGATCAGAGCAGGACAAGAGTTCAGTAACAAAGTCGTCGGTTCGTGAAGCGTTGGAGTCGTAAGTGATGGTTTGGATATTTTTTGTTATTGCCGGTTGCATTTCCCTGCTGCTAACGAGTGCTCTACGACGCTATGCGCTTTCTAAAAGCTTGATAGACGTACCCAATGCCCGTAGCTCTCATACGGTCCCCACTCCCCGTGGCGGTGGTGTGGCTATCGTGTTGAGTTTCCTACTATTGGTGCCTTTACTCTCGATATTTTCGCTTTTACCTTGGGCTTCTGCCTGGGGGCTGATAGGCGCCGGGGCTGGTGTCGCGGTGTTGGGTTTCCTGGATGATCATGGTCATATCGCTGCACGATGGCGGCTACTTGGTCATTTCAGTGCCGCGGTGTGGGCACTGTTCTGGCTGGGTGGAATACCCCCGCTGACTATAATGGGCGTCGTGTTTGATATGGGCTGGATTGGGGTGGTGCTATCCCTGTTCTACTTGGTGTGGATGCTCAATCTTTATAACTTTATGGATGGGATTGATGGCTTGGCCAGTGTTGAGGCTATCGCTGTCTGCCTCAGTGCGTCGTTGATTTATGCATTGATGGGTTTCAGTTCGTTGGCATGGGCTCCATTGCTGTTGTCATTCACGGTAGCGGGCTTTTTGTATTGGAACTTTCCCCCTGCAAAGATTTTCATGGGCGATGCCGGTAGCGGGTTCTTGGGCGTGACCTTGGGGATTTTGTCCTTGCAAGCGGCCTGGGCGTCTCCTGCCCTCCTTTGGGTTTGGGTGATTCTGATGGGCGTCTTCGTGGTGGATGCTACATTCACCCTTGTTAGGCGTCTGGTTCGTGGAGACAAAGTCTATGAAGCTCACCGCAGCCATGCCTATCAGTACGCGTCACGACAGTTCGGCCGTCACTTGCCCGTGACCTTGACCGTTGGTCTTGTGAACGTAGTCTGGCTGCTTCCCGTCGCATTGTGCGTTGCGCTGTTGGGACTGGATGGTTTTGTTGGTGTGATAATTGCGTATATTCCGTTAGTCATGTTGGCATGGAAGTTCCAGGCGGGTGCAGTTGAGAAGAGCGAAGCCAGGTAGTAAATCTTCTAAATATCCGCAGTATTAATGCCGTTTTTTGCGATGCTTCACCCGTTCGGAGGTAATTATGGATATGTTACGGATCTATTTGTTGGGTCTACCTCGCCGATATAAACGATCCATTCAGGTTCTCACTGACGTCGTGCTGGTGTGGCTAGCGCTCTGGATGGCTTTCGTTGTGCGTTTGGGGATCGACGAAATGATCAATCCAATCCGTATGCATCCATGGCTCTTCATCTCCGCGCCCCTGATCGCAATCCCCTTGTTCATACGCTTTGGTATGTACCGTGCGGTCATGCGGTACTTCGGTAACGACGCGTTGATCGCTATTATCAAGGCTGTGAGCCTTTCGTCTTTGATATTGGCAGTCGTTGTTTATTGGTATAGCAATCATCAGAATGTGGTGCCGCGTTCCATTATTTTCAACTATTGGTGGCTCAGCCTGATCACTATCGGCGGGCTGCGACTAGCGATGCGTCAGTACTTTTTGGGAGACTGGTTCACTGCCGCGCAACATATGCCGTTCACCAATCGCGACAACGGGCTGCCTAAAGTTGCAATTTATGGTGCCGGTGCCGCGGGTAACCAGTTAGTTGCCGCTCTGCGTATGGGCCGAGTGATGCGTCCAGTGGCCTTTATCGACGATGACCTGAGTATTAGTGACCGCGTGATTTCGGGGCTCCAAGTCTACAAGCCCAAGCATATTCAACGCATGATCGACGCCACCGGGGCCGAGGAGATTTTGCTTGCCATTCCTTCCTCAAATCGCGGTCGACGTCGTGAAGTCCTTGGTTTTCTCGAGGGGTTCCCTCTTCACGTGAGAAGCGTCCCGGGTTTCATGGACCTGGCCAGTGGTCGTGTGAAGGTCGATGACATCCAAGAAGTCGACATTGCCGACTTGCTGGGTCGTGACGCAGTCCCGGCCCAGCCGGATTTACTGGAACACTGCATCAAGGGACAAAGCGTTCTGGTTACAGGCGCTGGGGGATCTATCGGTTCTGAATTGTGTCGACAAATTCTCGCTCTGCAGCCGACGACACTTTTGCTGTTTGAACATAGTGAGTTCAATCTCTACAGTATTCTTTCTGAGCTTGAACAGCGGGTAGCTCGAGAGTCGTTGTCGGTCAGGATTTTGCCAATCCTGGGGTCGGTGCGTAATCAATCCAAACTGCTGGATGTCATGAATACTTGGCATGTCGACACCGTCTACCATGCCGCGGCCTATAAGCATGTGCCAATGGTTGAGCACAATATTGCCGAAGGTGTATTAAACAACGTGATCGGCACGCTTAATACCGCACAGGCTGCACTGCGAGCGGGAGTTGCCAACTTTGTTCTGATTTCTACAGACAAGGCTGTACGCCCGACCAATGTAATGGGGAGTACCAAGCGCCTGGCCGAATTGACACTGCAGGCTCTGAGCTGTGAGCTGGCTCCAGTTTTGTTCGGCGATAGGTCCAATGTTTCACATGTGAATAAAACCCGCTTCACCATGGTTCGTTTCGGCAATGTACTGGGATCGTCGGGGTCGGTCATTCCGCTATTCCACAAGCAGATCAAATCCGGTGGGCCATTAACGGTCACCCACCCGAAAATCACTCGTTACTTCATGACGATCCCCGAGGCGGCGCAATTAGTTATTCAAGCTGGATCCATGGGGCTGGGCGGTGATGTATTTGTGCTGGACATGGGGGAGCCGGTGAAAATTGTTGAGCTGGCTGAGAAGATGATTCACCTGTCGGGTCTCAGTGTGCGCTCCGACAAAAATCTCCATGGAGATATTGCCATTGAGTTCACCGGCCTCCGTCCTGGCGAAAAACTTTACGAAGAGTTACTCATCGGCGACAACGTCGTTGCCACCCAGCACCCGATGATCATGAGTGCGAATGAAGACCATCTGTCTTGGGACGTACTCAAGGCCAGACTGGACGACTTGTTGGCTGCCGTGGAGGAGGACGACTACACCCGCGTCCGCCAACTCTTGCGTGAAACTGTAAGTGGCTACTCCCCCGAAGGCGAAATCGTCGACTGGATCTATCAGCAACGTCGCTTGGAACCATGAGTTAACACTCTGTAACCCACCCACTTTTGACACCCTCCATCCATCGCCTAACGTAGAAAAGCAGCTCCGGAAAAGCTGCCTTTCTACCTCATCGATGTCATGGAGCCTCACCAATGCAAAACACCTACATCTCCTCCCTAATCTTCGCCTTCCTTACCACTATCTCCGTAGCCACCACCGCAGCCCCATCGATCAAACCCGAACCCCCAACCCCCATCACCACCCAAATGACCAAAACCGAACAATCCACCAAGGTCAACCTCAACGCCGCCGACGCCGAAACCCTGCGTCGTGACCTCTTCGGCATTGGTGCCGCGAAGGCCAACGCAATCATCGCCTATCGCGAAAGCAACGGCCCGTTCATGGCGGTGGATGAGTTGTTGGAAGTAAAGGGTATCGGCAAGGCGTTGCTGGAGAAAAATCGGGGCAGGTTAGAGATCAAATAAGTATCGAGAGGCCGGTCAGTGACCGGCCTTTTTTCATCCAGGCTCTGCGCTTTCAAACCGTCACCCACGAGTTCCACGATGCATGTTAACCAAGCTGAATCTTTTCACACCGCACAGCTCTTGGCATGGAAAGTGATTACTCACACAGGGAGGATTGTTCAACAATCGTGAGGTAACGATGCCACTTAGCTTGTCCTTAGCCGACCAGATCGCCCTGGAACTGCGTGCCGACATCATCGGTGGGCGACTGTTGCCGGGAATGGCGCTGGTCGAGGCGGAGTTGGTCAAGGCCTATAACGCGTCGCGCAATACGATTCGTGAGGCGTTGCACCGTTTGGGGCAGGAAGGGTTGACGCGGTATGTGCGTAATAAGGGCGTGATGGTGCGTCGGTTGGAACGCGAAGAGGTGCGGGATTTATTTGTCGTTCGTCGCACCCTTGAATTGCAGGCCATTGCCCAGAGCGGTGCGCTGACCCGAGACCAATCCGAGCGTATGCAAAACGCCATCGAGGCCACCGCGCTGGCTCGGGAGCGGGAGGATTGGCGTTCCGTGGCCACCCACAGCTTGTTGTTTCATCAGCAGATTGTCGGGCTGATGCGCAGCCCGTTGTTCGATGAGTTTTTCGCCCAGGTGATCGCGCAATTGCGTCTGGTGTTTTGCGCCGCGCCCGATGAGCAGCGCTTTCAGTCGCCCTGGCTGGAGCGTGATCGTGAAATATACGAGTTACTGATCCACGGAAATAAACCGGCGGCAGGCGAGGCGATGAGCTTGTACCTGGATGATTCCGAACGCCTTTCGTTAGCCCTGTTTACGCACCCTTGATCGAGGATTCGCACCATGTACAAAGACTATCCAGCCGCTTACCAGGTCAGCAAAGGTTCGGCGTTGCAGGTCGACACAGCGTTTTATGAGCGTATTCGTGAGCGCAAGGATCAACGCACTTTGATCGAGCAGTTCGAGGTGCCGATTCGCACGGGCAGGGCGTGGAAGGTACCGGCCGGGCATGTGTTCCGCGTGACCACGCCGGTCGGCCCCCAGGTCGGTGACTTCAACGTGTGGAACGCCAATGATCCTCGCGAACGCCTATGGGCAGCGCGTACACGCCAGTTGCAGGGCGCGCATGTCAGCACCCATGACCGACTGTGGTCGAACCTGCCATTCCTGCGGCCGCTGGTGACCATTACCGATGACAGCCTGGCAAGCTACGGCATTGATGAACACGGCGGGCGCTTGCACGATTTGCTCGGTACGCGCTGCGACCCGTATGTGAACCGCATGCTCACCGGCGAAGATTTCCATCATCACTGCCACTCGAACCTGACCCGCGCGGTATTGCCTCACGGTCTGACGGAATTTGACGTGCATGACGTGCTGAATATTTTCCAGTGTACGGGCCTGAATCACGACGACATGTATTTCATGAAGGCGTGCCCGGCGCAGAAGGGCGATTACCTGGAGTTTTTTGCCGAGATTGATTTGCTATGTGCGCTGTCGACGTGCCCGGGTGGGGATCTGTCGCTGCCGATGTGGGGCCCGGATGCGCAGGACCCGCTGACGGTGTGCCGTCCGCTGGGGGTTGAGATCTACCGGTTGGAGGACGAGTTGCTGAACGGCTGGAGCCAGCCTGAGCGTGCTGCTTATAAGGGACAGCACGGGTTGCAGATTGCCAAGGCGGATTGGGAGTAGCCGGGGGAGGGGGCTGCTTCGCAGCCCAACGGGAGCAAGCTCCCTCGCCACAGGGGCAACCCATTCAGCGGTCTTGCCCATCCTTGGCATCTGCCTGGGCGTTGCGCTCGGCCACGCGTTTGCGCTGTTCGTCGGTGAGTTCCACTTTGTTGGCGCTGTCACGCAACATCATCAGCCCGCCGACGATCGAGCCGATCGCAACCACCATAATCAACCATGCATACCACGGCATAACGCTCTCCTTGAGGCAGATTGCCGTGGGAGGTTTTTCCCACGGTAATAACTGCTTTGAGTTACAGGCTTTCTGAGTAGTTCAGTGTAGGCCTGTTCCGCCTCAAAACCTCAGAGCCCGGTCAACATTGCATCCGCTGGTGCATCGGCGCGGTCTTGCGCGGTCAGTTGGAAGTAGATGAAACCGACCACCATGAAGCCGAGGAAGATCATCCCGATCAGCGCGTTGAACCAGGCCATGGCCACCAGGCACACCACCGCCAGCACCAGCGCGATGCCTGGCACGATCGGGTAGCCCGGTGCGCGAAAGGTGCGTTCCAGTAGCGGTTCGGTCTTACGCAGTTTGAACAGGCTGAGCATGCTCATGATGTACATCACGATGGCGCCGAATACGGCCATGGTGATCATTGCTGCAGTCAGGGTCATGCCGCCCAGGTTGATCAGGCCGTCGCTGTAGATGGCGGCAATGCCGACCACGCCACCGGCGATGATTGCTCGGTGTGGTGTGTGAAAGCGCGACAGTTTGGCCAGGAACGACGGCAGATAACCGGCCCGAGCCAGGGCGAAGAATTGGCGCGAGTAGCCCAGGATGATGCCGTGGAAGCTCGCCACCAGCCCGAACAGGCCGATCCACACCAGCATGTGCAACCAGCCGGAGCTTTCACCGACCACGGTTTTCATGGCCTGCGGCAGCGGGTCGTTGATGTTCGACAGGGTGCGCCAGTCGCCCACGCCGCCCGCGAAGAACATCACGCCCATGGCCAGGACCAGCAGGGTCAGGATGCCGCTGATGTAGGCTTTTGGAATGGTGCGCTTGGGATCTTTCGCTTCCTCGGCCGCCATGGCCGCGCCTTCGATGGCGAGGAAGAACCAGATGGCGAAGGGGATCGCCGCGAACATCCCGGCAATCGCCGGGGCGCCAAAGGTGTCGGAGCCGGCCCAGCCATTGAGGGCGAAGTTGCTGAAGCTGAACGCGGGGGCGACTACGCCCATGAACACCAGCAGTTCGGCGACGGCGAGTACGCACACCACCAGCTCGAAGGTAGCGGCGAGTTTCACGCCGAGGATGTTCAGGCCCATGAAGACGATATAGGCACCGACGGCTGCGTGTTTCGGGTCCAGTGCGGGAAACTGCACATTCAGATAAGCGCCGATGGCCAAGGCGATGGCGGGCGGGGCGAACACGAATTCGATCAGCGTCGCCAGGCCCGCGATCAAGCCGCCTTTCTCACCGAACGCGCGGCGGCTGTAGGCAAAAGGCCCACCGGCGTGTGGAATGGCGGTGGTCAGCTCGGTGAAACTGAAGATAAAGCAGGTGTACATCGCGGCGACCATCAACGAGGTCACCAGGAAGCCCAGTGTCCCCGCCACGCCCCACCCGTAACTCCAGCCGAAGTATTCCCCGGAAATCACCAGTCCGACCGCTATACCCCATAAATGCAGGGTGCCCAAAGTGGGTTTGAGTTGTGTGTTCATCGTGCTGCGCTCCCTGAACGGTTTGGAATGATTCAAGGTGTTGCAGCGGCCATGCCACTCCAGAAAACAGTGTCGTAAAGATGCGCAACTGTCGTCCGGGGGATGGTTTGGCGTTTGAAATTTTCCGGCGTTGCACCAGATAGGTGCGGCGGTGACTGTGCCGGCGCTATCGGGAGCAAGCCCCCTCCCACAAGTTGATCGGCGCTCGGCATGACAACTCGGTCAAGTGTGGGAGGGAGCTTGCTCCCGATAGCGCCCGCCCAGGCGCCGAAATCCCCAGTGTAAACCCCGCATAAACCCAGTCTTTACGCCATCTTTACGCCCCGCCCACCCCCTCGCTCTCGTTCCTTTACACCACTCCTGCCGACAATTGCC
>Ga0302216_1000079_pt1 | contig 40564 bp, 40 predicted proteins | sample II_Fen_N3_2_FD_194575 | JGI IMG/M metagenome (GOLD analysis project Ga0302216, IMG submission 194575) | Peat permafrost microbial communities from Stordalen Mire near Abisko, Sweden - II_Fen_N3_2 | ecosystem: Environmental > Terrestrial > Soil > Wetlands > Permafrost | place: Sweden: Abisko...
CCGCAAGTGAAGTTCAAATAAGGCTGCACTGAGGTGTCGATGCGTTTATTACGGATAGGCTTGGCGCTGTGGCTGTTGGCCTGCGCGGGCGTGGCCCAGGCGGCGTTGACCTTCCCGGCGTTGACCGGGCGGGTGGTGGACACCGCGCAGATGATCGACCCGGCGGTGCGCGCGCAGTTGACCCAGCAATTGCAGGCGCTGGAGCAAAGCCGTGGCGCCCAGATCGTGGTGGTCACCGTGCCTGACCTGCAGGGCGTGCCGATTGAAGACTACGGTTATCAATTGGGGCGCCAGTGGGGCATCGGCCAGAAAGGCAAGGACAACGGCGCGCTGCTGATCGTTGCCCGCGATGAGCGCAAATTGCGCATCGAAGTCGGCTATGGCCTGGAAGGCACGCTGACCGATGCGCAGTCGTGGGTGATCATCAATCAGGTGATTGCGCCCAAGTTCAAGGCCGGCAACTTCAGCCAGGGCATCAGCGACGGCGTCGCCGCGATGATCCAGGTGGTGGGCGGCGAGCCGCTGGCGGTGCCGGCCCATGTGGCGGATGCCAACTTCGCCAAGGATAATCCGGGGTTCTCCATCGGCTTGTTTATCCTGCTGATCGGCGTGTTGTGGCTGTGCAATCGCATGGGCCTGCCGGTGTGGGCGATCCTGCTGGCGATTCTCAGCAGCAGCGGCCGTGGCGGTGGGGGCGGCGGCGGTGGCGGTGGTTTTCGCGGCGGCGGTGGCGGTTTCGGCGGTGGCGGGGCTTCAGGTGGCTGGTGATGACAATAACTAAAAACGAGCGTTTACAACCATGGCACTACTGACTGAACACGAACAACGCCAGGTCGCCGAAGCGATTGCCCGGGTCGAGCAACAGACCGACGCCGAACTGGTGACCGTGCTGGCCGCGCGTGCCGATGATTACGCCTATATCCCGTTGCTGTGGGCCAGCCTGATTGCGTTGGTGGTGCCGGGAGTGGTGCATTACTTGTCGGGTTACCTGACCATGTACACCTTGTTGTTGGCGCAGTGGGCGACGTTCATCGTGCTGTGCCTGGTGTTTCGCCTGCCTAAAGTCACCACCCGCTTGATCCCTCGCTCAGTGCGCCACTGGCGCGCCTCGAACCTGGCGCGGCGCCAGTTCCTCGAGCAGAACCTGCACCACACGCTGGGCGGCACCGGGGTGTTGATTTTTGTCAGCGAGGCCGAGCGCTATGTGGAGATCCTGGTGGATGACGGGATTTCCAAGCGCCTGGATGACAACAGTTGGGATGGCATCGTCAAGGCGTTTACCCAACAGGTGAAACAGGGGCAAACGTTGGCCGGGTTCATTGCCTGCATCGAAGCCTGCGGTGAGTTGCTCAAGGTGCATGTGCCGGTGACGCAGGCGCGTAATGAATTGCCCAATCGCCTGATCGTGCTCGAATAACCCATGTGGGAGGGGCGGTGCGACGATTCGACTTGCCCCCGATAGCAGTGTGTCAGTCAACATCTTCATGGCTGACACACTGCTATCGGGGGCAAGCCCCCTCCCACATTTGGATCTGCGGTGGGGCCTCCCAATCTTACCGTTGATCAAATAAGCCCGTGCCCTCAGCCCCTATCCCCCCTAAAATGCCCGGCATTCCCAGCCCGAGGCGTTTTGTTCATGTCCGTCACCGCTCAACCTGCCCGCCCTGCGCCGGATCATCACGCCCAGTTCATCGAACTGCTGAGCGCAAGCCTTACGCACAACGCCTTTATCAAACTGGTGCTGGCCAAGTACGTCGGTGAGGAAGCCGAGCTGCAACGGCTGATCATCAAGGCGGTGACGGTCAAGGAGCAGCCCTGCCTGTCCTTTGTCTACCGCTACAAAACCCGCGACATCACCAAGAACTTCGCGGTGGCCGACGGCGTGGCGGCGATTGCCGAGTTGTTGCCGACCTCGTTCAAGAACGCACACTTGCTGTCGCTGACCGACGAAGCCCAGTTGGAATACAGCAAGAAGAACAAAAGCTCGCTGTTCAAAAGCAAGCCGCAGCAATTGCGTGAAGCGCCGTCGGCCGAGCACAACCGCGAGAAGAATCGCTTCCTCGACCTGAGCCGGCCGTTCCTCGCCGACCTGGGCGTGACCGACGCCAAGCACGCGTTGATCCCGTCGATGTCGCGCAAGTGGAAGCAGATCAACAAGTTCATCGAAGTGTTCAGCCATGCGCTGATCGCATCACCGCTGAGGCTGGACCAACCGGTGCGCGTCGCCGATTTCGGCTCGGGCAAGGGCTACCTGACCTTCGCCATCCACGACTACCTGCGCAATACCCTCAATGTCGAGGCCGAGGTCACCGGCGTTGAATTGCGCGAAGACATGGTTGCTTTGTGCAACACCGCCGCCGCCCATCTCGAACACCCGGGGCTGGTGTTCACCTGCGGCGACGTGCGCAGCGTCGCACCGAGCGAGCTGGACGTGATGATCGCCCTGCATGCCTGCGACATCGCCACCGACTATGCGATCCACACCGGCATCCGTTCCGGTGCGTCGATCATCATGTGCTCGCCGTGCTGCCACAAACAGATCCGCCTGCAAATCCAGAGCCCGGTGCTGTTGAAGCCGATGCTGCAATACGGTTTGCACCTGGGCCAGCAGGCCGAAATGGTCACCGACAGCCTGCGCGCCTTGTTCCTGGAGGCCTGTGGTTATGAGACCAAGGTGTTCGAGTTCATCTCCCTGGAACACACCAACAAGAACAAGATGATCCTCGCGGTCAAACGTGCGGAGCCGGTGGACAACGCGCAGTTACTGGACAAGATTCAGGCACTCAAGGACTTCTATCACATCACCGAGCACTGCCTGGAAACCCTGCTGCGTACCGACGATTACCTAGGCTGAACACGCAGCCAATGTGGGAGGGGGCTTGCTCCCGATAGCAGAGGGTCAGTCAGCAGATTTGTTGCTGATAGACCCTTATCGTGAGCAAGCCCCCTCCCACATTGATCGGTGTCGTGGTTTAGAGATCCGACGCCTTCATCGCCCGCCCCTCCCACCGTTAAATCGCATTGGCCTTTGAGATTGGCGCTGGCTGCACCGCCGTCTTGCGCCCCAGCATCACCGTTACGATCACCCCGCAGGCGAACAACCAGGTGATCGGTTCGATGTGTTCACCAAAGAACAGCGCCGAAAACGCGATGGTGAAGAAGATCTGCAACAGTTGAATCTGGCTGACCCGCGCAATGCCGCCCATGGCCAACCCGGCGTACCAGGCGAAGAACCCCAGGAACTGCGAGAACAGCGACACATAACCGAACGCCCACCAGGTGCGCATGGAAATTGCGCCTTGATGCTGCGCCGCGAGGTAAGCCACCGGGCCGATCAACAGCGGCGTCGACAGCACCAGCGCCCAGCAGATCACCTGCCATCCGCCCATCTCCTTGGCCAGGCGCCCGCCTTCGGCATAACCCAGGCCGCCCACGGCAATCGCGCCGAGCATCAACAGGTCCCCCGCTTGAACACTGCCTGCGCCGGTGATCAACGCATAACTCAACACCAGCGCACTGCCCAACGCCGCACAGGCCCAGAAGGCTTTCGACGGGCGCTCATGGGACAGCCACGCGGCGTACAGCGCAACGCACAGCGGTTGCAGGCCATTGACCAACGCGCCGTGGGACGCCGGCAGCGTCTGCATGGCCCACGCCGACAACACAGGAAAGCCTAAGATCACCCCGGCAATCACCAGGCACAAACCGCGCACCTGGCGCCAGCTCGGCCAGCGCTCGCGGCGCCACAGCAACAGCGCCGCCGCCGGGATCGCGGCGAACAACGCACGGCCCAGGCCGTTGAGCAATGGGTGGATTTCCTGCACCACGATACGGGTGAAGGGCAGGGTCAGGCTGAAGATGATGACGCCCAGCAGGCCCAGGGCCATGCCAGTGTTTTCGCGCGAACTCATGGTGGGAACCGGAATCGAGTGGTCGGAAGTGAACGCTCATCTAGCCACAGCCTCCGGGAATCGGGGGCCTACAGCTGGGTGCAGATTGATCCGTACAGTTGTAGTAGCGGGGGATTACCCGGCCCGTCGGCACGCGCCTATCTTGGCTACTCTTGTCTGCCCAACCGTTGAACTGGAGAAATGTCCCATGGCCGCGAAAAAGATCCTGATGCTGGTCGGCGATTACGTCGAAGACTATGAAGTGATGGTGCCCTTCCAGGCGCTGCTGATGGTCGGTCATACCGTCCACGCGGTGTGCCCCGACAAGACGGCCGGCCAGACCGTGCGCACGGCGATCCATGACTTTGAAGGCGACCAGACCTACAGCGAAAAGCCCGGTCACCTGTTCGCCCTGAATGCGGATTTCGCCCAGGTCGAAGCCGCCGACTACGACGCGCTGCTGGTGCCTGGTGGTCGTGCGCCGGAATACCTGCGCCTGAATGAAAAAGTCCTGCAACTGGTGCGCGCCTTCGATCAGGCCGGCAAGCCGATTGCTGCGGTGTGCCACGGCGCGCAACTGCTGGCGGCGGCGGGTATCCTCGATGGCCGCGAGTGCAGTGCCTACCCGGCCTGTGCCCCGGAAGTGCGCCTGGCGGGCGGTTCGTTCATCGATATTCCAGTGACCCACAGCCACGTTCAAGGCAATCTGGTCACGGCACCGGCCTGGCCGGCGCATCCAAGTTGGCTGGCAGGGTTCCTCGGCCTGCTGGGCACGAAAATCACCTTGTAAGCCACGGAGGTCATCGCCATGTGCGAGCTGTACGTCAAGGCCGACCCGATTCTCTATGAGTCTCGCTCGCGCTCCCTGCGCATCTGCGGCGTCGTCACCACCGTGCGCCTGGAAAACCAGTTCTGGGACATCCTCAGCGAAATCGCCAGCGTGGATGGCATGACCACCAATCAACTGATCACCAAGCTGTACGAGGAAGTCATGGACTACCGCGGCGAGGTGGTCAATTTTGCCTCGTTTCTGCGCGTCAGTTGTACCCGCTACTTGAGCAAGCAGCGCACACAGGCTGCCGAGTTGAGCCTGGTGCGCAACCGCTAGACTGGCTTCAGAAGAACCGTGTCACGCTGATTTTCGCGTCGCGCCCCTTGGTGTAGGCACGGTCGCCGCTCAACGCCGGACGGAAGTTGTTGTTGAACAGGTTGTCCACGGTGAAGTTCACCTCGGTGCCTTTCAGGTAAGCCTGTTGCGGGGTCCATTTGGCGAACAGGCCCTGGGTGTTGTAGCGCTTGTTGCCGTACTGGTCGTAGAACGAATCGCCGACGCCGGAACCCGGGCCGCCGGAGTATTTATCGCTGGGCAGGCGATCAGTCGCGCCGATGAATTGCCCCATCCATCCCACCTGTGCATTCCACGCCGGAATGTGGGTGCCCATCACCAGCACCCATTTGGTCGGCGGAATGTCGCGGGCCGACACGTCCGGGCCCCATGGGTTGGTGTAGGCGCCTTCGTGCTTGCCGGTGGCGTAGGCAAACGACACCGAACCGAACAGGTAGGTGGCGTTATAGAACGATTCCACCTCGAAACCCTTGATGGTCAGGCCACCGATATTGCGGTAATTGGACCTCGCTCCCGGCGGGCAAGCGGTGGCAATGGTGCCGCCGTTGATCGCCTGGTTCTGGCAGCCCACGCCCGTGGCCTTGAAGATTTCGTCTTCGACGGTGTTGTGGAACAGGGTGGTGCGCAGTTGCAGGTTATCGTCCTGGGCGATCAGGTTGTCGAAGCGGGTGATGTTGCCCACGGTGATCGAGGTGATGCGTTCCGGGTCGAGGTCGACGCTGGTGGCGGTGCGGCTGCCCAGGCCCTGCACTTCGTACTGCTCGTCGATCACCGGCGCGCGCCAGGTCTGGCTCCAGTTGGCGAACAGCGCGACGTTCGGGGTGACGGTCCAGAACAGCGCCAGGCGTGGCGACCAGCCGGTGTAGGTGCGATCGCTGTAGTCGTGGCCGACGGCCGGGTCGGGGTTGCTGTAGTACGGCGCATCGTTGGCCTCGCCGCGGTTGCGCACATGGTCGTAGCGCAGCGATGGAGTGACGGTTACGTCGCCCAGGGTCAGCGCATCCTGGATGAAGAAACTGTTGGTATCCACCTTGCCATGGGGCATGAAGCCCGGCTGGAAATGCCCGTAGTTGTAGCGCGGCGTGTTGTAGGTGGCGCCGGGCATCCACATCTCGGTTTCGCGGGTGTGCTTGCGGATTTGCCCGCCGACCGTCACCGCGTGTTGCAACGGTCCGGTGTCGAACAGGCTGACGTTGCGGATGTCGAGATTCTTGTCGGTGTAGGCGGTGTCCATCTTGCGCCCGCCGGTGGCCAGCTGGAAAAACGCGGTGGCGTCGCGCTCGTCGGTCTGCTCGGTGTTGGACTGTGAGTATTTGACGGTCAGGTCCACCAGCGGGTTGTCCAGGGGCTGGTATTCATACTTGCCCGACCAAGTGGTGTCGACCGTGTCGCGGTTGGCCAGGAAACGCTTCAACGCCCCTTCGTAGCCGTAGCGGTCGATGTTGGCCTGGGTCGGTGGCGTCGGGTAGCTCGCGGCGGAGAACGGCGTCCACCGGTTGCTGTGGGAGCGTGAGTAAGACAGGCCGACACTGTGCTCATCGGTGAAGTGCGCGTTGACCTTGAACAGCTTGCCGTCCACGTCCTGGGCGGTGTTGGGCAGGCGCTGGGGGTTGATCGGGTACTGATTGTTCTCATTGGGCAGCTTGGCGGCCACCTTCATGTCACCGCCGTCACGCTGGGTCAGGTAGGCCAGGGCATCGAACCGGCCATCGTCGGTGCGGCCATACACGGCGCTGCTGTAGACCTGTTCGTGGTCGTTGCTGGAATAACCGTACTTGAGCATCGCGCCGCTGTTGCGGCCGTCTGCGAGCAGGTCCGGGGCGTCCTTGGTGGTCATGTTCACCGTGCCGCCAAAGCCGCCGTTGCCACTGAACGGCGAGTTGGGGCCTTTCTCCACTTCGATGCTCTTGATCAGCTCGGGCTCGATGAACACCGTGCCTTGCTGGTAGCGCTCGAAACCGCTCTTGGTGGCGCCGTCGACGGTCAGCGGGACGTCTTCGGCATCGCCGAAACCGCGGATGTTGATGGTCTGGCCACCGGGTTTGAGCGAACCGCCCTGGCTGACCCCAGGCAACGTCTGGAGCAGGCTGGGGATGTTGTTGGCCTGGTAGCGGTCGATGTCGGCCTGGCTCAGGGTCGAGCGGCCGACGGTGCTGGAGTCGACTTGATTACCGGTGCCGATCACGCTCAGGGTGTCCAGCTGGATCACGCTGCTGCTGGTGGTCTTGCCCTCATCGGGGCGCACGACGTAGGTGCTGCCGACCTTGATCAGGGTGAACTCGCCATTGTTCAGCAGGGTGCGAATCGCCACTTCCGCGGTGAAGTCACCGTTGAGCGCCGGCGCCTGTACATGCTTGAGCAGTGTTTCATCGAACAGCAGCTGGATTTTCGTCTGTTGCGCGACCTGGCTCAGGGACGTGGTCAACGCCTGGGCGGGCAGTTGCAGCGTGAACGACTGCGCGTGGGCGCTGAGGCTGAAGGCCAGGCACGTGGCAATAAGGCTCGGTCGAAGCAACAGGTGAGAAGCGTGGCAAGGCGTGCGAAACATGAAATCCCCCCGGAGTGGCCAAATAGCCAAAAAGGTGTGCGTATCAAACACAATCAGGAGGAAGACGGGGCAGGCGAAAAAAACCACACATGCGAATGAAAGATATTCTCATGCGAGCTGTTTCGGGGTTATTTCCGCGGTTCGATTCTGACAATGCCCTCTGCCAAGGTCACGGTTTTTACCGGCAACAAGGCGGGCAGGGCGTTGAGCAAGGCATCCGGGTCATTCACATCCAGATTGCCCGACACCTTCAGGTGCGCCACGGCGTGACTCACCTGCAGCGGAGGTTGGGGGCGGTACAAACTCAATTCATCGATCAGGCTGGCCAGCTCGCGATTGCGGAACGACAAGTGCCCGCTGCGCCAGTCGGCGACCTCCTCGGCGATGAGGGATTGCTGTTGCACGGTGCCCTTGGCGTAGCTGAAGGTGGCGCGTTGCTGGGCACCGAGCAAGGCGACCGGGTTTTTCGCATCCGGCGCAAACGCCACCTGGCCGTGGGCAACACTGACCACCAGTTGCTGCTGGCTGCGGCGCACGTCAAAAGCGGTGCCCACCACACGCACCGTCGCCTCGCCGGCTTGCACGTACAGGGGGCGTTCCTTGTCGGCTGCCACTTCGATATACAGCTGGCCCTTGTCCAGGTGAACGATGCGTTGGTGGGCACTGAAGTCCACGCGCAGGCGCGTGTTGGCATTCACGTAGAGGCTGCTGCCATCGGGCAGGTTCAGGGTGCGCATGCCTTTGGCGTGGGCTGCGACCTGGGTGTGATACAGCTCGCGCGGGGCCCCGACGGGCGTGGCCAGTACGGCGCAGAGCAAGGCGGCAGCCACGGCCAGGGCCGGGCGCCAGATCGCGGTTTTGCGCTTGGGCAGCGCCACGGGTGTGTTCAGCTGCTGCAACTGGCCAAGGTCGGCCCACAGCTGTTCGAATTCGGCGTAGGCGCGGGCATGTGCCTGCACGGCCTGCCAGGCGGCAAAGGCCTTGCGGTCGGCGCGTCCCACGGCGTTGCGGTTACGTGCAAACCATCTGGCGGCTTGGGCATCGACGGCGTTCGCGTCGGTGTCCAGGGCGTCGATATCGCTCAGGCGGTTCATACTGGCTGCTCCGTGCCGGGGTCAGGTTGAAGGCGTCGCTTGCAATGCAGCAGGGCAAACGCGATGTGCTTTTCCACCATGCTGGTCGAAATGCCCATGCGCTCGGCGATCTGCGCCTGGCTCAAACCTTCGAAGCGATGCAGCATAAGGGCTTCTCGCCTGCGGGGCGAGAGTTCGGCGAGGACTTCTTTCAACTGTTCCAGGCGTTGCAGGCGAAGCGCTGCGGCCATGGGCTCGTTCTGCTCGTCAATGACCGGCTCGGCACCCCTTTCAGCCTGATCGGCGTGGACGGTCTGCCGCACCTTCTGTTTGCGCCAGTGATCGCGCAACAGGTTGCGCGCCATCTGGAACAGAAACGCCCGCGGCTGCTCAACCTTGGCCCTGTCGCGGTAGTCCAGCCACTGGGTAAAGACATCCTGGGTCATGTCCGCTGCGTCGCTGGCGTTGTCCGTGCGCTTGCGCAGGAAATACAGGATATCTGCATAAAACCCGCGAAAGGCATCGGCCGACAACGGGTCGGGCTTGGGACGAGACATGGATATCCTTCTTGACGAAGCACGACGTAGAAAAGTCGCAAATGATATCGAGAATTATTGTCGTTTGTCTCCAGGCAAATACACTGACCCCTGTGGGAGCGGCTCAGGACCTCAGCGTTCGACCGGCACCGACAGCGCAGAATTACCCAGCGCATGGGTGCGCGCGGCAAAGAATCTCAACGCCACGCCGCTGCCATCAAACAACTGCGAATACCGCCGCTTCTGCTGGCGAATAAACCCATCACTGCGCCCCGATACCGCGATCGCGAGGGTCGTCACCCTGGCCTGGCGAATCGCATCCACCAGGTGTTTGTCCTGCGGCCCCAGGTCATGGCCGAAGATGCACAGCGCACCCTCGTGGCCGAGCAACTGCTCATAGCAGAACGACAGATAATCCGAACTGCGGATGGTCTTGAGCTTCTCCTCCACCTTGCCCTCACTGACAAACAACGGCACATCGTCCAGGGTCTTGATCGTGTTGTTGATCGCAAAACTGCTGAGCAAGGTGCTGTCGGTGGTGGGCAATTTACGTGCGGTGCCGTCGAGGTTGCGCACCAGGTGCAGGCCGCCGTGCAGGTAGAGGATGCGCGTGGTGTCGGTGCGGGTGTCGCGCAGGTCGAAGCTGGCGTCGGCGCTGCGAAACAGGTCATCGATGCCGGGGGTGTGCAGGATCGCCCAGTAGTTGAGCAAGTCGTAGTTGCTGGTGAACACCGTGGCGTAATTGGCCAGTTCCGCGTTGATCGCCGCCAGCGTCGACGGCTGCACCAGGCGCCACGGAATGTGTACGGCGTGGATGGTGTTGATCAACGCTTCCTTGATCGCGTAGTAGCGATTGCGCGGTGCCGCCGAGCTGACTGCCAGGGCTTTGTTGACCCGGCTGGTGGTCTTCAGCGCGCTCAGGGCTTGCTCGAAACTGCGGGTTTGCAGGGCGTCGAACACGCTCAGTTCGGATTGGCTCAAGGGTTTTTCTTCAACGGTGCGCGCGTTTTCGAACAGCGAGTCGTAGGCAAAGTCTTCCCAAATCGCCCGGCTGGCGCCGTTGCCGATCAGAATCCCATTGAAGTCGATAGCGCTGCGCAGTGCGCTCCAGTCTTCAAGGTGGGCGTCAATATCCTGGAAATCCTTCATTGCGGCGGGTCTACTCAAAATCGGCGGGGCGGTGACTTTATCACGAGCGTGGGTTGATCCTGATCAAGATGGGCCATGTGATGACGGTTGATGCTGTCGGCATAACGCCTCTGAGGATTAGCCATGAGCAGCACCTTCTTCATTCCCGCCGTCAACATCATGGGCACTGATTGCCTTGACGATGCGATGGTCGCCATTCGCAACTACGGTTTTCATAAGGCCCTGATCGTCACCGACGCCGGCCTGGCCAAGGCGGGCGTGGCCAGCATGATTGCCGAAAAACTCGCGATGCAGGACATCGACTCGGTGATTTACGACGGCGCCAAGCCCAACCCCAATGTGGACAACGTCGAGAAAGGCCTCGCGCTGCTGCAGCAGAGCGCCTGTGATTTCGTGGTGTCCCTGGGCGGCGGTTCGCCCCATGACTGCGCCAAGGGCATCGCGCTGTGTGCGACCAACGGCGGGCATATCGGCGACTACGAAGGTGTCGACCAATCCAGCAAGCCACAACTGCCGCTGGTGGCGATCAACACCACCGCTGGCACCGCCAGTGAGATGACCCGCTTCTGCATCATCACCGACGAAACCCGCCACGTGAAAATGGCCATCGTCGACCGCAACGTCACGCCGCTGCTGTCGGTCAACGACCCGTCCCTGATGGTCGGCATGCCCAAGGGCCTCACCGCCGCCACCGGCATGGACGCCCTGACCCATGCCATCGAAGCCTACGTGTCCACCGCCGCCACGCCGATCACCGACGCCTGCGCGATCAAGGCCATCGAACTGATCAGCGCCAACCTGCGCCTGGCGGTACGCGACGGCAGCGACAAGGCCGCCCGGGAAAACATGGCCTACGCACAGTTCCTCGCCGGCATGGCGTTCAACAACGCCTCCCTGGGCTTCGTGCATGCCATGGCCCACCAACTGGGCGGCCTGTATGACTTGCCCCACGGCGTGTGCAACGCGGTGCTGCTGCCTCATGTACAGAGTTTCAACGCCAGCGTCAGTGCCAAACGCCTGAGCGACGTCGGCCGCGCGCTGGGTGCGGAGATCACCGGAAATTCGCCAGAAGAGGGCGCCCAGGCCGCCATCGCGGCTATTCGTACTTTGTCTAAGGACGTTGAAATTCCCGCCGGCCTGCGTGAGCTGGGCGCCAAATTGCAGGACATTCCGCTGCTGGCCACCAACGCGCTGAAGGACGCGTGTGGGCTGACCAATCCGCGGCGGGCGGATCAGCGTCAGATTGAGGAGATTTTCCGCAGCGCGTTCTGACGGGGCGGTCGCGGGCTGCAAGCATTGAGCTACAAGCTGTTAAGGTGTGAATCTTGCACGTATTCAACTTGAGCATGAAGCTTGCGGCTTGCCGCTGAGGTCCCCTTATGAGAGTTCTGTTATTCGGTGCCACCGGCATGGTCGGCCAGGGCGTTCTGCGCGAGTGCCTGCTGGCCGCTGACGTGCAGGAAGTCGTCGCCGTCGGCCGCACGCCCTTGACGCAGGAGCACGGCAAACTGCATCAGGTGCTGCACGCGGACATGCTGGATTTCCAACCTCTGGAGAACCTGTTGCAAGGCTTCGATGCCTGTTTCTTTTGCCTCGGTGTTTCATCGGCGGGGATGAATGAAACCCGCTACACCCATCTCACCTATGATCTGACCCTTGTCGCCGCCAGCACCCTGGCGCGGCTCAATCCGCAGATGACGTTTATCTATGTGTCCGGCGCCGGCACCGACAGTTCCGAAGCGGGCCATTCGATGTGGGCGCGGGTCAAGGGCAAGACCGAGAATGCCTTGCTGCGCCTGCCGTTCAAGGCGGTGTATGTGTTCCGGCCGGGGGTGATTCAGCCGTTGCACGGCTTGCGTTCGAAGACGCCGTTGTACCAGGCCTTCTATACCGTGCTTGGGCCGTTGCTCTCGTTGGTGCGTCGGATAAAGCCAGGCTGGGTAGTCAGCACCGAGACCGTCGGCCGTGCGATGTTGGCGGCGGTGCGTAACGGCGCGTCGCAGCCGGTGGTGGAGCAAGCCGAGATCCATCGGCTGGCCGCGGGCAAGCTCTGAGCCCTGCGCACCAGCGCTTATCAGCCCGCCGTCGCCAGTGCGCAGGCGGGCGTGGCGCCGCCGTTTCATATTCCGTCGTTTGCGTTTGAGCTGGCGTGGCATGCGCGGCGGGTTGGGGATTCGGGGTTGCAGTGGCTGAAGGAGCTGGTGCAAAAGGTATTGCGTGCGTAAACCCGTATTACCAGGATTTTGGTGGCTGGCGTCGGGTATGAAATATCCGCATGACCTGTAGCCGTCCATCTCGAATACGATACGGAACGATATAAGGCCATTTAGGCACTACCCATTCCCGAGTGCCGGGAATACGCCCCTCTTTACCCATTGAGGGAAACTCCGCCACGCGCTCGAGTCCCGTTAGCATGGCCTGCACAAATTCGTGCGCAGCTTTGGGGTTTTCCTGAGCAAGGTAAGCGGCTTCTTCATCGAGGTTGCGCAGTGCTGTTCTCAGCCACTCAACTTGCATGCTTACGCCATTTGTCAGCGATGGCTTTCACGTCAGCGGCACTCGCAAAATCACCGGCGTCGGCCTCTTGCAAGGCTTTTTGGATTTCCTCGATTTGCCAGGCTTCACGCGTCAAGTATTCACGTATGGCATCGACCGCCAGAAAGGATTTGCTGCGCCCGGTAGCCTTGGCGAGACTGGCGAGCGTATCGGCGATATCTTCCGGTATGCGTAAGGACATAACCGACATAAGTGCCTCGATGTAGTGGGATGTAGTGCAACATACTACATCGTAGTTGGCGCACGCTTCTGCGCCGTTCGTCTGCGCAGAGTTGAAACGGAAAAGGATGTTTTCATGCTCACCGGCCTCAACCACTTGACCCTGGCCGTCACCGATCTGCCGCGCAGCGTCAGCTTCTACCATGACCTGCTGCAACTTCGCCTCGACGCCACCTGGGACCACGGCGCCTACCTGTCATTGCCCGGGTTGTGGCTGTGCCTGTCCCTTGACCCGCTGCGCCCCTCGGCGCCGGCGGCTGAATACACCCACGCCGCCTTCACGGTCGGTGCAAGCGACTTCACCGCGCTGGTGCAACGCCTGCGAGCTGCTGGCGTAGTGGAGTGGCGCGACAACCGCAGCGAGGGCGCCTCGTTCTATTTTCTCGACCCCGATGGCCACAAGCTCGAAGCCCATGTCGGTGATCTGGCCTCGCGCCTGCAAGCCTGTCGCGCCAAGCCTTATGCCGGTATGCAGTTTTACCCGTAGCGCGGGAACGTGCAGAATCCCTCCACCTCTCAACCGTTTGTCAGAGTCGCGCCCATGACCCCGTCCTTACTGTTCGCTGTCCTTGCTTCGGGTTTTATCTACGGCATTACGCCTGGTCCGGGGGTGTTGGCCGTGTTCGGTATTGGCGCGGCCCGGGGCCGTCGCGCCGGGGCCGGTTTTCTGTGCGGGCATTTGCTCGGCGATGTGCTGTGGTGCAGCACGGCGCTGATTGCGATCGTGGGGGCGCGGGAGGTCGGCAGCAGCGCGTTTGATGTGCTGGGCGTGCTCAGTGGCACGTACCTGTTCTGGCTGGGCTGGCGCGCGATCCGTACCCAGCGCCGTAGCAGCGATGCCCCCCAGGGCGCGGCGCGGCATCCGTTCTGGCACGGCATCCTGTTTGGCCTGACCAACCCCAAGGCGTACCCGGTGGCGGTCGCCACGTTTACCGCGTTGCTGTCCAGCCGTGCCGAGTTGCTGACCTGGGCAATGCTGCCGTCGTTGATCTTGCTGAGCTTTATCGGTGGGCTGTTGGCCTACGCGATTCTGATCGGCGTGGTGGGCGCACAGCGGGTGCGCACGGTGTATCAGCGTCACGAAATCCTGATCACCAAGCTCTGCGGGGTGATGTTTATCGGCTTCGCCATCAATGCGCTGGCCCACGCGTTGCCGGGCCTGTTCGGCAGTAAACCGACCTGAGGCGGCGACGACCGTTGGTCGCACGGGCAAGTTTTTTCTAAACCTTTGTTGCCATTAAAATTCGAATTCAGAGCGGGGTGTCTGTCCCCGCACCTATTTTTGCCCTGGAGGAACCCATCATGAGCCGCATGGCTATCCGGTTACGCACCGCCAGTTTCGCGATGCTGCTGGGCCTCGGCGCCAGCAATGCTTTCGCCCAGTCGCCGGCTGAATTCATCGAGCAGGCGTCGGCCAAAGGCATGGCCGATATCGAAACCAGCCGCATGGCTCACGCCAAAACCTCGTCCCAGGAAATCAAGGACTACACCATCGAGGTGATCAACGAGCGCACCTTGGCCAACCAACACCTGGCGGCCATCGCCAAGAAGCTCGACCTGCCCGTGGCGCCGCGCGAGAAGATCGTCGATAAAGCCGAAACCCTGATGCCCGAGCTCAAGGACGGTGACTCCTTTGACGCCGCCTACACTGCGCAGCAGGTCAAGGAAAATGAAGACGCTATCGCCCTGTTCAAACAGGAAGGGGCCGCGTCGGATGTTCCGGAAATAAAGGCGCTGGTGGATGAGACGCTGCCCAAGCTGGAAGAGCGTCTGCAAAAGGCTCGCGCCCTGGCCTCTACCTACGGTAAAGGCCATCAAGGCGACGGTTGAGGCCTGTACTTGATATGGAAAACGGCGGTTGGAGCCTGAGGGATCCCCACAAATTTACTCCAAGCTCTGCGCCTGATGATGCACCTCATCACGCAGAGCATGCTCCAATATTTCCAAGTGTTCTCGGTCACCTAAACCAGTGCAACTGCGACAATACTCCAGGCCTAAACACCACAATGAAAGTACGATGGCCACCCAGACCATTTACTCCTTCGGTAGCCCATATTTTGTTCACGGTTAGGAGTCTGACAGACCAATAGGTAAACTTTTCTAAAATAGCCCCCAAGTTCTTCACCTTCAGCCCTGAAATTTTGGACGCGAACCCCCTACTGTGATTTTCGGAAATTAATTTGCTGGGTAATATCCTCCCATGCCTTTTATATATACTGAACCGCAAGGGTCTTGGTAGCTATTGGTACAGAGATGGGTTTTTGTCGGATCGCCGTTTTTAAAAGTTAGCTCTCCCATGCACCATTTTTTAGAAACCGGGTCTGTCACGTCATCACAAGCTCCAGGGTAAGCGGGTGTTCTTGTGTACACATTTACTATGTGTGAATCATTAACGAGCGCAACATTAGCAAACAAAAAACTAATAACATGTTTACCATTCGACAAACCAAACCCAACGTGAAAAGCCACTTTGTCTTCGGCGTAGAACTTGTTCCGATTAGGAATTGGACTAGTGCCATACACATACCTTATGCATTCAATGATGGCATCGTATATCGGAGCAGGGATAAATACGACCCTATTGTTATTAGCAAGCAAACCCAGTGCGCGCAAATTAAGTTTATATTCATCTATAGACTGAAACGAGCTTTCTTCCCATTTATTTTCCTCCATGCAACCAGCGATTGGCAAACCTGCTACAAGGTCCTGATCGTCATAATCGTACATGGCTTTTGCATAGTTCATCTTATTCACCGTCAGCATTAGGAGCGAAAACAAAAAGCTTGCCGCCCAGCCTTTTCGATAAGAACTGACCATGATGTACTCCACTTAGTGATTTTCGTATTGGGCGATTTCAGTATGGGTGCCAAGAAAAAAACCGAAAACTGTAAGAATTAACAGTTCTTTATAAAAATTCTCGATTATCACTATAGCCAATCTGAATTAACAATATTTAGCACCCTAGAAATGAGATATTTCTACCTCTCTGTGACAGGCTAGTGAACCGCGTTCAAACTCTCATTCTCTTTGCACAAATATCCCCATAAGCATGAGCAAATTGATTCTGACTGAGAGGGAAAGCTTTTTCGAAAGCAGCATGCCAGCGGGCCATGGGAATAGGGGGTTGACCCTGAGGGATCACCACAAATTTACTCCAAGCTCTGCGCCTGATGATGCACCTCATCACGCAGAGCATGCTCCAATATTTCCAAGTGTTCTCGGTCACCGAAATCAGTGCAACTGCGCCAATACTCCAGGTCTAAACGTCACAATGAAAGTACTCGCCTTTCTTTGAGGCTGTTGCTTTGATAGCGCCGCTCCAATTGGTTCTCCCGTGCCTGCAACCCCGCTAAGAAGATGAGGTAGTTGGCCAAAATGGCAATCAACAACAATACTTCGATGCGCTTTGGACAATGGCTTCGATGCAGATTCAGACCCAATCCCAGGTGTTCACTTTTTACGTCTCGGAAGCCTTCTTCGATCTACATACGGCGCTTATAAATCGCCACGATTTTTGCTGGGCTCCACTCGATTTGCGACAAGTTACTGGCAAGTAACCACGGCTCGCGCTCACGTTTGGCGGACTGCCGGCTGAGTTTGCTTCTGGCAATTGAGCCCGTAACGCGTTGGTGTTTGCGCCCCTTGGCTGAATGGCGGACGCGGTAAAAACCGATGAAGTGAGGGGCGCTACGCGTCATCTCGACACGGCCTAACGACTTAGGGAAACTCCGAACAAGTCCTCAGATGTGCTGAAATACACTTTCACCACCTGACCCGAGCCACGCATGAGCCAGATGAGCTTTTCCGACTTTGAATACGCCGGCAAGCGCAGGCAAACCCGCCGTGAACGCTTCCTTGCCGAAATGGATCAGGTGGTGCCCTAGAGTGGTTTGTTGGGGTTGATCGAACTGTATTACCCGAAGGCTGGTGGTGGCCGTAAACCGTATCCGCTGGAGACCATGTTGCGCATCCATTTGCTGCAAAACTGGTTCTCGCTGAGCGACCCGGCCATGGAAGAAGCGCTTTATGAAATCACTCCCATGCGTCAGTTCGCCCGCCTTACATTAAGCGCGCCGATCCCTGAAGACACCACAATCATGAACTTCCGGCACTTGCTGGAGACGCATCAACTCGAACCTGCGATCCTTGCTTGCAGGAAAAAGGTCTGTCGCTGCGCCAGGGCACCATCGTCGATGCCACCATTATTCACGCTCCTAGTTCGACCAAAAACGAAGAGGGAAAGCACGATCCCGAGATGCAACAAACCAAGAAAGGTAATCAGTACTTCTTTGGAATGAAGGCCCATATTGGCGCGGCTGCAGAGTCAGGATTGGTTCATCACGTCCACGGCACAGCCGCGAATGTGGCTGACGTAACCCAAGTTGCTGAGCTGCTACATGGCGAGGAAAGCGCGGTCTATGCAGACGCTGGTTACACCGGCGTCGAGAAGCGTGATGAGCACGAAAATCGTAAAGTGATCTGGCAGATCGCGGCGCGACGTAGCACTTATTCACGACTGAATAAACGGAGCCGACTCTACAAGGCCAAGCGCAAATTCGAGTACTGCAAAGCCCTGACGCGGGCCAAGGTCGAGCATCCGTTTTGGGTGATCAAGCGCCAGTTTGGTTATGTGGAAGTACGCTTTCGTGGGCTGATGAAAAACACCGCTCAACTGACCATGCTGTTTGCTCTGTCGAACCTTTGGATGGCTCGAAAACAGCTGATGGGTATGGGCGAGTTACGCGTGTAACGCGGGGATCTGGGCTGAAAAGCCCGACGAAGCAGTGCCGACGGGCCTTTGTGTGTTAAGCAACGCTGAAAGTCGTGTTTGTTTCGACTAACAGCACGCTCACCGCGATGTTGATCGGAGTTTCCTTAGGTGATGAGGTAGCCAGAGCGTACAAATTTTTCACCGGTTGCCAGTCATTTTCTTCGCGACAATAGAGCTCACGACTTCGTATTCGGGCCACGTAATACCAGCCCTGCGCCGCTACGGCCTTCATCCAGAGGCGCCGGAAACCGGCATCAGTGACCAGGACTGGAACGCATCCATCAGGCAGTAATTCAGCCAACATTTTGATCAGGCGGCTTTGATATTTTGGGCAACTCTAGCGCTCATGAACGCTTTCATAAATAGGAAACGAGCGCCCCGCAAACGGGACTGCAGCCCTCAACAAAAAGGCGTCGCCAGGTGTATCAATTCTCGACCAGTCGACCAAAATTAAAGAATGCTTCAGGGAGCCCAATAATGCCTGCAGCATCACCCAATAGAACAGTGGCCTCTCTGCTCTCAGGTGTTGATTACCCTACAATCGGTCCACTCGCTTGATCGCGTGTTTTAGATACGCCTGACCTGGCATAAAACGTCCCAGCGCTGTCAGCGTCAGGCGACGGCCTTGTAGTAACGAACTGACACAACTCATCAGCGTTGTCAGGCGGCGAGAATGGATTGAAGGCAGTGCTTGAGCGAGCGCTCTGTGTAAAAAACGGGTGGCCTGTATGGGTTCGGTTTCTTGTTTTTGTGTGGTGCAAACCAAGTTGCCGACTCATGTAGGCTTCTTCAATGTTCCTACTTCTTGATTTTCGGTAAGAAAAATCGGGGATACCTCAGGGTCGGAGCTCATCCCACCGCCGTTTTTTATGCCGGGTTCTGGTCGGTCGCCGGCGCACTCAGAACCGCATTTCTGCCTGGCCTGTGCCTTCCAGTGCGAGCAGATACTGCTTGGCCGCAAGCCCGCCGGCAAACCCGGTCAAGCTGCCCGACGCGCCAATGACCCGATGGCACGGTGCAATGATCGAGATTGGATTACGCCCATTGGCCGCGCCCACTGCACGCACGGCTTTCGGGTTGCCGATCTGCTGGGCGATCTGGCTGTAGCTGCGGGTTTCGCCAAAGGGGATGGTCAGGAGTGCCTGCCAGACTTGCTTCTGAAAGTCGGTGCCGGTGAAGTCCAGTTCCAGCTCGAAATGATGACGGGTACCGGCGAAGTATTCCTGCAACTGGCGCTCGGTTTCCAGCAACACCGGGTTGTGATTGGCCTCGTGCAATTCACCCAGGCGTACACGGTTGGCGCGCTCGCATTCCCACAGGATGGCGTTGAGTTTGCCATTGCGCGCCACCAGGGTGAGCTCGCCGACGGGGGAGGGCATGAGTGTGTATTCGTAGGGCATTAACGGGCTCCTCGAAGGACGGGCGTAAAAGAGTACAGCGCTACGGTAGTTTCATCGGCCTGGAGGCAAACTACGTTTCTTGCGGTCAAATTCTGCCGATTAGACGTTCCAGTCGAGGCATTCAAAAAAAATAGGGAAACCCGGTGATGTGGATAAGCGCCATCATCCGGATACGAGTCTGTCGCCGCATTCAGATACAGCTATCGATCCTGTTGCAGCACCTTGAGCGCTGCCGACGCGAGGAACCCCGAACGGCTTTTTTCCTCCGGATGGTGCAGCACATATTCATCGATGCGATTGAGCAAATAGCCAGGCAAGGTGATGTTGAGTTTCTGCGCCTTGCCCAGGTATTTGGTGACATCAATGTCCACCACTGCCCAGGTGCAGCCGGCGTACTGTGGATTGGCTGCATGCAGCGTGACCTTCTGCGCACTGGGAATTGGCGCACCGTCTTCGGCGAGGATCTCGAAATGCCCTTCGATGGCTTCTCGCGCCATTGCCATGGCGTCGTCCAGGTCGTCGCCGGCAGAGTAGCAACCGGGAATATCCGGGACTTCCACGCCCCAGGCATGGTCTTGGTCACCGTTTGAAATGGCGATGGGATACAGCATGTTTGTTGTCCTCCAGGGACGATTAACTCAACAGAGCTTGTTTCAGGATGCTCTTGGCGGTTTTGTCCAACAGGTCCTTCTTTGGATGGGGAATCGTCACCAGCCCAGGTTTTGTCGGATGCTTGAAGTGATGGTGGCTGCCCCTGATCCGCACCAGGTACCCGCCGTCCGCGACGATATGACCTATCAAATATCGGCTATCCACAGCACCTCCTTGTGGTGTTTTGGTGGTTACTATAACCACTAAAATTAAATTATCAACACTCTACCTACCGTCACTCGATGACGGGTATCGCGACAGGTGGTTGATGAAGTGTATGAGTGCGCAGGCGGCACACAGCAGAGAGGTATTGCCAGGTTTTTCCGACTATTCAGCGAGCGTGTGACTCGTCTTCAATCAATCCAAGAAATGCGTCGACCAGGCCACTTCGCCGTTCAGTTGGGGTCAGCACGAGCAACGGCGCGCAAGCATCCACCTCGACCAGCGGCCGATACGTCACCCCCTTGTTCATCAAACTCTGCGTACAGGCCGGCACCAGCGCCACCCCTTGCGCGGCCGCCACCAGCGCGATGATCGAGGTGATCTGCCGTCCGGTTGGCCCCGCGCGCAGGGGCACGCCGTGGTGGCGGTACAACTGCTCGATGGACTGGTTCAGTCCTGAACCATAGTCGGGTGGAAACAGAATCAGCGGGTACGCACTGAGCTGCGCCAAACTGACGGTAACCTGGCTGGCCAGTGGGCTGTCACTGGACACCGCCGCCACCAGCCGCTCTTCGCCCAGCGCCAGCGCCTGCACGTCGTCGTTTTGCGGTAACAGCCGGCTCAAGCCGATATCCAGCCGCCCATCCGCGACCTGCGCACCCAGGCTGCCGGAGGCGCATTCCACCAGGGTCAATTGCACATCGGGAAAGCGTTGGGCGAAGGCCCTGATCGCCTGGCTGAACAGATCCGACAGGGCGATTGAACTGACATACCCCAACGCCAATTGCCCGGCCGTTCCGGCGGCCAGTTTGCCGGCGATGACGTGGGCCAATTCGACCTGTTCCAACACCCCTCGGGCATACGGCAAGAACGCACGGCCCTGGGCGGTGAGGGACACTGTGCGGCTGGTGCGATCGAACAGTTTGAAACCCAGTTCCGTCTCCAGCGCTGAAATCTGCCGGGTCAGGGGCGGCTGAGCCAGGTGCAGGCGCAGGGCGGCACGGCCGAAATGCAGTTCTTCGGCGACCGTCAGAAAGTAACGCAGCTTGCGTAGGTCGAGCATCCTGATCCTTGGGTATCAATCGGTGCGAATTCGGTATTGGTTTAAGCCCCGCCCGCCATTCTATAAAGACCTTTCAAAATAAAACGAGAGGTTTCATGAAAGCGCGCCTGCATTGTGCCCGTCTAGCCCTGTTCCTGTGTGGCTGCGCGGCGTTTCTCAACCTCTATGCCACCCAGAGCATCCTGCAGACGTTTGCCGCGCACTTTCAGATCAGCGCCAAGGCGGCGGGCTGGAGCATCACCGTGACCACGTTGGCGGTGGCGGTCACCGCGCCGTTCGTCAATCGGCTGACCGGACGCTTCGAGCCGCGCAGCGTGATCAGCGTGGCTGCGCTGCTGCTGGCGCTGCCGACGTTGATGACGGCCTATGCCGATAGCTTCGCCGAAGTGCTGGTCTGGCGCTTTGTCGAAGGCATGTTGATTCCGGTGGTGTTCGCGACCAGCGTGGCCTATATCGGCGACCGCTGGCGTGGCGGGACGGTGACTGAAGTCACCAGCCTGTATGTCGCGGGCACTGTGTTGGGTGGGTTCGCCGGGCGGTTTGTCACAGGGGTAATGACCGAGTATGTGGGCTGGCGCGAGGCCTTTGAGTTGCTGGCGGTGTTGAGCCTGATGGTGGGCGGGTTTATCCAGTTTCTGCTACCCGTCGGTCGGCCACGAGCGATGCAGGTTAAAGCGTCTTCGTCGGGCCTGTTTCGTAAACCCCTGGTGGCGGCGTATGCCGTAGGTTTTTGCGTGCTTTTTTCCCAGGTTGCAGCGTTTACCTACGCAGGTTTGTACCTCGGCCTACCGCCTTTTAACCTTGGGCCTGCGGCCTTGGGTACGCTGTACATGGTGTTCCTGCTGGCCCTGGTCGTGATCCCCATCGCCGGCCGCCTGAGCAAAGCGCGCCCGCCCACCGAACTGCTGAGCGTCGCGGCGGTGCTTGGCATCAGCGGCTCGGCGCTGACCCTGCTGCCGTCGCTGTGGTGCATCGTGGTCGGGCTGGCACTCAGTTCCACCGGCGTATTTCTCGCCCAGGCCGCCGCCAATGCCTTCATTGCCGGCAGCGCTCGCGACAACAAGGCGGGCGCCGTGGGGGTCTATCTCACTGCTTACTACCTGGGCGGCAGTTGCGGGGCGGTCGTCCCGGCGCTGATCTGGCAGCGCTGGGGCTGGGCCGGGTGTGTGGCGCTGATCATCGCTTTCCAACTGCTGACCTTGCTGATCGCATTGACGGGTTGGAAGCCTCCTAAACCTCAATTGATCCGCACACCATGAACGACACTGTCGCTTTGCCTGCACCTGAAACATCCACCCGCCGCCGCGCGCTCATCGCCGGCTGCAGCGCCCATGCCGTACACGATGGCCTCACCGATGTGATCTACGTTCTGCTGCCCATCTGGCAAGCTCAATTCGCTTTGTCCTACGCCCAGATCGGCCTGTTGCGCGGCGCCTATTCCGGGATGATGGCCGTGTTCCAACTGATGGCCAGCCGCGCCGCCACACGCTGGGGGCGTATACCGATGTTGGTAGGCGGCACCGCGCTGGCGGGTGTCGCTTACCTGTTGGCCGGGCAAGCCAGCGGGTTGACCGTGCTGTTGCTGGCGCTGCTGCTCGGCGGCCTGGGCGCCAGCACCCAGCACCCGCTGGCGTCCTCGATGATCACCGACGCGTATGAGGGCGGTGGAGGGGTCAAGCAGGCGCTGTCCCACTACAACTTTTCCGGCGACATCGGCAAAACCCTGATCCCCGGCCTGGTTGGCCTGCTGCTCACGCTGATCAGTTGGCGGGCCAGCGCCAGCCTGTTGGGGCTGCTCGGCCTGGCGGCGGCGGGGTGCCTGTGGTGGCTGATCCCCGCTCAGCCCCACGCAGCCACAGCGACACCCAAGCCCCTGCCTTGCACCGCAACCGGTTCCGCCACCGGCCTGCGCGCCTTGATCCTCACCGGCGTCCTCGACAGCGCGGTGCGCATGGGTTTTCTCACCTTCCTGCCGTTCCTGTTGCAAGCCAAAGGCGCGGGCACGGCGGGCATCGGCCTGGCGCTGATGCTGCTGTTCATCGGCGGCGCATTCGGCAAGCTGTTCTGCGGCTACCTCGGCGTGCGCATCGGCATGATGAAAACCGTCTGGCTGACGGAAACCAGCACGGCGCTGCTGATCGTGACCGCGCTGTATCTGCCGCTGGCTGGGTTGATGCTGATGTTGCCGGTGCTGGGGCTGGTGCTCAATGGCACCTCGTCGGTGCTGTACGGCGCCGTACCGGACCTGGCCAGCGCCGGCCAACGGGAACGGGCGTTTGCGCTGTTCTACACCGGCACCATTGGCGGCGGCGCGCTGGCGCCGGTGCTGATGGGCGGCGTGGGGGATGCGCTGGGCGTGCCGGTGGCGGTGATGGTGTTGGCGGGGATGTTACTGGTGACATTGCCGTTGGTGTGGGAGGTGCGAAGACGGTTGGAGATGGACGATTGATTGCCTCTTTTCGGATGGAAAACTCAGTTGCGTCCTACGTCATGACATTGGCTGCCTGGTTATAGAGTTTGCGCTTCATAAATCTCGGTGCATGTTTCGTATGCCTATCAATGAGTGACGGGTGGTTGTTGCGTGATAGGAAACGATCAGAATAAGCTGTTTGTGCGCCAATGACGTATAGGCGTGAGCATGATATTTATAGAGTCGATCGCATTTACAGAGGATTTGGCAGAGCTTCTAAGTGAAGAAAGCTACAGTGAATTCCAAGAGTTTCTGGCGGAAAATCCCACTGCCGGTGATGTTATTCAAGGGACCAATGGCCTGAGGAAGATCCGCTGGGCTTGGCAGGGTAAGGGGAAAAGTGGTGGTGTCAGAGTGATCTACTACCACCTCTGTATGGCCTATCAAATTAGATTGATCCTGATCTATCGAAAGGGCATCAAAGATGATCTTTCGTCGGCGGAAAAGAGAATTCTCAGCGAGATAAACCGAAGGTGGGAGTGATGGAGAAAAAATTGTTCAATCGTCTGGTAGAAAGCATGACCCAGATGGACGAGATTGTCCGGGGTGAACGCGCCCCATCCCGCGAATTTTTTGTTGATGCCCTGAAGATAAAAGAGATTCGACAAGCCACGGGGCTTTCGCAAGCGCGCTTTGCGAAGGCGATTGATGTGCCCGTGGGAACGCTTCAGAACTGGGAGCAAGGGCGGCGTGAACCTGAAGGACCGGCAAGGGCATTATTGCGTGCCCTCTACAATGATCCTGGTCACGTATTGGCGGCCCTGGAGCATAGATAACCGTCTGTGACGACCGTGTGGATTAAGCCGCGTAAGTTCTTTCGCGCAAGGCAGTAGGCTGATCTTCCCTGGCCGGGAAGGTCAGCCAAAGAATGAAACGCGCCTTAGAAGGACTGGGCCAGCGTAAACGGAATACGCAAGGCGCCGATGGGGCCTTCACGTGTACCGCACATTTCATCGTGGACGCAGTGCTGCACCAGCACACAAGGAAACGCCGGAACCCGTTGCAATAGGTCGCGCAAATGCGTGGTCGAGCCGATGCGCATCGGCTTCGCATCCTCGTCCAGCAGCGTCATCGCCGTATGATCGAGGCTGACGCGTGCGATGTAGAAACCGCCCTCCAGCGACAGCAACTCCAACTCTCGTACCTCACCCTTCACGGCCAGTTCGGTCAGCATTTGCATATTCATGATTCACCCTCGCAGTGGGTCGTTCATTGGCGACGAAAGAACAGCGTGACCTGGCCCCATTCGACGCCAAACTTGGACATGCTCGAACGGTTGATCAACGTGTCTTCGTCCATCAAGTACATCCAATCATCAAAACTGACTTCGTAAACCGAGCCATCCACCGCCAGGTTGAGGCGGTAGCGCCAACGCAATGCGTTGCCGGCGACTTCGCCAATTGCCTCGCCAACCACATCACCCGCGCGCCCGCGCCAGCGCCCGGGGCCATCCGGTGTCAACGTCCACACCCGCTGCTGGCGCGTGCCGTCGCTGTAGAGAAAACGCTCGTCGAGAATCAAAGCATCGCCCTCGCGTCGGCTGGCGATATCCACTTCAAAGCGCTTGGCCACTTCCCCCGAACGCTTCTGGAATATGCCCCAGGCCTTGACGGGTTTGCTGAAGAAACGCTCCAGGTCCAACTGCGGTTGCTGGTCGGCGTAGTGGTCGACCTCGACGTTGCCGCAACTGCACAGGCTCAATACCAGAAACAGTGAAACCAGTAGGCGTGCCATGGACCGGCTCCTTGATCGTGTGGGGCGGAGTGTCGACGTTCAAGGGGTGATAGTTGTACATAAAAATAAATTTGTACAGGTTTTTGATGGGTGAGTGAAGTTTGCGGCGTTGTCTATCCAGGCAGCAGGATCGTCAGAGTCGAGCTTCATCCAGTAAAATTTGATGCTCCATCGGGGTCTGAAATCGTTGTAAGACCCTTCCCGCTGACCTTCTCCGTCATTGCAGCTCTCAAGGATGTTTGCCTATGTTTGGCGACATCAAGCCAAGGAGGAACGGTTATGTCTCGTAACGGCCTGTCAGCAGATGGATATGAACACTACATGCCTCGAGTGAGTGAGGCTTACTCCTCCAAAGGTCTTCACCCAATTCGAAGGACGAGCGCTGCGTAACCGAATAGAACATGCGCAGGTCATCGCTACGACGGATATTTCGCGTTTCGTGGACCTCGGGCTTATCGTGTTGATGCAGCCAATGCATGCCACGAGCGACATGAATATGGCTGAGGACCGTATCGGCACTGAACGTATCAAGGGCGCCTATGCATGGCGGTCGCTGCTCAACCAGGGTGCGACAATATCGGCCGGTTCGGACCTCACTGTCGAGTCGGCGAATCCGTTCCACGGGCTGCCTTTTTTTGGTTCAGTCTTTGCTACGCCGGCAGCGCTCTGAGCAGTAACGAACTTCCTCCCAGCAGCGCGCCCATTTCTTTCTCCATGTGAAGGGAAGACCGCACGTCACGCAGGTTTTGATTGGGCGCTCACGCTTTTTCAAAATGCCCCCCCTTCATCTAATTTAGCGAGCAACCACTGGCCGCGTTGCCACAGCGCCTGCTGTTTGGATTCATCCATGCGGTCGAGGTTTTTATAGATCATGCCCATGCGGTTATTACCGCGTAGACGGTCACCGTGACGCATCAGGAAATGCCAGTAGAGTGAGTTGAAAGGGCAGGCGTCGTCCGTGATGCTTTCGCTCACCTTGTACGTGCAGCCATGACAATAGTCAGACATGCGCTTGATGTACTGGCCACTTGCGCAGTAAGGCTTCGAGCCCAGATACCCGCCATCGGCATGCATGACCATGCCGAGTGTATTGGGCAGCTCCACCCAGTCGAACGCGTCCATGTAAATTGCCAAGTACCACGCACAAACTTGACTGGGTACGATACCCGCGAGCAGAGCGAAATTACCGGTCACCATCAGTCTTTGGATATGGTGAGCGTAGGCATGCTCGAGGCTTTGGCCGATGGCTTGGCGCATGCAGTTCATGCGTGTTTCGCCTGTCCAGTAGAACTCAGGCAGCGACCGGGTATTACCGAATGCATTGCCCTCGGCATAGTCAGGCATCTTCAGCCAGTAGACGCCTCGGACGTATTCCCGCCAGCCGATCAACTGGCGAATAAAGCCTTCCGCAGCATTGAGCGCAATACTGCCCGCCAAATAGGCTGACTCCACATCGCTGCAAAGCTGACGAAGATCCAGTAGGCCAATATTTAGTGCAGCGCTTATACGGGCGTGAAACAGGAAAGGCTCGTCGCTAGCCATGGCGTCTTGATAGTCGCCGAAGGCTGCCAAGCCCCAGTCGAGGAAGTAATCCCATAGGGCCTGAGCTTCGGCGTGGGTGACTGGGTAGTAGAACGTGTCGAGGGCGCCATAGTGGCTGGAGAAGTGTTTGGCTACCAACGCAAGCACGTCCTGAGTGATTGCATCCGGCGTGAAGCGGGCTGGCGAAGGGGGTCTAATACCCTTGGGCAATGCCTTGCGGTTGTCCGCGTCAAAGTTCCAGGCGCCTCCGACAGGTGTACCGTCGCCATTTAGTAATAACCCGCTCTTGCGACGCATCTCGCGGTAGAAAAACTCCAGGCGCAGCTGTTTTTTGCCTTTGGCCCAGTTAGAGAACTCTGTGCGTGTGCAGAGAAAGCGACTATCGGGGTGCCACTGGATCGCTAAGCCACAGTCCTTGAGTGATTGCTCCAGGCGCCAATCGCCGCACTCTGTGATGTGTATTTCATCTGGTTGCATAAGTGCCTGCCACCGCCGTAACTCGCTTGGCACCGATCCAGTATTTTCTGGATCATCGAGCGCAACGTACTGCACTCGAATTCCCCGCTGTTGCAGAGCCTCTGCGAAATGGCGCATGGCGCTAAAGATCAGGGCGATTTTTTGCGGATGATGAGGGACATGGCTGGCTTCCTCCATCACCTCGGCCAAGAGCACTGTATCGCTTTTGGTATCCAGCCCATGCAAGGAGGCGAGATTGAAAGATAGCTGGTCACCTAGGACGAGGAGTAGCCGGCGAGTCGTATTCATCAAACAGAATCCAGTGGAATAAATTCGCGCAGAAGCAATAAGACTCCGCAGCGATTAAGCGCAGTACCGATCCTTCCATCGAACTTTCGATATCGAGCGAGAAAACCTATACATGGGAATATGAGTGTATAGGTAATTTTTGGCCGGTTTGGTGGTGACGTGAGCGTTTTTTCTGCTGTCAGCAAACCTGTACCGCCTAATCGATTTTGCTACTACAGGTCAGTTCACCTTACGTAATGACATCGTCGCTCTGCGACTATCAAATTGGCTACGTTCCCGCTCTGAGCAAAGCATTTATCCTAAGCCTGCTTTCTCGCCGGCGGTACCACCGGTTGCATGGGCCGGTATTGGTTTCTCAAACCGCACGGTTGTCTTCGCGACAACGGCGGCCAGCGTCAGGATCAGGCAGCCATGCCAAATAGGGGCGCGAGCTGCATAGAAGACGATATCCGACGCTAAATAGCGGCCTAATAAATCGCCATGCTAACGGTGCTGCCCAGACACCAAAATCCGCTGCTCGCCAGCTCCAGAGAGTAGCGTCCACGCCTGCGACACATGCTCCATCGTCGAACCTGGCGTGCAGCGACGACTCTAAATCCCAGGGATTTTGCGTCGAACGCATCATCGCGGATGTCCACAAACAGGAGGCGATCCGGCACAGCCTGTGCGCGTAGTGTCTTGATTTCTCGAGCGCATGATGGGCGCGCCGCGTCAGTGGTCAGTTCTTTTCTTGTACACAAACAAACACCTTGTATAAGTTTTTTTAAAGGATATCCTCAGTGAGCTGAACTGACAATGGAAGCTCAGCTAAGCGATGAAATTGGTTTATTGGTGCCCCTTTGGTGACCTCAGGAACGTTGGCCTTCGACAGCCTCCCTCATCAGATCCGACTGCAAAAGTCATCCTGAAATCCCATTGAAATCCCATTGATAGCCCGTTATGCCCATTGCAGGTCAGCAGACACACTCAGACTCGACGGCACTGAGCTATCAATATCGTGTGTTTTCCTAACTAGACGACCCATCCAGCATCGACTGATCGTCAGCGCACTTAGCGTGATTGCATAATAGAATCATTCGCACTAATCCAGCCCCGGACGGGGCATATTTTTGAGCTAGCCATGAAAAAAACGCTTTCGTTGGCCACACGTATAGGGCTCAGTTTCACAGCCATCCTGGCGCTACTTATAGTGATAACAGCCATCGGTATTCAGCGCGTTGCGTTCATTGATTCCACCTTGGTCGACGTTAGCGAAAACGCGGCAAAGGTGCAGCGCTATGCCATCAATTTCCGTGGGAGCGTGCATAACCGCGCCATTGCTATCCGGGATGCGGTGCTGGTGACGACCGATCTGGATCTGGAAAAACACTTGTCGGAGGTTACAACCTTGGAAAAGGCCTACTCCGACTCGGCGGCTCCTATGGATCAGCTGTTCAAGGGCGCAAGCGTGACTGCCGAAGAGGTTCGATTACTCAGCGCTATCAAGGACATCGAACAACAAACCCTGAAATCTACCCAGGCGGTACTGTCCCTGCGCCGGGCTGGCAATATTCCAGAAGCCCAGACACTACTGATGCGTCAAACGTCTTTGGACTACAGCGAGTGGTTGAAACGCGTGAATGCGCTGATCGACTACGAGGAGGCGTCAATCAAGGCGAAGCTTGGCGCGATTCAGGCAACCGCCAGCCAGTTCAGTACGCTGATGCTGATCGCAACCGTTATTGCCCTGCTGCTGAGCATCATGTTGTCAGCTGTGATCATTCGTTTCGTTAAATCCACGCTGGGCGCCGAGCCCACCGAGGTTGCATTAGCCATCCAGCGGCTGGCTGCAGGTGACCTGAATCAGACTATTTCCACAGATTATCCGGACAGCGTGATGGGGGTATTGAAAGACGCGCTTAGCCACCTGGCAGAGACTATCCAGCAGGTGCGGATAGCGGCCCAAGAGGTCAATCACTCGTCTGCCCAATTGTCTGCCACATCATCGGCTAACAATGAGCAGATCAGCTTGCAAACCCGCGAAGCCGAGCAGGTGGCCGCAGCAATCACGCAAATGGCTGCGACTGTTAATGAAGTATCCGGGTATGCCGCGCAGGCGGCTAATGCTTCCCGGTTGGCCGATATAGAAGTGGAAAGTGGCAATCAATTAGTTGCAAGCACCACTCTTGCCATCGAACGGCTTGCAATAACTCTGGAGCAAACCACGGATACCGTGAACCAGGTATCCAAACACAGTGAAAATATCGAGTCAGTGATCGACGTAATCAACTCCATAGCCTCGCAAACCAATTTGTTGGCCCTAAACGCTGCTATTGAGGCTGCGAGGGCAGGAGAGCATGGGCGCGGGTTTGCGGTGGTAGCTGATGAAGTGCGCTCGCTGGCCAATCGTACACAGCAGTCGACCGAGGAAATTCGGGAGATGATCAGCACGCTGCAAGTGGGGACTGAAACCGCATCGCGAACAATGCGTAATAGTTGCGAGCTGGTGAGCCAAACGGTCACGCAAACCCGCAGTGCGCAGAATGCATTGACTAGGATCAGCGAGCAGGTTGGCGCCATCAGTCATATGAACGCCCAGATTGCAAGTGCCTCTGTGCAGCAGAGTAGCGTGGCCGATGATGTCGCTCAAAATATAAACCGCATCCACGGATCCACGGTGCAGTCGGCCACCGGCTCGCTTCAAGTGGCAACGGCTAGCATGGAACTCTCGCAGTTGGCGGATCGCCTTACCGCGAAAGTGGCGTTCTTCAGCGCGGCTTAGGATATTCGGCGCGGACTTAGAAGTGCCTCTATTGCGCATGGAGGCCTGTTGATAAAGGGGATCGCGTCCGCTACCGGTGACTTGCCCCCCGAAGTATTGAATGCCTAACCCCGGACACGAGTAAACACGCCAGGCTATGGCAGTTCAGAGACCTTGTAAGACGATTTTTCTATATGGTTTTTCACCCGCCTGGTCGCCTCAACATCTTGCTGACCATGCCGATAGACTTATTATGACCCAACAGGCGGTTTTCCATGTTCAATACCAAAATCAAGAACCAGCTTCAATCTCAGGGAGCAGAGCTGTCGGAGTTGCGCCAACTACGCGATGGCCTAAACCGTGAAATGCTAACGTTGAGTATCAATTCAACTTTTAAAATTACCGCATGCAATGAAAGTTTTGCGCAGGCTTTGGGCTACACCCAGAATCAGCTTCTAGGTCGCGCCATGGCCGATATCGTTCCGCAGTATGTGTCCAAGCTACCGTGCTTTCACAACTTTCGAGCAGCAGTAGCCGCAGGTAAGTCCATCTCTGACGAATACAGGTACCTGCATGCCGACGGTTCATTGGTGTGGCTTCATGCGCATTGGCAGCCCATAACGGATATGACTGGCAGGTTGAGTCATATCACCTGCTATGCGACGAACATTACCTCTCGATTGGAAAAAGCATCGGAAAGCGTCTCGTTCATTGACGCATTACTTCGTTCGACGGCGGTGATTGAATTCGATCTCTCCGGGCATGTACTTACGGCGAATGATCAGTTTTTAAAAGCAATGGGCTACAGCCTAGGCCAAGTTAAAGGCAGTCATCACCGTGTTTTCTGCACGCCAGAAGAAACCTCGTCCCAGAAATACAAGGATTTTTGGGCGATGTTGAACAAGGGGGAGTTTGTCGCTGGCCGATTTGAGCGTATTGACAGTCGCGGTCAGACGGTATGGCTAGAGGCGACGTACAACCCGGTTTATGACACCGAAGGAGCACTCTGCAAGGTGGTTAAATTTGCGACCGTTGTCACCGACCAGGTTACCCGTGAACAAGAGGTCAGTGAGGCCGCCCAAACTGCGTTTGAAATATCCCAGCAGACTGATGTTAGTGCTCAGCGAGGAGCAGTGGTAGTCAATGACACTATGCATACTATGCGTAAAATCGCCGTTGATATGCAGGCTGCCTCTGGCGGGGTGGAAGCGCTCGGTAAGCAGTCACTGTTGATCAGTTCGATCATTCAAACGATCAGTAGTATTGCCCAACAAACCAACTTACTGGCATTGAATGCTGCAATTGAAGCTGCTCGCGCAGGTGAGCAGGGTAGAGGATTCGCTGTCGTGGCAGATGAAGTCCGGCAATTGGCTGGGCGCACCAGCAGCGCTACTGAAGAAATTGCTTCTGTCGTCTTGCAGAACCAGAAGCTGGTCGATGAGACAGTAGCTGAAATGGCGAATAGCAAGTCACAAGCGGAGCAGGGCCTCGAATTAGCGACCCAGGCAGGCGAGGTAATTGTGGAAATTCAGGATGGCGCCAGGAGGGTGGTCGATGCGGTAGGGAAATTCGCGAGTCAGATTGCTTAGGAAAACGTATCACGCTGGAACGCGAATCGCCCTAGCCGTTAGATGGGCACTACCTCCATCCTTTCCAGTGTTGAGTCACGCAAAATCTTCGACTTGCCGCAGCCCCGCAGCAAGTTGATCGGAGCATTCCTCTGAACCTGGCTCCGAGGTGGGCCCCAAAGGAGCATTAGATATGGCCATCCAATCGCGCCTCAGCCCACTTTCTGAAGAACAGATGGATGAATCACAGAAAACCGTCCTCAGAGACATTATCAGTGGCCCACGAGGCAACCTTGACGGCCCGTTTTTAGCGTGGATTCACAGTCCCGAGCTTGCCAACCATGCCCAAAGGCTTGGTGAGTTTTGCAGATACGGTACGCGCTTGGAGCTTCGATTAACTGAGCTGGCTATTCTCGTCACTGCCTCCTGGTGGCAGTCCCAGGCTGAGTGGCAAATTCACGAGCCCATTGCCCGCAGCGCGGGTGTGTCAGACAGCGTAATAGAATCTCTCAAGCAGCAGGTGTTGCCCGAGTTTCAGACTGATGACGAACGTATTGTCTATTGTCTTGGGAAGGCACTCTATGAGTATCGTCGTGTCGGTGATGCTCTGTACGCCGAAGCCGTGAGTACGCTTGGCGAACCTGCGGTTGTTGAGTTGATAGGTGTCTACGGCTACTACGCGCTGGTGGCGATGACACTCAATGTTTTTGACGTGCGGCGTGATGGGGATGCGCCATTGCCGTTCCCGGAGCCATAGCTGTTGCTCGAGTGAATTAAGTATTCATTCATGTCGCAATTCAGGCGTTATCAGAGTTCGGGCGATTCATATTGCGATTGAGCTAGTTGAGTTTTTAAGCTTGCGACTTCCGCTTCTAGCTCGCGCACGCGCTGGCTAGCCTCAAACTCGACGCTAACGTCCTTCTGGATGCCGATGTAATAGGTGAGTTGATCCGCCTCGTTAAAAACTGGAGTTATCGACAGCTCATTCCAGAAGGCACTGCCGTCCTTTCGATAGTTTCGAAGGATTTGCCGGCAAGGCTGAAGATTCTTTATGGCCTCGCGGATAGCGGCGAGGCCGGCTTGGTCTCGGTCATCCCCCTGCAGGAAGCGGCAGTCCTGGTACAGAATTTCGTCAGCGCTATAGCCCGTAAGGCGCATGAAGGCGGGGTTGGCGTAGATCAGTATGTTCTCATCGCCTTCCTGCTCCGCAACGACGATGCCATCGTTTGATGCTTCAACCACCAGTTTCAGCAGTTCTGTGTTGATCATTTTCAGAGCCTCAATAAATGTCACATCATTCTAGGACAGCTTGGAGGGGATGAACGTTTTTAAGCGCATTTGAAAGTATCCCTGTGACTTACCGAGGCGTTGCCAACGACTCGATGTGCCCTTCACCTGAGCCGCAAATCTCATCATGGAAGCACTGCTGCGCAACAGGGCAGGGGTATGGCGGAAGACACTGCAATAATCCATGTAGCTGATTGATGGAGCGAAGGTGCATAGGCTTTGCTACAACGTCCAGAAAAGTCAACTGACCGCGTTCGAGCCTGAACCGCGGCAGATAAAAACCGCCCTACAGCGACAGCGGCTCCAACTCGCGTACTCCCCCATTTGAGGCCCGATCGATCAGCGCCTGCAGATTCAAGGTTAACGCCATGCCTACCAAGGAAGGCGTTCTCCGCTATAAGCAAAGAAATTGCCGCTGTCGGCAGGCGCTAAGCGGTAAGCGCTCCGGGAATACTCCTTGCGGCCTCTTACTCGGGGCGAGTGTATTCGTAGTCTGATACACAGGACCTCGGTCATCGTCCGGCCTGCACTCCTTGCATTACCGAGCGGTCAGCCGGTCATGCGGTACAAGCCCCACAGTTCCAGTCTGACGATCACTCTTCCTTTCCCTGTCGTCTACGCGCGCGCGCGGCCCATGGCGATGCTGGCGAAGGAACGAGGAAAAAGTGAACGCCATCCTGTAACGGGCTTGGGTAGAAGTTGAAACATCACTTCACGCGAAAGCGGGCAGACGTCCTCAGGTGCTGGAAAATAGACCTCGTTGGGAGTGCGCGTATTGCTGCTCAACCACTACTTCGGTTTCGAGCTGGATTCGATGGCCTACTTTTATCCGGCTCACCATTCAGTTTCTGCCCGTGCGACCGATAAAGGTGCTTGATCGGTGCTATTTAAAGGGCAGGCCGCTCTGAAAGCATCCATTCATTGACCTTGGGAAGAACCGAATGTTTGCGACTATAAATAGTGCTCTTGAAAACATGAGTGTTCGTACCAAGCTCGCCATGGGCTTCGCAATCGTCCTCATACTGACCCTACTGATTGCCGCAACCGGGTGGGTGGGTATTACAGATTTGGGTAATCGTGGTGATCGAATTCTCGACATCGCCAAACTCAATGACCTCACTCGTGATCTGCGAATTGCCCACCTGCGTTACACCGCTTCCGCTGACAGTGAGCAGGCGGCTGCGGTGCGTAAACAAATCGATAATCTCGATAGCCACCTCGTTTCAATTCGAGCGACCTTTATGGGCTCAAATAACTTGGTCGATATTCAGTCAGCGATAGATTCAGTAAAGCAGTACACCAACCACTTCAACGACTTCAGCCAAGCTATAAAAAGCCGTGAAGACATACGGGGTGTGTTCGGTGGCTATGCTGATACCGCAGTCGCCGAGCTGAAAAAACTCAGCGATGCAGTGGCCGCGCCGGCAGGTGAGCAGGCCCAGCGAGATGTAGTCATCAAAGCCCAGTTCATGGTGCAGCAGGCACGTTTCCAGCTTCGCGGTTACAGCTACAGCATGAAGCCGGAACTTGAGCAGGTTGCCAAAGATGCCATCGACCAGGCCAGTGCTTATGCCAAAACCACAGTTGACCTGCTCCCGGTAGATCAAGCAGAACACCTGCAAAACTTGCAACGTGCGTTGGTGGGTTATCGCAACACGGTCGAGCAATTCAGCAACGCCTTGCAGGCTGCCACCAAGACCACTGCTCTGCTTAACGATGACATCTCTAGTCTTTTCGCTGCGAGCAATAATCTGTCGAAAGCACAGGCTGAGCAACGTGCTGCGGATGTCACCCACTCACACAATTTGCTAGCCGGTGCAGCGCTGCTGGCCCTGTTGCTAGGGGTTTTGGCTGCGTGGGTGATTACCCGGATGATCGTAGCCCCGTTGCTTGACACATTGCGCCAGGCCGAGCGTGTAGCGTCCGGCGTGTTGACTGGTGGGCCCGCTGTAACGCGACGAGACGAATTGGGGCTCTTGCAGCAAAGCATGCAGCGCATGACCCTGAACCTGCGCGAGCTGATCACAGGCCTCAGGGATGGTGTTGTTCAGATTGCCAGTGCGGCTGAAGAAATGTCTGCGGTCACCGAGCAGACAAACGTCGGGGTCAACAGCCAACGACTGGAAACAGATCAGGTTGCTACGGCCATGAATGAGATGGCCTCCACCGTTCAGGAAGTCGCGCACAACGCAGAACAGGCGTCCGAAGCCGCCAAGAGCGCAAGCCGCGAGGCGGCCCAAGGCGATGTGGTACTGGCTAAAGCTATCGAGCAGATCAACCTTCTGGTCGGCGAAGTTGGCAACTCGACAACGGCTATGGCAGAGCTTAAGCGTGATAGCGACAAGATTGGCAGCATGCTGGATGTGATCAAGTCCGTCGCACAACAGACCAATCTGCTGGCTCTGAACGCTGCCATCGAAGCCGCTCGTGCGGGTGAGGCCGGGCGTGGTTTCGCCGTGGTTGCGGACGAAGTACGAAGCCTGGCGCAGCGCACCCAGACCTCTACCGAGGAAATTGAAAACCTGATTGGTCGTCTGCAAAGCAGTACCGTACAAGTCGCGACTGCGCTTGAAACCAGCCAGCAATTGACTGTAAGCAGCGTTGACCTCACGCGTCAGGCGGGCGAATCTTTGACGGGTATCAGTCGCTCGGTGGCTGGTATCGAATCAATGAACCTGCAAATCGCCGCTGCTGCTGAACAGCAGAGCGCTGTGGCCGAAGAGATCAACCGCAGCATCATGAATGTGCGCGATATCAGCGAGCAAACGTCAACGGCGAGCAAGCAAACGGCAGAGGCAAGTATTGAGTTGGCGCGTTTGGGCGGGAATTTGCAGTCGACGGTGAGCAAGTTTACGTTGTAAGGGGCGTGCGAGATGGGCAGCGGTGCCGTGAGTGGGTGCCAGATATCCGCGCTCTCGCAATCTCCAGCTTTTTCATTGGTGAGCGGATTCAATATCGGGGGGAACATACTGTCCGCGCAATCCTCGCAACGGTAATGGATGCAGACTCTATCGTGGCTAGTTGCGCTGGCGTCACTCATTGTCGATTGAGGCCTGAAGAAAAATGATCATAGGGCGAGTGAAGAGAAGGCAAAAAACAGAGGTGGTTTAGACGCCCAGACACGTCTGCCATATCGACGCTGCGTAAATCGTAAATCGCCATTTTGAACGGGGTGAAAAGCTTGGCTTATCTAGATTGGGTTCAATGGCCTGCTATGTTGGTGACGGTGCTTGCTGCCTGGCTTATTGGGTCTCAACGACCAGCAAGGCGGATGACAGGATTTGTATGCTTTAGCCTGAGCAATATATTGTGGGTGACTTGGGGGGTGTACGCAGAAGCCTATGCTCTCATCGTCCTGCAGGTTTGCCTTTTCGTAATGAACCTTCGCGGGTTCAAAAAGAACCTCGACGTACACTAGGTTTAGCCGTAAACATCAGGAACTTTCAGGTACTGATCCTTACCTCTGGCACCGGGCATCTGAGATGCCATGACGGATGGCGCGAAGGTGAATAGACCTCTTTTAATTCGTCCAGCAAAGTGAATTAGCCCTGATCGAGCCTGACGTGTGCCAGATAAAATCGCCCTCCAGCGACAGCGGCTCCAACTCGTGTACTTCCCCATTCGCGGCCCGTTCGGTCAGCGCCTGCAGATTCAAGGTTAACTCCCTGTCTACCAAGGAAGGCGTTCTCCGTTATAAGCAAAGAAATCGCCGCTGTCAGCAGGCGCTAAGCGGTCAATCAGAGATAACAACTCATGGGCAGCAATGCTTGCCGGTCTGGCTTCAGAGGCACCACGAAAGGGGTGTGACAGGCCCGAAATAACGGTGCCTGGATGGAGACTCAACAAGCGGATCTGAGGCCGCGTTCGTGCCAGTTCGATGGCCGCCGTTTTAATCAGCATGTTCAGTGCTGCCTTGGAGGCGCGATAGGCGTACCAGCCGCCCAAGCGGTTATCGCCGATGCTACCCACCTTGGCAGAGAGCATCGCCATCGCACCACGAGGATCAAGCAAGGGCAGAAAGTGACGCAAAACCAGCGCAGGCCCGATTGTGTTGACTTGAAATACCGACTGCAACGCATCTGCATCAATCGCGGAGTAACTTTTTTCTGGCTTTATTTCGTCGCGGTGGAGCAGACCTGCGGCATGTAAGATCAACTGATACGGTGCTTCTTCAGTCAATTCGGAGGCTGCTCTGGCGATACTGTCGGGATCCTCCAGATCCAGAAATGGAAAACTGTTGCGCCCCAGCTCACGCACAGATGCACAACCTGGATCCTGATTGAGCAACTCACAAAAAGCCGATCCGAGCGCCCCACTGGCGCCTATCACGAGGGCACGATAATCGTCACCAAGGGAGTTCATCTTGAAGGGACTGTTCATCTAGGCGCTCCGGCGGTCTGACGCGATTTGTTGGTATTAACCCACTCGCCCTATCAGTTGCAGGAACTCGTGACGCGTAGCGGAGGAGTCGCGAAAGGCGCCCAGCATCACCGATGAGGTCATCACGGAGTTTTGTTTCTCCACGCCCCGCATCATCATGCACATGTGCTTTGCCTCAATGACCACAGCCACGCCGGCGGCATCGGTAATGTGCTGAATGGCGTCGGCAATTTGTTTTGTAAGATTTTCCTGGATCTGTAAGCGGCGAGCGAACATATCGACTACTCGGGCGACCTTCGACAGGCCCAGTACCCTTCCGGTAGGGATGTACGCTACATGAGCCTTGCCGATGAAAGGCAGAATGTGATGCTCACACAATGAATACAGTTCGATGTCGCGCACGATGACCATTTCATCGTTTTGTGATTCGAACAATGCGCCATTGATTACTTCCTCCAGATTCATCGTGTAGCCATTGCACAGGTACTGCATCGCTTTGGCTGCGCGCTTGGGTGTATCCAGCAGTCCTTCACGCTCAGGGTTCTCGCCTACGCCGACGAGAATTTCACGGTAATGCTCGGCTAATGATGGGTTCATCTTGATTCCTCGCAGCCTTGCTGCGCTTTATGTGTCGGCCAATCCTTGGCAGTAGGAGACTATCTGCTGCGCACGATCTGACGCAGATAACACAGGGTTCGCCAGATCAGCTATGACCCAGGCTTTTCGCCGGGCCATGACAAAGTGGCGCTTGCTAGGTCTGCTTTTTTTTCAACGTGGACTGCTCGTCTGATGCGGGTTTGGACGCCGGCACCTCGCAACGGTTATCGACACAGCGACGGCCACTATCTGGGTGAGGTAACCACGCCAAATGGGGGCGAAAGCGGCAGAAAAGGCGATAACCGAATTCAAGCAGCGGGCGCAATACACTCCACGTCAGTGGCGCTGCCCAAAAACCCAAGCCGGCGGCTCGCCAGCTCCACAGGGTGGCATCCAGACCGGTTACCCAGCGTCCATCAGCGAAACGGGCGTGCAGCGAGGACTGCATCTGCTCGAACGTGAACCCGAGTGCCTTGGCGTCGAATGCACCGCTGCTGATGTCCACGAAAAGCAGTCGATCCTTTGCGGCATGCCCGCGCAGGAGCTTGATTTCGCGCGCACACAGAGGGCATTCACCGTCAAAGTACAGCGTCAGCGGCCAATTCATTTTCTTGTACATCTACCATGCTCTTGTATAAGTCTTGTACAAGATATGCTGAAAGAAACAGACTGACAATGGGTACTATTTTTTTGCTGTGCTACGGACGGTCATGCCTGCTTTCGTGAACGGATCGCCTGTGCCTTCGATATCAAGGTTGGGGGTGGCAAGCCATGCGAAGGCGTTCACGTCATCTGAGAGCGCCCCACCGGTTATTCTCAGCAAAGCGGGCGCGATGGAATTGGCCAAGCCCATTAAGGTTCGCGGCGAAGGGCTGAAATCATCACTTACGACGTGAAGGAGTCCAACGCTGCGATGCAAGTCATGTACACGATGTCGATGCCAGATAATTAAGCAGAAATGCCGCCCACGCGATTAGGTGCGGGCTTGTCTCTCTGTCTGGTAGGCGCTCAATTCCCTCTGTAGGTAGAGAAACCTTAGGGCTGAGCAGTAATGGGATGTGGTGGTGCGCAAGGGTACCGCCAGTCACTCACATGCGTTATCGCTGGGTAACCTGACCTTAGCTGGCACGGCAGCACAACGAGCCTTTAGGGGGTGATTGAATGGCTGCTGAGTGAGGTCGGTCTGCCGAGGCATCAGTGTGGACGGCATCGACGGCGCACCCATTTTTTTGGCTTTTGGAGGCGCTGGGCGTGGGGGCTGTGCGGTGGTTTTGAAGGGCTGGAAGCGGATTGGGAGTCTGCTGTAAGGCCCGGAAACACTGGGGGGAGGTGGAGCGGGTAGAGGGAATCGAACCCTCAACTAAAGCTTGGGAAGCTTTCGTTTTGCCACTAAACTATACCCGCATTACACATATTTCTTTGCTCACAAAACGGGGTGTTTATAAGAACCCTCGTTATCAGCTTGGGAAGCTGGAGTAATGCCATTATACGACACCCGCTCAGAGCGGCTGACTTTGTACCAGATGTGCGCCGGGATTTGAAGTTTTTCTTCTAAAAATGTGCAGGTTGCGTGTGTTTGCGTAGGCGGCGGGCCCACCGACTGTAGGCGCGGGCATGCTCGCGCCTACCGTCGGCTGTGTTTCAGAGTGCAAAGGCATGCTGCGTCTGGTCCTGGTGATAGCGCAATCGGCTGGTGTGCCGCGCAGGCTTCAGAAAGCCCACCACGGCGTCCCGGCTGTCCCGGCACGCGGCTTTGTGCTCCATGTCCAGAAAATGCCCGGTGGCCTGGATTGTGCTGAAGCTGCTGTTCGCCACGTATTGCCCGAACAACTGGGCATCCTCGGCGCTGGTGTATTCGTCCCATTCGCCGTTCAAAAACAGCACCGGCACGCTGATCTGGCGCGCGGCCTTGAGGTAGCACAGCCGGTCGCTGTTGAGGACGTGGCTGATGTGGAAGTGCATCTGCCCGTACTCGTGCTCGGCCAGGCTGCTGACGTGGCGGTAGTTGAAGCGCTTGAACAGCGACGGCAGGTGTTTGCCGATGGTGCTGTTGACGAGGTGGCCGACGCGGTCTCGGTCGAGGTTGCCGAGGTAGTCGACACCGCGTTCAAGGTAGTCGCGCATGGGTGCGTTGATCACCGGCGAGAATGAGCTGATCACGGCCTTTTCCACGCGGCGTGGGTGCTGGGCGAGGGCGACCAGGGTGGCGGCGCCGCCCCAGGAGAACGACAGCACGTGTTCGGCGGCGAAGTGGTCGATGAGTTCCAGGAGGATCTGGCCTTCGACTTCCTTCGTCAGCATTTGCTCATGGCGGTTATGGATTTTGGAGCGGCCGGC
>Ga0302216_1000081_pt1 | contig 39817 bp, 38 predicted proteins | sample II_Fen_N3_2_FD_194575 | JGI IMG/M metagenome (GOLD analysis project Ga0302216, IMG submission 194575) | Peat permafrost microbial communities from Stordalen Mire near Abisko, Sweden - II_Fen_N3_2 | ecosystem: Environmental > Terrestrial > Soil > Wetlands > Permafrost | place: Sweden: Abisko...
CCATATCGCCAGAGTCCAGCACATAAGCCGATGGAATATGGAGCCCGCCAGTCGCACCCAGACTTGCCACACCCAACCCCTGAGCCCGAACCGTTGCAGCTTGGCACAGGGCGGCAAGCCCCAGCAAAGTGACGGCCGCACGCGGAAAGGAGAAATTTCGGGGTGGCTGAAGCATGCTCATTGATTTACTCTTGTTTTCAACATCGAATATCTTGTTGCTTAAATAGTCAGCGAATTATAAAGAAAGGTATCCGTACGGGTTGCCGCTCTGCCATCGCCAAGCATCGGCACACATATCGACCAAACTGTGCTGGGCGCTCCAGCCCAGCAGGCTTTGTGCTAGCGCCGGGTCTGCATAACACTGGGCCACATCGCCAGGACGGCGCGGCGCCATCTGGAAGGGAACGGGCTGGCCACAGGCCAGCTCGAAAGCTTGCACCACTTCCAGTACGCTATTGCCCCGACCAGTTCCTAAATTCACGGTGAAACTTTCACCTTTATCCAGTAGCACCTGCAGCGCAGCCACATGGCCGATAGCCAGATCCTGCACATGGATATAGTCACGCACACCAGTGCCGTCTGGCGTGGAATAGTCGCCGCCATAAACACTCAAATACGATCGCCTGCCGATAGCCACCTGCGCCACATAGGGCATCAGGTTGTTCGGAATACCGCTCGGGTCTTCGCCGATCAGGCCGCTGGGATGTGCGCCCACCGGGTTGAAGTAGCGTAGCACGCCCAGGCGCCATGCTGGGTCCGCCACCTGCAGGGCGGCCAGGATGTCTTCAATCACCAGCTTGGTGTGGCCATACGGGTTGGTGTGCTGGCGCGGGAAATTCTCGGTGATTGGCACCGAGGCCGGATCGCCATAAACGGTGGCGCTGCTGGAAAACACCAGCGTCTGACAGCCCACCACCGACATCGCCTCGAGCAAACTGACCGCACCACCGATGTTGTTGCGGTAATACTTCAGCGGTTGAACCACACTCTCACCGACGGCCTTGTCCCCAGCAAAGTGCATCACGCCGCCAATCTGGTGGCGCTGAAGCACATCCTGCACCCAAGGTGTGTCGAGTACATCGCCACGCTCGCAGACGATGGTTTGGCCGGTGATTTTCTCAAGACGCTCCAGCACAGCCGGATGGCTGTTGGAGAAATTGTCCAGAATCACCGGTGTAAACCCAGCTTGGATGAGGGCCACACAGGTGTGACTGCCGATGTAGCCGGCACCGCCAGTTAAAAGTATGTTCATGGTGTCAAAAAGAGTTCGCGTCACCCCTGCAAGGTCAACGAAGAAAAAGAATGATTCAAGAGCACCCAAGCTGCGTAAGGCTGAACATAGGGATGGACCTGCGGATGGCTGGCCGCCTCCTCCAGAGCCAGCCACTGCCAAACACTGTGCTGTTCACCCACGGGCAGCTTGAGTTGCGCGACCTCGACCCAGGACAGTGCCAGCCAGTGCGGCAAATTGACGTAATGGGTGCTCACGCTGGGGCTAAAAGCGCTGTCTGGGTAAAAATGGTCCCACGCGCCCATCAGCCGGGCTTGGCCTCTGGCCTGCTCGCACAGTGCAGGCGCCAGCCCCAGCTCATCGCCTGCCACGCGCGCCAAGGCCAAGGACAAGGCTTCGTTCTTACGAATTCGCCCGCCCGGCGTAAACCAGCAGCCACGCGCTGGAGCATTGTTGCGTCGCCCCAACAGTAACTCGCCATTAGGGTTCGTGACGACCCAGTCCAGCGACACCAGTGGCAACGCCGCCACTGCCGCTGCAAATTCATGCAGCGGCAACTCGGGGGTCACTGGCACTTGGTTCATCAGGCACCGAGCTGGATGTCAGCGGCACGCTGCAGTAAAAAGGCAGCAAACTCCTGGTCCACCTCGGGATGACGCAAAGCAAAGTCCACTGAGGCCTTGAGATAGCCCAGCTTGCTGCCGCAGTCATAGCGCACGCCTTCATACTGGTAGGCCATCACGGCCTGCTCCTGCAGCAGCGCCTGGATACCGTCGGTCAGTTGAATCTCACCACCCGAACCAGGCTTGAGGTTGCGCAACTTGTCAAAAATCCGGCCATCCAGCACATAACGACCGACCACGCCCAAATTGGAAGGCGCTTCTTCTGGGGCGGGCTTTTCGACGATGCCACTGATGGCAAACACATCGCCTTCTCCACACTGAGTCGCCCCTAAGCCCGCAACCACGCCATAGGAGCGGGTTTGTGAAGGTTGAATTCGCTCCACTGCCACCACACTGGCCTGGTGATTCTCATACTGCTGAAGCATCTGGCGCAGCACTGGCGTGCTGGCATCAAGCAAGTCATCGGCCAGCAGCACGGCAAACGGCTCATTGCCGACCACACTTTGGGCGCACAACACAGCATGACCCAAACCCAAAGCCTCGGCCTGACGCACATAGATGCAGTTGACATGCGCGGGCTTGATTTTTTGCACCAATTCCAGCAGCTCAGTTTTCTGCCGCTTGGCCAGCAGGTTCTCCAGCTCCCAGGAGCGATCAAAATGATCTTCAATCGCGCGCTTGCTCTGGCTGGTGACGAAGATCATCTCAGTGATGCCAGCTGCTGCTGCCTCTTCCACTGCGTACTGAATCAGCGGTTTATCCACAACGGGCAGCATCTCCTTGGGACTGGCCTTGGTAGCGGGCAGAAAGCGAGTGCCCAGACCGGCAACCGGAAAAACGGCTTTAGTGACTTTTTGAATACTCATAGAAGGATATTTTTGTAAAAAAGAAAACTGGTGAACAGAGCCGACTTTGCACTGTTAATATGCATTTTTATGTAAAAAACCCTTAAAAAGGGTGGTGAAAATAATTTTCAGATCCAGCCACATCGACAGGTTTTCAATGTAGTACAGATCGTACTCGACTCGTTTTTCCATTTTCTCCAACGTATCGGTTTCCCCTCTAAAACCGTTGATCTGCGCCCAGCCAGTAATGCCTGGCTTGACCTTGTGGCGCAGCATGTAACGTGGCACCAACTCCTTGTAGTGGTCGTTATGCACCACTGCATGAGGCCGTGGCCCAACAACCGACATGCGGCCCTGCAGCACGTTGATGAACTGTGGCAACTCATCCAGGCTGGTGCGGCGCAGAAAAGCACCCAACGGAGTGATGCGTGAATCATTTTTCTGGGCTTGCGTGACTTGAGCGCCTGACTCCTGATGCACCACCATACTACGAAACTTGTAAACTAGGATTCGCTTGCCATTCCAACCATCGCGGCACTGCTTGTACAGCACTGGACCAGGCGAGGTCAGCTTGATGGCCAGCGCGATAGCCAGCATCAGCGGGCTGATCAGCACCAGGATCAGGCTGGCGACTAGGTAATCCTGCACGGCCTTAAACACACGCATGGCACCAGTGATGGGCGAGGCCGACAAATCCAGCATTGGAATGCCCACCACCTCACTGATACCATGGTTGATCAGTTTGAGGGCAAACAGGTCCGGCGCCAGCCGGATATTGGCCGTACTAAAGCGCAAGGCATCCAACGAAACTTTGATACCCTCTTCATCACTGAGCGGAAGGCACAACCACACCTCATCCGGCGAGGTACTGGCATCTTTCCCAAGTTTGGCCTGCTCGGCCATCCAAGGAGCTAGTTCGGCAGGCTCCAAGCTAGCCGTTAGCCGCAGACCACTCCAGGCCGATTGTGCCAAGGCATGTTGCACATGCTCACTGGAGGCACCCTTCCCCACCAGCACCAGCGTCTTGTAGTTGTAGCCACGCGTACGCAACCAGCGCAAACTGGCATAAACCACCAGCCGCTGCAGCAGCAGCCCGGCCAGCACACTGCTCCCCCAAGTGATAAACCACAGCCGTGAAAACTCAGCCGACAGTTTGCTGAAAAACAGCACCACCAGAATCATCAGCAGCGTCCCCAACCAGGCCAGCGCGACCGAGCGCAGCAGAACCCCTAGGTCATTCACACGCCATGACTGGTGCAGACTGGACAACAAGACCGGCAGCAGCAGTGAAGCCACAAGAACGATCAGCTTGTAGGCCGGTGCAACCGGCTGCTGCGCCAACTCTCCGTAGGGGGAAAGGTAGGCCAGTAGACCGCAACCCCAGATGATCAATGCATCAATGGTCACCGACACATGTCGAATGGCTGGCGATGACAGTCTTATCGGCGGGCGGTACATAACTCTTTTCCTTTTACCAAGAGCAGCGCCAGCAAGGCGCCAGCCATGTCAATTCCCACATCCATCAGGCGAGGATGCCGGTCGATGGCAAAAAACTGCAACCCTTCAGTCAGTAGCCCCAGCGCCAGCGCAGCCAGTAGCACACGCTGTGTCGGCCAAACCAGCGGGCGTACCAAAAGCACCAGCGCCATCCCGAAAAAAAGCACAAAGTGTGCCCCAGACGACACCCATGATGGTGCATGCAGCGTTTGCACCGTGTCACTACGCCAGGTGCCTGGCATTTGCGTGCCCACCAGCAGTGCCAGCAGTTGCAAACCGAGCAGAACCCATGCAATTTTGTGTTTCGTAATCAAAGCAGTCCTATTCAGCACTTATTGCCTCGATCTCAGGGTTATCAGGTCTGACTCAAACTTTCGCAGAACCGCTTCACGATCCAGGTGTTCAAGCGCGTAAACCCGTCCTGCTGCCCCCAATTGGGTTCGCAGTGTGGAGTCCGCAGCCAAGGCCTGCACGGCCTGAGCCATCGCAGGGGGATCTTCTGGCGGCACCACAACACCGCAATCCTGCACGACAAGAGCAAGCTCAGTGCCAGGATGAGCTGTGGCCAAAACTGGTCGGCCACTGGCCAGCATACCGGTGAGCTTGCTGGGCATAACCAAGTCAGCCGCATCAGCCCGCTGCGGCAGCAAATGCACATCAGCCATGGCCAGCAATTCATTGAGCTGCTCTATCGGCTGCAATTCAAGAAAATGCACATTGGGCAGGCCCGAGCAGCGCTGCATCAGGTCAGCACGGCCGGCGCCGTTGCCACAGAATACAAAAACGATAACAGCCTGCGCAAGGCACAGTTTTGCCACATCAGCCAACAACTCCAGACCCTGCTTGCCTCCCATGTTGCCCGAATAAAGCGCCACCACCGCATCGGGGGCAATGCCCAACTTGACGCGAAAAGAGTTGTCCAGCTCCGTTACCTCAGTCGCCAAATTGGGCATTTCAGCCTGTAATGACAAACCCTGCCCCCCCGGCGTAATCGCCTGGACATCCACCCAGTTAGGCGACAACACGGCCTGAGCTGGAGCTACGCCCTTGTCGAGCAGCCGCTGGTGCATGCGTTGCGAAATAGTGGAGACCACATCAAAGCGCTGCATCAGCCAGCGCTCAGCCCCCGCCACAACACTGCGCAAAAACTTGCCGCGCAGCAGGCCCAGATCAAACGCAGCATCCACCTCAAAGTCCTGCACATGCAGCCAAGCCTTTGCACCGCTCAAACGCGCCACGACCAGCGCGGCAGGCACACAAAACAATGCTGGCTCCACTACCCACACAACATCGGGCCGCCAAATGATCTGGCGGAGCATAACCGGCAAGCTGCCAAGTGCAAAGCTCGCCAAGTGCAGCAGCCGCTTGGCCCCGCCTGGGCGTGTCGGCACCCACAGCGGACAACGCCACACATTCACGCCCTGCCAGCGCTCGCACTTCCAAGACTTGCCGCAATAACCCAGGCTCACCGTCCAATTGGGGTAATAAGGTGGCGCTGTGACGACGCGAACCTCATGCCCATGCGCCGCCAGCCATGTGGCCATCTCACCCGTGTATTTACCGATGCCCGTGAGTTCGGGGGCGAAATTGATTCCGTGGAGAAGGATTTTCAAATAATTAACCTAATTCAATTACTACAAAATAGCATGGATTTATGCCTGCTACACAGGTGGTTTAAATTGAAATTAATATCCAATTGAATGAATTATTCGTCCAAAAAATTAACCTAGATTCGTGAGTTAAAACCAAAAATTTCATGATTTTTCTTTAAAAATCAAAAACTCGCAGAACAACATATCTTTATTCAGAAAGTGAATCTTAGAATTTTCAAATTTTTTTTGATTTTTAAAAATTATTTATTTTATAGATTTTAACTCACGGATCAATGTAAATATAATTACACAATCTTCTTAATAAGAAAGAAATTACTATAAATTAACTTTGTGACTCCATCCATTTCCAAGCAGTAGAAACAATTTCCTTCAATTTTGTATGCATCGGTACCCAGCCAAGCACCGCCCTTGCGTGGCTTGCATCTCCAATTAAGGTCGCTGGATCTCCTTGTCGGCGTGGCATCTGTCGAAATTCTATGGGTTGTCCAGTTACTTCCCTGCAAGTGGCAATCATTTCCAGTACACTAAATCCAGCACCGTTAGCCAAGTTATAAACCTCTGCTCCGTTCACATCATTGGTCAGCAACCGCTGCGCTGCTAGCAAGTGTGCCTGGCATAAATCAGACACATGGATATAATCACGCACACATGAGCCATCAGGTGTCGGAAAGTTGCTGCCAAAAACCTGTAGTTTGGTTTGAGCGGAGTTGCCACCATTTTTTATACGCCTAGCCTCAGCCAGTATTAACGGTATCAAGTGAGTTTCCGGATCATGGCGCTCACCTACCCGGCCATCGGCATCGCACCCTGCTGCGTTGAAATAACGCAAGCTGACGCTTTGTAAACCATAGGCGACGGCATAGTCACCCAAAACCTGCTCGATCATCAGTTTACTGCGACCATAGGGGTTAATTGGGTGCTGAGCATGCGATTCTGTTATGGGCACAACTTCAGGTTCACCATAAGTTGCACAGGTAGAGGAAAATACTAAGCAATTAATCTTATGCCTACGCATTACAGTGACAAGATTGAGTGTTCCAACTACATTGTTCTCATAATATAATTCAGGATCTTGGACAGACTCACCAACATAGGCTAAAGCCGCAAAATGCATCACCAGATCAATGCTATGCGCTGTAAAACATGCATCAATGTCGGCCTGCGAGCGAAGATCACCAATTATCAAAGGAGCATCGCCTGCTGCATCAAAATGACCCCGTGATAAATTATCAAAAACGACAGGATAATATCCTGCATCACGAAGTGCCAGAACCATATGCGAGCCAATATAACCAGCCCCGCCAACTACCAGAATTTTTTTCATTTAATCGGCCTCTTTCTCAATCATATTCATATCAATTGCCCACTGGTATGTGGCTATTAGCAGCGCGTAGCGCAAACCACCACGACCATCTAGGAAACCTTTTCTAAAAAAATATATATAGATAAATCGAAGTAGCGGGCGCATTGGCAACGAATAACTCAGACCCTTAAGAATACGCCTACGCTCCATCGGATTTTTGGCAAAAAACAAATCCCGCCATCGGTAAGATCCGGCATTCTCAATGGACGTAACAGCTTCATCGCGGGCATAGCGGGCATGCTTTGCCAGCCACTCGGAAATACCTTTTGAAAAATTGAAATGAACCAGATGACCTTTCAAATTCCCCACCATATTGGAATCCAGAATTTCACGCTGACCATGTCCTACCATATGAAAGCGTAGCTTCTCACGACTACCAAAGCGCACTTGATATAGCGGATACATGCCTGAATACTTCAGCCATTGCCCCATTAGCATTAGTTTTGATGGGACACGGTAAGCAGCCATACAGTCACCCTTGTCAATAATTACATTTAGCTCGGACTTTAATTCCTGGCTTACAACCTCATCCGCATCAATATGAAGTACCCAATCATTTATAAGTTGACCTTGATCTAAGGCAAAATTCCGCTGATTGGCAAAGTTGTCAAACGCGCGAAAAATAACCCTTGCACCTAACTTGATAGCCATTTCGCAAGTACCATCAGTACTTCCAGAATCTATGACAAGCACATCGTCCGACCAAGAAACACTTTTCAAGCAACGCTCGATATTTATTGCTTCGTTATATGTGAGTACGACTATTGATATTTTTAATTTAGACACGGTAATTTTTCTTAATATCTATCTGTTACAAAGCTGGCCTTCAAAAAATGAAATGGTTTTCTTCAAGCCTGTTTCAAGCTGAACTTGTGGCTCCCACCCATCAAGCGCCTGTTTTGCCAGTTCAATAACCGGCTGGCGCTGCTTAGGATCATCTGATGGCAAAGGTTTAAATATTAGTTGGCTTTTAGAATCTGTCAAATTAATAATTAGTTCCGCCAATTGCAGCATTGAAAATTCAGTAGGATTACCAATATTAACTGGTCCTGTAAATGTGTCTGGAGTAGCCATGGCACGTATCATTGCTTCCAGCAGATCATCGACATAGCAAAAACTTCTGGTTTGGCTACCATCCCCATAAATCGTAATATCCTCACCGCGCAATGCCTGCATGATGAAATTAGAAACTACTCGCCCATCGTTCGGATGCATACGCGGACCATAAGTATTAAATATGCGAACTACCTTAATTCTAAGATTATGCTGGCGGCGATAGTCAAAAAATAAAGTTTCAGCACAACGCTTGCCCTCATCATAGCAGGATCTAGTTCCGACCGGGTTTACTTTACCCCAATAGCTTTCTGGCTGAGGGTGAACCTCAGGATCACCATAGACTTCGCTGGTTGACGCCTGTAAAATCTTGGCCCGTAAACGCTTTGCCAAACCAAGCATATTAATCGCACCATGCACACTGGTTTTAGTGGTTTGCACCGGATCATGCTGGTAATGCACGGGTGAAGCGGGGCATGCCAAGTTGTAGATCTCATCAACTTCAACAAAAAGTGGGAAAGTAACATCATGCCGCATTAGTTCAAAACGTGGATTATCCAGCAAGTGGGAAATATTATTTTTTGACCCTGTGAAAAAATTATCTACGCATAGGATATCATGCCCTTGCGCGATAAGTCGGTCACAAAGATGACTTCCTAGAAATCCGGCACCACCAGTAACAAGGATACGTTTTGTAGAATTATAATTTCGCATTATTTACCTTTACATTTAATAAACTATTCATACAGTCAAATCAAATAGAAATTAATTAAGTCGTATGTTTTCTAGCTGCAATCGCCTTACATGGATTACCAGCATAAACCGTCCATGCACTCAAGAGGTTTTTCGTCGCAACGGCACGGGCACCGATCACAGCACCATCAGGAATAACAACGCCAGGATGAATAAATGCTTCCGCACAAACCCAAACGTGCATACCAATCACAATTGGCTTTATAACTAGCTGAAAATTTTCACTATTATAATCATGCGTACCACCACATAGATATGCACCTTGCGAAATAACAGCGTAGTTACCAATAATAATTTTCTCCATACTGTACAGTATGGCACTATCACCTACACCTACAAAATCACCCAAAATTAAATTCCAAGGCGCCCAAATTTTAGCGCTGGGGTAAACATGGCAGCCAGTTCCTAGGGTAGCTCCGAATAAACGTAACAGCAGTGCCCGCCAAGCATGGAACGGGCGTGGACTGATCCTAAAAAAAATCAGATAAACAATGTTCCACAACTGCCGTCTGAGTCGATGCTTCAGCGAAAAAGAAGGTCCCCGATAGGGGTCGTTACCCTGAATAATCACCGCACATGCTCCCCGATAATTTCTATTAGCCGCTCTGCAGCGTGCTGAATATAAAATCGTGCCACAAAACATTGCCGCGCAGACTCGCTCATAAAAGCGTATTCCTGGGGCTTCAATGCCAGCCAATGCTGCAAGTTACGCAGCGTGCCATCCACTGTATCCTCATCCACAAAACCGGCAGCATCTGATTCAATCTCGCGCCAGATGTTGACCTTGTTGCTAATCAATACCGGTTTTCCGCAAGCCAGTGCTTCGGCCACCACAATACCAAAATTTTCCTGGTGTGAAGGCAGGCAAAATACATCAGCTGCGTAAAAAGCACCCCACTTGTCATCGCCCTCAAGCATGCCTGACCAAGTGATGCGATCAGAAATTTTTAACCTCTCCGCCTGGGCTTTCAAGCTCACAGTCCACCCAGTCTGGTCTGGTCCAGCCATAACAAGATGCAAACGCGCATCTTGCCATGCAACTTGAGCAAAGGCTTCCAGCAACAAATCGCAGCCCTTCTTTTCGTGAATACGGCTCAAGAAAAGGACAATGCGTTTGTTTTTCAATTGAGGGTATGCAGCGTGAAAATGTTGAGCAAGTTCATCACCGTTGCGGGGTGGACTGGATGTACCATACGAAGTCACCACCTCATTCACTCGATACAACCAGAACGACTGTCGTGCCATCAAACGCTCTTCCTCACAAGTGAAGATGACGGCCCGCGCATCGCGCAGCACGCGGTATTCACCCCACGGCCAATACAGCCATTTTTTTAAATGCTTGAGCGGATAGGTGTACTTGAACCAAGGATCCAGCATGCCGTGGGTGAAGACGAAGTACGGCACATTGGTGCCCGCCAGTGCGCGCTGCACAGCTAAGCCGTGATATTGCCAAATGCCATTTACGATTACAGCATCAAAACGTGGCGCATTTTCACGCAGCCACGGCAGCAGGCGTGGTGTGTAGCCATATGTACCCTTGGCTGGCCCCAATGGGTGAACGCTAGGCAGGCCACAGTTAACAAGCCATGGTGCATTGGGTGAATCGCAGCAAGCAACTTCTAAATCAACCCCAAGCGCTTTCATCGGTGTATAAAGTTGTTTGATACCTTCAATAGGACCACCCCCCTTGGGATTGACAGAAGAGATGACGCGGAGAAGCTTCATTTATCAACCTTTATGGAGCTAACAATCTGCAAATAAATTTGCTCATAAGCATTCATAGTATGTTCTGTATTGAATTGGGCAATCTGTTTGAAGCCCTTCTCTTTCCGTAGTTGTTTATCATACAAAGGCAGTACCAAAATTTCGCCCACTTGCTTTGCCGCTTGAATCGCCCAATTCCCTGCCTCATTATCTGGCCTACGTGGAATATAAAATGCCGAATCACCACCGACTTCAATCATGGGTGCTTCACCTGTGGTCAATACAGTACAACCGCAGGCCATAGCTTCGGCAATTGGCCAACCAAAGCCTTCAGCCAGACTAGGAAAAAGCATCAGCCGTGCAGCTGAATAAGCAGCACAGACTTGTTCATTCGTCAACCCTGTTAAAAACTGGACTTGTCCTTTACCCATTATATTTTTGGCAATCGATTTCATGAATTCTGTTGGTGGCGGCCCTACCATCCACAATGGTAGCGGATTTTCCTCTTGTCGCACATAAGCCTGATAAATCTCTAAAACGCCCAACCTGTTTTTGTACCACTGATTACCACCTACATGCAATAAAAAACCAGTTTTCGGCACAACTAACCCGGCTGCAGTAAGAGTTAATAAATAATCAGACCGAGTCATGCAGCGAAATGGAAAGTTCAATCCATTATAAATAACCGTCGAGATCTGTGGCCTGCTAGGCAAAAATCGCTGTAAATCAGTATAGGTTTTTTCAGATACAGATATAAAAGCTTTTCCTTGCCCAAACCCACGTCGAATCATCGCTTGGTACTGCCGCCCAGACCAAGCCATAGGGTTTTGTACAAACTCGCCCAAGGATGAACGTAGCGCCATGAAGTCATGCACATGAATGACATGTGGCCGATCTACTACCAAGGGCACCCAAGGGCCGAGCGCCTGATCTGAAAAAACGAAAAGCGTGTCAAGCGGCAATTTTTTCAGGCGTTCCCGCACCTGCTGGGGAAAAACGATGAACTGGTCCAAATAGCCCAGCCACTTTTTAAACCGATGACTAAGGGGAAATCGGTAAAAAAAAGGCTCTGGAGACCACACCTCAACTATGTGGCCATGTGCCTGCATGCCTTGCTGAATCATGCAGGCAAAGCGGGGCATGCTTTGGCTAGATAAAAAATTGGGATGTGTAAAAAGTACGATTTTCATTTTTTATTCTCTGAAAATCGAAAAGATGCCAAGCCAAGTCCAAAAAGAATATACCCCAATGCATTAATTGTCAACTGTCCGATAATAGACCATGAAAATAGTGCTATTATTAATACAACCCAAAGTAAAAAAGGTAATTTATTTCCAGTTTTTCTAACTATATAGAATGCTTTTCTAAATGCAATGATCACCACACTTATCTTAAATGCTACAAATATAAATCCAACAATGCCGCCCTCCATTAAAGTTCTGGCGATTTCTGTTTCACCTAGAGCAAATTTTGTATTTGATAAGATACCAACAAAATTTGTGCCCATACCAAGGCCATAGCCAATAAAAGTTATGGCATCCTGGCTTCCAGGTTCACCAAAAAACATGCTTTGAATACGGTCAAAAAATGGCTCGCTTTCATTGGCACTCACTACTCGTTCCGTAGTGGCATCAAGAGCTGTTGAGAAAATAAAAGGTATTGTCATAATGACAGCAAGGCTCAAGGCAATTACTAGAAACTTTTTCGTCTCACTTTTCCCCTTTGCGAAGAAAGTCTCAAGAAAAATCATTATTGCAAATAATATAATAAACGTAGCCAATGCGCTCCTCGAGCCGCTAAGCATAGTGCAAGTCGTCAGCGCCAAGAATACTGCAATAGGGAGCCATTTATTTTTGAAAAACTTGGTTGTACCCATCAGGACAGAAAGCACAAAAGGTGTCACCACAGCCAGAAGTGTGGATTGACCTGCCGTGAAAGAAAAAAATCCTGTGGTTCTTACAACATTTGCTGCTAATAGAAATACTTTATCCTCATCACCGCCTATCTGCTTATTTATAAAAGCGCCTGGTGGTGAATAGAATTGCAATACAATTAATGGAGTCATGCAAAGTGTAATTATCATAATTACTTTAATAATTATACGAAAATCATTCTCAGTCATTGCCACTGCGGCAGCGCAGGCAAACCATAGATAAAGCAGCCAGAATCGCAAACCTATCAAATAAATCAGGGGGGGGTTCTGGTTAAATATTAACTGCACAAGCCCCCACAAGACTACAACCGCAGTCCATAATAACAAAATCTTGAAAATAAGACTTCCGGTTTTTAATTTATTCCGGTTTAAAGCCCAGTAAACTCCATAGAGTGCCAGCACATCACGCGTGAGCACCAGCGGATTGGTGAGACTGGGTGAAATCCATTTGCGAATTGCTCCCTCAAATAGCACGATAAAAAATACAACCAGAAAAATCTTCCCCATGATGCTGACTTTTGGCTTTATGGCAACAACAGGTGCACCAGTATAGTTTTGGTGATGCATCAAAATCACTCTTTGATCCAGTTCTCGATAAATACTCCTACCCTATCGCGGTAGGCTTGCCATGTGAAATGTTGTGCTGCCTCCAGTGCTGAAGTACGGGCAGAAAATAATGATGCACGATTTTGTATATGTGCTTTGACGCAGCGGTACAACGCATCTTCATCAGGTTCAATGATCCACCCCGAACCTGGAAACTGCTCAATCATCGCTTTCGCCCCCACCTGCGCAGAGACGATGGCGGGCGTACCACACGCCATCGCTTCTGGAACCACCATGCCAAATGAATCAAAACGGGAGGGCAATAGAAGGCAATCGGCCTGTGCCAGTTTTTTAAACAAATCGGCTTGGGCTACACTTGGGTAATAAGTGGCAGCTGGTATTTTCGCAATTTTTTCAATCCAGCCTGGCTCGCCTTCACCACCGACAAAACTGAGTTGGTAGGGAAGTAATTCAGCATGCAGGCGCTTGAAAGCTGCTAAGATAATATCAATTCCTTTTAAATGTCTGATGCCTCCTGCAAAAATGAAGTGCAAAGGTTTTATATGGGAATTCCATCCAACAACATTAGCAGGAAGCGTCGCGCCAAGTAACATTGATTGAACTTTATGAGCAGGTATATTTGCATCAAGATAGCTTTCAGCAGCTAATGTTGAACAAGTCAAAATAATATCGGCTAAGGCAATTTCTTCATCTTTATGACGGTTAATTTCTGAAAGATATGGTGTTTCTTTAACTGAAATCAGGCGCTCAACTATGCTGTGGTGTAGCGACGATGCATCCAATATGCAACGTGCGCCAATGGCTTTAGCTGCACGAAAAGTGTGGTAGGCCGAATTCTCATAAGCCACAACCACTTTAGGGTTCAAGCGTGGAATATGCTTGGCAACCCACCAGTCGTAAAAATGAAATATACGGTGTGCATAGTCCGACCTAGAAAAAGCTGATGGCAAAAAAGCCCCTGCGCGTAAAAGCCCCTGAAAGGCAATTGGATGCCGTCGCAGTTCAGGTGGTATGCCCACCATTTTTATGCGCTGGGTATAAGAAGCTGTTGCCCATAATGGCAGTGCCTCACCAACGCTAAGGACTGGCACACCCGACCAAAATTCTTGTAGCAATCCACGTTCATGCAGAGCCCATGCGAACTGGTGAGAATGTTGCAGACCGGAATGAGATACAAATATTTTTTTCATCTAGAATTATTTCTGCTATCGATATTCCTTATATTACGCCCAATCCATGCTTCAAAAGGGGCATTCAAAAGTACAGGTGAATACGTAAGATCTTTTACCCGCTGCATGCTTTGTATTATTGAAGGATTTCCACTAACTACCGTATACTCTGGTACATTTTGACGAACTACAGCACCTGCACCCACTACCGCTCCTTTACCAATCGATACGCCAGGAAGAATAATAGCATTAGTAGCAATCCATGCATAATCGCCTATGGTAATTGGCTTTTTTTTATGATGCCACATGGGATCACTTAAGCTGTGCGATGCAGTTAGCAAAATAGCACCATCATTAATTACGACACAACGCCCAATAGTCACGGCATCATGCAAAGCAAGTTCACATCGACCCAAAGAGGTCTGATCACCCACAGTTAAATTTTTAAAATTTCCCTGTACTTTTACCAAACCAAGAATAACTAATTCGCCTATTTTTGCATTCTTTCTACGAAAAAAAAATGATTTCAATAAAATATGCAACAATGGGAAAAAAAGCAAAATTCGCTTAGTCATAACAATGATCCAGCGCTGAATTTGACGTGGTTGCTCACGGTATTTCCATAAATATGCTATATCAGCTAACATGCTGTACTGACCTTATTCAAAAGGTAATTTATAGTATTGACATGCGCCATGATTCGGTGTGGCTGGTACCAAGTCCATGCAGCAGATCCAATATTTTGGTAACTAGCATTCTTTGTTTCCGCCAGTGGTAGCCCGGCAACATAATTGACACCTGACAAAAGACCATCCGATGGCGCATAGTGTTTCGAGATTAATATTGGGCATATCCCATGAGCACAGTAGGCAGCGAATACTCCACTTTTTGCGACGTAGTTTGCGGGATAAGCAACTACACCAAAACTAGCATCAGCGAGCTGGTGGCTAACTTCTTGCAAGCCTAGACGTCCGTGCTGCACGACACCGAAATTTTGCAACATTGTAGAAATCTCAGGGTTATTAATTACAGGACCAATATCATGCACCTCAAGCCCTTGCTGAGATGCCCATGAAAACAGAGCTGTTCCCGCAACACGATAGGTTGTTACTCGTAAAGCCGCACTACCAAATATAATAATTTTAGGTGCACGCTGAGGTGCATAAGCAGACATTTCCCCTACATTCGAGAATACAGGCAATACAGCGTGTGGCTTATCTCCCGCAAACTGGCGCAACCACTGTGCAGAGCTTTCACGATTGGTTATCCAGAAATCTGATATCTCGACTAGACGCCGAGCAATGTGCCTTTGCACTGGCGAAAGCCAGAATGCAGAACTCCAAGGTGGACCAAATGCGTAGATCTCATGAAAGAAGATTCCGAGTTTTTTAATCCTTGGTCGATCAGTCAGAACTTTGTTTAGCAACCAAAGTGGTGCGCCACGATTAGCGTAACCATAACCGGAGTAATGAAGCAGACACTGTTCTTGTAAAAATATCTGATGGTCTGTTTGCCTTTCAATTGAAATTTTTTCAGATTTTGAATAATTTTCCAGAAGCATGTCTACATAATCTGTGATCCCACCACGGACTGGTGAATATAAATGAAAAACGTAATTACTCATGAAATTTTTTCAAGATTACTATTAATTATTTTTCTTCGTTTTAGAAAAATACATCCAAACCATCTGGATTACATATTTAATAAACCCTCGAATTGTTTTTGGAGCGGAATAATACTTACTCTGCAGGCACTCTCTAGCTTTATCTTTTTCACCAGCCTGCAACCAACGAGTAACGGCGACTGGAGCATATTTTGTTAGTGTACGATCTCGAATCTCTATATGTTTTTCTTTTTCAAGACGAAGATTTGAATAATAGTCAAATAGTTCTTGCACCTTAATTCCTGATGCCGTAAGATTCGCAGAAGTTAACCTATAGGAAAAAGTGGATTCATTCTCATAAAACCATCTTTTAGAATTAAGGGCAAATTGCACCAAATATTGTGTATCAATATACTCTGGCCAGCGTGAATCAACTCGGACGCTTTGTACTAATTCCCGCCTCGCAAACCAACCATCCATGCAAACTTGAGATAAAAGAACAGCTTCCAAGGAGTCTTGCACATAACCTCTTTTTAATAAATAACGGTTATATTTTTTTGAGTTCTCCTTAGATTCAACACTTAGCAGCAGCCCATCATTTGAACAAATCAAATGATCCGAGAAGAAAAAATCGAAATCACTCTCCTGAAGAGCACATCTTAATTTATTTCCACATCCTGACAGATAAAAATCGTCATCATGTATCACACTCACCCAATCGCCTTGCGCAATGGACAAGATAGCCTTCAAATTACCTCCGTAATTTAGTGGGGGCTTATGTACAATATACTTTATTGGGAGCCTTGACTCGTAAGCAGCAACAATTATCGCCGTATCCTGGTCCCCCCCACCATTATCACCAATGACCACTTCGATCGGCCTTAAATCAGCTTCAATTATCGATGATAAGGCTTGCCGAAGATAATTGGCACGCTTGTATGTTGGTATACAAATTGAAATCGAGTTTTTCACCATGTCATTTTTATTTATTTAGTCTACTACCAATTCAATTAAAAGAAACCGGATTATTATATTAATAATTAATTCAAAACGAAGCTTGAAATATAATCTCACTACATTTTATAAAAATAAAATTGATAGAAATACTATTTTTTAAAAAAAAATTTTACTACCTCAATAATTAATCTTCTTTGGACATAAAAAAAAGTTTTAAAATATTGCCTTGGACACCGAATGATTAGAGGTAAAAATAAACTCAGCAATGTCAGCATAGTATGCCATTGCAGTTTTTTTTGATTATTTGAAGTATTTGATTCATGAATACGATAATATCCATAAGATTCTGCAAGATATTTCATTCGCACTCTAGAAACCCCTAACCGAAGAAATAAACCATAGTCACATGTCAGATACTTGGAAAATAAATCACCATTATTAATAATAATTTTATCAATAAGAGATTTCTTAAACAAAGTAAAATTAATTTGAAATGGATTTATTCGTAAAACTTCACATGCAAAATCTTGATAGATGCCATCTGCATTTGGAATGGTCGCAGGCCTTATCCCAGTTGAACCATCTGAATATACATACCAGAAGTGTGTTGCAACGAAATCGAATTCACCTGTTGCGAATGCATGCATGCAACTCGTTAGAAATTTTGGCTTTAATAAATCATCAGCACTCAATAGTATCACATAGTCGCCTTGAGCTCTTCTTATAACAGTATTCCAGTTTCCGCTCATACCAAGATTTTTTTGATTACATTCAATTTTTATTTGAGGATGATCGTAAGCAAGTGATTCAAGCAATTCCCAGGTACCATCTGTCGATGCATTATCCTGAACCAGAATTTCAATATTTGAATACTGCTGATCGAGAACTGATTCAATCGTTTTCCCAATATACTTTACAGTATTAAAGACTGGAATGCATATCGAAACCAAAGGAGTTGTCATTTTCTCAACAATTACTGCCATTTTTTAATCAGTCTATACAACAGAATAATTTCAACAACCATTGTTGCAGTAGCATTTGCCACATTGAGTTGCAATGCCTTGTGTGTAGTATCTACACCGATAAGCATGATGAATAATATTTGAACGATCAGTGTCGCCGCCACATACCAATATTGTCCTTGGGTGAATGCGCGCGCTGCTAACAATGTAAAAAAGAATCCATAAAAATAACTAATAATTGGACCTGCAAAAGCCAGTAGCACTTCATCTTGTAATGTAATGTAGTTTTTCCCAAGCAATAAAAGCCATTTTTCAGGAAATATCCATGCACTGCCCATCAATAAGCCAAATCCAATAACCAAAATCAATGTGATAAAAACTGTTTTGTTTATAAATTCATTTTTATTATCAATTTTAGAAAAAATTGGCTGGAACAAAAATCCATTTAATACACTAAAAAATGCAAATATTTGACCAAATCTCGTCAAAGCGCCAACTTCTGCAATTGCATTAGCCGACCCAAAAAAACCGACAAGCATTATCGATATTTGACCTTGTATAGTAAAATAAGCTGCTACAGGAATCAAAGGATAAATAAATTTCTTTACATTTTCACTATAACTTTCATCAGCAGGCTGTTGTTCATCAATATAAGTAAAGCATGTTTTTTTTGCTATTATATTTGCAAAAGTTAATGCCATTAAATTACACCCAACTGCAACCATTGCAAATGGCCATTGAAAACAAAAGATACTGGTAATTAATAGTCTTATGATTGCGCCTACGATTCCAACCCTAAACAACCCAATAGAATCATGATGAATATTCATCACCACAGTCCTTAATGTTAATTTTTGCTGCACCCAAATAGATAACAGTACCGGAAACAAGACTAATAATATTGATTCAATTTCCCACTTATGACTTTTAATCATATATGGTGTTATTGAAAGTATAATTAACATTAATATATAATAAAGCCTTCTTCGAAGTTTACTTATCATTACAAACAAACCACTAAGCGCAAATCTGTTATTTGCTACTCTAGCACCAAATGTACTTAACGCTGTCGATAAATTTAAATCAGATCCCACTGAACCAATATTAAGATAAAATCCTGCGATGATGAATAATGCATATTCATCGATCGATAAAAATCTCAGTACCAAAAATGCTGTGCATAAATTTACGATTTGAACCAATGCTTGGCCACCTAAAAAGCGAGAGAGCAATGGACCCCATCGCTTTAACTTTATGTACATGGGCCAGTCGCTTGTAATAATTTCTTAAATCCATTAGCTAAATCTACATTTAGCCTCCAGTAAGGCAAAAATTCTCCAGAATACCAAGGTACCATCACTTCACGATAACGATAAGGTCGCATACCCCAGTTAACTTCAATATTTCTACCAGTGATTTCTACATATAACTCAACAAGCTCTTTCAATGGCAGCGGGTGACCGGACGAAACTGCATAGTGCTCATGCTGCGACACTGCTCCTGCCAGTAAACGCTCTGCAGCGGTCATATAGGCTTCAGTCACGTCATCAATATACACAAGGTCAATTAATTGTTCACCAGCAGACATATCTAGCAGCTCACCACTTGTAGCCGCTTTATTCAATAGATGAAATAACTTAGGTCGTGGGTCATCCGGCCCATAGGTATCAAACAACTTTAAAGTAATAGCCTTAAAGTGACATGCTTGAACATAGTATTCCAAAATTGCTTCAAAAGCCTGCTTGGTTGCTGCATATAAACAAACCGGGTTGTAGTCTTCATTGTTATAGTTCTGCCAAGATGTTCCGGTATTAATGATACTGGTTACTCCGTTAATCTTCATCGCTTCCAGCAATTGATTGCCAAACAATAGGTTGCTTGTCATCAATGGCTCAATATCCTTGGTTGCGTGCTGCGAAAGAAAGAGTGATGCCAAGTGAAACACTACATGCGGTTTAGCCTGTGCAACACAGCTCACCATGCCCTCGGTGCTGCCATCATGCACGTGATTGGTCACTCTGGTGAACTCAGGTGTATCCGGCAAATGCGAACCTGCACGGCTCAGAATATGAACTTCCCACCCATCCCGAACCAATCTGCGGGCAAGGTGGCTTCCGACGAACCCCGTGGCACCTGTTACCAAAGCTGTACGTTGGGTTGTTGTCATTTTGGAATTAATGTCACTCATAAAAAAATGGGCTCTCGAATTGTTCAAGTGTCGGAAACCCTTGGTCGCGTGCAGACAAAACTGGATCTACTGTCGGCCAAGGGATGCCCACCGAGTTCCAAAGCACGCCTGCATCATGAGTAGGTGAATAAACAGTGCTTACTTTGTAAACCATGATGGCTTGTTCACTTAACACACAGAAACCATGTGCCATACCTTTAGGGATATAAATGCTATTGGCTTTGGTGGCACTCAGTTCAAACAATGCATATTGACCAAAAGTGGGCGAGCCCACTCTCAGATCAACAACAGCGTCCATAACCTCACCTTCAACGCAATAGACCACTTTAACGTGATCCATTGGAGGCAGTTGAAAGTGCAGTCCTCTGATCACATTCCTGAAAGAAACCGAGTAGTACTCTTCAGAAAATTGTGTTTGTAAACCCTGTGCCGTAAACGCCTGCTCGTGGAAGACCTTGACAAACCTTCCACGCTCGTCGTCAAACACCTTGGGTTGCATTTCAAAGCAACCGGCCAGTTTGCTTGGCTTGAGATCAAGCATTAGAAATTCAAACCAAAGAATGCTTCGAGTTTCTCGACAATGTAGTTCAACATTTCTTCGTTCAAGCCCGGATACACGCCCAGCCAGAAGGTCTGATTCATCACGACATCGGTATTGATCAACTCACCACTGACGCGGAAGTTCTTACCCATCATGTAGGGCTGACGGGTCAGGTTACCAGCAAACAGCAGGCGGGTGCCAATCTTGTTTTGGTCCAGGTAAGTCAGCAAATCCACACGCTTGACGCCAGCACTTTCTTTCAGAATCAACGGAAAGCCAAACCATGACGGCTCGGCGTTAGGGGTGGCTTCGGGCAGGTGCAGGAACTCTTCGCAGCTTTTCAGGCGATCCTTCAGGTAGGCAAAATTGGCTTTACGTGCCGCAATGAAGGCATCCAGGCTGTCCAGCTGAGCAAGAGCGCAGGCAGCTTGCATATCGCTGATCTTCAGGTTATAGCCCAGATGGCTGTAGGTGTACTTGTGGTCATAGCCTTCTGGCAGGTTGCCCAGCTTCCAGCAAAAGCGCTTGTTGCAGGTGTTGTCCTGGCCGGGGGGGCAATAGCAGTCCCGGCCCCAGTCGCGGAAAGATTCGGCAATCAGCTTGAGTTCAGAGTTGTTGGTAAACACCGCACCGCCCTCGCCCATGGTGATGTGGTGCGCCGGGTAAAAGCTCAGGGTTGAAATGTCGCCGAAAGTGCCTACCAGTTGGCCGTTGTAGGTAGCGCCCAGCGCATCGCAGCAGTCTTCTACCAGCCACAAGTTATATTTTTTGCACAGTGCGGTCACCACGTCCACGTTAAACGGGTTACCCAGGCTGTGGGCCAGCATGATGGCTTTAGTTTTGGGGGTGATGGCTGCTTCGATCAGGCTGGCATTAATGTTGTGGGTGGCAAGGTCAACATCGACAAACACCGGGACGGCACCAAATTGCAAAATGGGATTGACAGTGGTAGGAAAGCCCGCCGCCACACCGATAACCTCATCCCCTTGTTTGATGGCTCGGTCGCCCAAACGGGGCGAGGTCAGTGTAGAGAATGCCACCAGATTAGCGGAGGAACCCGAGTTGACGGTAATCAGGTGCTTGACGCCTAGGTATTTGGCCAGACGCTCTTCAAACATGGCATTAAAACGGCCGGTGGTCAGCCAGCCATCCAGACTGGCTTCCACCATATGCTGCAATTCATTGGCGCCAATCACCTTGCCAGAGACTGGTACAGCAGAAACACCTGGTACAAAAGGCTTAGGCGCATAGACGATATCGGCATATTGCTGAACCAGCCCGGCTATTTCGCGGCGCAAGACATCAGGATTTTTAGGTGTGAAGTGAATAGGAGTAGTAGTCATGCTTAGGCTTTGATTGCGGAGGTATATTGCTGAATTTGCTGCAGGCACAGTTGCTGAACATTTTCATGCGCCAGCCAAGCTTGGTGCCAAGTGGTAATGTGATGCAGTGTCGTGGCCAAATCCCAGCGCGGACGCCAACCCAAGCGGGCGTTGGCCTTGGAAATATCAAGTTTAAGGTAATTGGCCTCATGCGGATGCGTACCCCCGTCAAGCTGCCAACTGGCATTACGTCCCCAATTGGCGACTAAATGTTCGACGATCCATTGCACAGGACGGGCATCGTCATCATTTGGGCCAAAGTTCCAGCCTTCTGCATATTCTTGCCCATCGGTATAAAGGCGCTCAGCCAAAGTCAGATACCCCGAAAGAGGTTCGAGGACATGCTGCCAAGGGCGAGTGGCGCGAGGGTTGCGAATAACCACAGGCTCGCCACGCTCACAAGCCTTCAAAATATCAGGAACCAAGCGATCTGCAGCCCAGTCGCCACCCCCGATGACATTCCCGGCCCGACCTGATGCCAAAGCTACGCCAGTTTGCTGAAAAAATGAACGCCGGTAGGCACTAGTCACCAGTTCAGAGCAGCCCTTGCTGTTGCTATAGGGGTCATACCCCCCCATAGGCTCATCTTCGCGATAACCCCAAACCCATTCCTTGTTTTCATAACATTTGTCGGTGGTCACGTTAACGATGGCACGCACGCTACCCACGCTACGCGCTGCCTCCAGTACATGGACTGTACCCATGACATTAGTGGCGTAGGTGGCAACAGGTTCGCTGTAAGACAAACGAACCAGCGGCTGCGCGGCCATATGAATAACGATTTCCGGTTGGAAGCCAGTCATCGCAGTGCGGACAGTTTCATAGTCGCGGATATCACCCAGAGTACTGACCATGCCGCTTTCCACACCAGCCTCAGTAAACAGATTAGGCATTGTGGGAGGCGTCAAGGCTAAGCCGTGCAATTGAGCACCCATAGACTGCAGCCAAAGGCTAAGCCAGCTTCCCTTGAATCCAGTATGGCCAGTCAGAAAGACGCGCTTTCCGCGCCAGAAATCAGGATTAACTGACATGCTTTTTAGCTCCACTTTTTCCAGGGCGCTTTACCGCTGGCCCACAAATTTTCCAGGGTTTGTTTATCATGTAGGGTATCCATAGGTTGCCAAAAACCATGATGCTGATAGGCCATAAGCTGTCCATCTTGGGCCAACTGCATCAATGGCTCTTGTTCCCAGATAGTGTTGTCATCTTTCACATAATCCAATACCTTAGGTGACAACACAAAGAATCCACCATTAACTACTGCGCCGTCCCCCTTTGGTTTTTCTTTGAAGCTCATGACTTGCTGGTTTTGAATGTCCAATGCCCCGAAACGTCCAGGTGGATAAGTGGATGTCAGCGTAGCTGCTTTTCCATGATTTCGGTGAAATTCAATCGTGGCACTAATATCTACATCACCAACACCATCGCCATAGGTGAAACAGAAAGCTTCTTCATCCTTGACATATTCAGAAATTCTACGCAAACGTCCACCAGTCATGGAACTATCACCAGTATCTACCAAAGTGACAGTCCAAGGATCGGCACGCTTATGATGCACCTCCATGCTGTTTGATTTCATATCAAAGGTAACATCAGACATATGCAAAAAGTAATTTGCAAAATACTCTTTAATTATGTAACCTTTGTAGCCACAGCAAATGACAAAATCATTTATTCCGTGATGTGAATACATTTTCAGAATATGCCAAAGAATAGGTCGCCCACCAATTTCAACCATAGGCTTAGGTCGGGTTGATGTTTCTTCGCTAAGACGAGTTCCCAGGCCACCAGCCAAAATAACTGCTTTCATGGATTTACTTTGATATTTTAAGAGGATGAGACAAAAGCGTCAGAATAAAAATTTCCAGGTTCAAGCCCTGCATTGATTAATTGAAAACGGGTGCTATCTATCATAGCTGATGAACCACAAGCATACACCCTGGCTTTCGCTAAATTTATCTTGGCCGCTAATACTGCTTGTTGAACGTAACCATGCACGCCCTGCCATTTGCTATCTGCACGAGACAGCACGGGGGTATAATTACATAAAACACCTAGTTCGGCTGGGTTCAGATACAAATCGTCTAAAATGCGGCCACCCCAAAATACATGTACAGAACAGGGCTTCCGTGCTTGAGGAACTTCTTTAAGGCTTTCAAGTAAAGCCTTAATAGGTGCCATGCCTGTTCCTGTGGCCATTAGTATGAGATCAAGCTCTGCTACATCGCGCAGGAAAAAAGTACCCAAAGGCCCATGCAATCGCAGCAAATCATTAGGCTTTGCTTGCTCAAACCAATACTTGCTCATCGCACCATTCAACACTTGACGTATGTGTAGCTCAATACATTTTTCGTCCGATGAGGCATTTGCCACCGAATAACTACGGCGAATAGCTCTCGGGCCAATCACATCAATATATTGCCCAGCCCGATAATCTATAACTTGTTGGGGCGGCAAACGAAGCACAACCTTTAGCACATCAGGGGTCAATTTTTCTAATGACTGAATTCTAGATGGATAGGTTTTAGCCGGATTCAGCTTGAAATCACTCAAATCTTCTACAGCCAGTTTTACGTCGTCAATGGCACTTCTGGTGCAAGTCAATATCCAGCCTGCCAACTTTTCAGCAGGTGTTAGGCCAGATTCATCCATAACAGCAAGAGTACTGCCAGAAATAACTTGTGATTTACAAGAACCACACCGACCTGTTTTACAACTATGCTCTAGTACAACATTAGCACGTAATGCGGCATCCAGCAGCGTTTCATTAGAATCGGCAATAAACTTCTTGCCATTCATGGTAAAAATTAATGGCATATCAACTTAAATTAATCAATCCTGACCAAATAAATCACGACTATAAATCTTATCGGCTACATCTCGTACCTCTTCAGTAATACGGTTGGCAACAATCACATCGGCCTGCCGCTTAAATTGCACTAAGTTATTAATGATTTTTGAATTAAATAAATTCAGCTCATCCATAGCTGGTTCATAGATAATCACCTCAACGCCCTTAGCCTTTATGCGCTTCATGATGCCCTGAACACTACTGGCTCTGAAATTATCTGAGCCAGCCTTCATAATCAAACGATAAATACCAACAACTTTTGGTTTTCGCTTTAGAATATCCTGCGCGATAAAGTCTTTGCGGGTGGTATTGGCTTCAACAATCGCACTGATAAGCGTTTGAGGCACCTTGTCGTAATTAGCCAGCAGTTGCTTGGTGTCTTTTGGCAGGCAGTAGCCACCATAGCCAAATGAGGGATTATTGTAATGCTGGCCGATGCGCGGGTCTAGGCATACGCCATTAATGATGTGCTGCGTATCTAGCGAATGGGTGGCAGCGTAGGTGTCCAGCTCATTAAAGTAAGCCACGCGCATGGCCAGATAAGTGTTGGCGAACAGTTTAATAGCTTCCGCCTCAGTGCTGTCGGTCAGCAGCACGGGGATTTCTTGCTTGATTGCACCCTGCTGAAGCAGGCGGGCAAAGTCTGCCGCTCGCTCAGACTGCTCGCCGACCACGATGCGGGAGGGGTGCAGGTTGTCGTAGAGGGCTTTGCCTTCACGCAAGAATTCAGGTGAAAACATTAGGTTTTCGCAACCCAACTTTTGTTTTATTTTGGCGGTATAACCCACAGGAACTGTGGACTTGATGACCATCACCGCTTTGGGATTAATGACCATCACGTCTTGAATTACCGCCTCAACCGACTGGGTATTGAAATAGTTGGTTTCTGGGTCATAGTCCGTCGGGGTGGCGATGATGACGTAGTCTGCATCCTGGTAAGCCTCTTGCTTATTCAGCGTGGCGCGCAGGTTCAAGGGTTTATGCTGCAGGTAGAACGTGATTTCAGCATCATCAATCGGGGATTGCTTTTGATTCAGCATGTCCACTTTGGCAGGTAGGATGTCCAGCGCCACCACTTGGTTATGCTGGGCCAATAAAACTGCGTTGGACAGACCAACGTAGCCAGTTCCGGCGATAGCAATTTTCATAAATAATTACTCCAAACTTACATTAACACTATAGCCGTGTTGCTCAAGCAGTGCGTATTGCCGGGCCTGGGCCAAATCGTTGGCAACCATCTCGACGCACATTTCTTGAACGGTGATTTCAGGCACCCAACCGAGTTTTTCTTTGGCCTTGGTCGGGTCACCCAACAGGGTTTCAACTTCAGTAGGACGAAAGTAACGCGGGTCAATTCTGACAACGACATCGCCTACCTTGAGTGCAGGGGCTTTATCACCAGTGATACTTTCCACCACGGCACACTCTTCCACACCCTGGCCTTCAAAGCGCAGGGTCACGCCCAACTCTTGCGCTGACCATTGAATGAACTGGCGCACGCTGTATTGCACGCCAGTGGCAATGACAAAATCTTCGGCCTGGTCTTGTTGCAGCATCATCCACTGCATACGCACATAATCTTTGGCATGGCCCCAATCGCGCAGGGCATCCATGTTACCCATATACAGGCATTTTTCCAGTCCCTGAGAAATATAAGCCAAGCCACGGGTAATCTTGCGGGTGACAAAGGTTTCGCCACGGCGCGGGCTTTCGTGGTTAAACAAGATGCCGTTGCAGGCATACATGCCGTAGGCTTCACGGTAGTTCACCGTAATCCAGTAGGCATACATCTTGGCCACAGCGTAGGGGCTGCGCGGGTAAAATGGTGTGGTTTCTTTTTGGGGGGTTTCCTGCACCAAACCATACAGCTCGCTGGTACTGGCTTGGTAAAAGCGGGTTTTCTTTTCCAGACCCAAAATACGAATGGCTTCGAGCATCCGCAATGTGCCCATGCCATCAACATCGGCGGTGTACTCGGGGCTTTCAAAGCTGACAGCCACATGGCTTTGGGCGCCAAGGTTATAGATCTCATCAGGCTGGGTTTCTTGGATGATACGTACCAGATTACTGGTGTCGCTCAAGTCACCATAATGCAGCTTGAAGCGACTATTTTCAATGTGCGGATCTTGGTAAATGTGATCCACACGGGCTGTATTGAAGCTGGATGCACGACGCTTGATACCATGAACAACATAGCCTTTTTCAAGCAAAAACTCGGCCAGATAAGAGCCGTCTTGCCCGGTAACGCCGGTGATGAGCGCAATTTTTGGTGCAGTAGTCATGTTTTACTTTTGTTTTTGACAAAATCTTGATAAGCCAGCGTCAAGCCGTCTTGCAGATTTACCTGTGCCTGCCAACCCAAGGCAAGCAGGCGACTACTGTCCATCAGCTTGCGGGGCGCACCATCAGGTTTGGATGTATCAAAGTCGATTTCGCCTTGATAACCGACGACTTGTCCCACCGTGTGCGCCAGCTGAGCAATTGTGATGTCGCTGCCGTAGCCAACATTGATATGGCTTTGCATCGGGCTGGTGTGCTGGTCATAGACAGCCTTGGACAGATTCATGACATGGATACTGGCTGCAGCCATGTCATCCACATACAGGAACTCACGGCATGGGGTACCAGTTCCCCAAATAGTGACTTTGGGCGCCTGACTGGCCTTGGCTTCATGAAAACGGCGGATCAGTGCTGGAATGACGTGGCTGTTCTCAGGGTGGTAGTTATCACCTAGGCCATACAGGTTGGTGGGCATCACGCTGCGATAGTCCACGCCGTGGCTGGCACCGTATTGGCGGTTGTAACTTTCGCACAACTTAATGCCAGCAATTTTGGCAATCGCATAGGGTTCGTTGGTCGGCTCCAGCGGGCCAGTCAACAGGGCATTCTCGGCCATTGGCTGGGGAGCCTGCCGAGGGTAAATACAGCTAGAACCGAGAAACAGCAGCTTTTTAACGCCGCTGTGAAACGCGGCATTAATCACGTTGGCCTGCATCATCAGGTTTTGGTAAATGAATTCAGCAGGATAGGTGTTGTTGGCATGAATACCACCGACCTTGGCTGCTGCCAGATAGACCTGATCGGGCTTTTCCGCCTGAAAGAATTCGCGCACAACAGCCTGGTTGGTCAGGTCTAACTCGGCATGGATGCGGGTAATGAGGTTTTCCGAGACGTGGCCAGCGGCCAGCAACTGGCGCACGATGGATGAGCCCACCATGCCACGGTGGCCAGCAATATAAATTTTAGGAAGGCTGTTAGTCATATCTGTACGTCAAACTACAACGGCCACTCGGCCGTAGGAATCTTCAAATCGCACAATATCGTCTTCTCCCAAATAGCTGCCTGATTGCACTTCAATCAACTCAAGCTCAGTTTTTCCAGGATTTTCAAGCCGATGTTTGACGCCAAGGGGAATGTAAGTGCTTTGATTTTCAGTGAGTAAAATTTCTTTATCTCCCAGCGTGACAAGGGCCGTCCCCTTAACCACGATCCAGTGCTCAGCACGGTGATGGTGCATTTGCAAGCTGAGCTTAGAACCAGGATGAACGGTGATGCGCTTGACTTGGTAGCGATCACCTGAATCGACGCTATCGTACCAACCCCAAGGTCGAGCAACTTTGCGGTGTTGCACGGCCTGTGGGGTTTTTCGGGCTTCAAGCTGCGCCACAACCTGCTTGACCTGTTCGACATGATGGGTCGTCGCAACCAGCAATGCATCGGGAGTATCAATGATCAGCAAGTCGCTGGTTCCCAGAGCCACCACCGGGCGATGCGGTGCATGAATGTAAGTATTGCTGGCCTGCAGCACTGTGCCTTGCCCATGAATACGGTTGCCCTCGGTATCAGGTGGCGTCAAATCTGCAACGGCGTTCCAGCTGCCCACATCGCTCCAGGCGCCAGCAAACGGCACAACTGCCACATTGGCATGCCGTTCCAACACGGCATAGTCGATACTCTCGGCCCGGCAACCTGTAAAAGCAGCGACCTCGGGACGAACGAAAGCCTCATCACGGATCGCACGGGTCATGGCTTGCTGGCAGCTTGCCAGGATGTCTGGGGCATGGGTGCGCAAGGCCTCAATCAATACCTGGGCCTGAACCAAGAAAATGCCTGCATTCCACAGCACATCACCTTGCAGCAGCAATTGCTGAGCTTTGGCCGCATCAGGTTTTTCAATAAACCGACCGACTTGGCTGCTTTGTCCATCGGCATTGAGGACGCCACGTTGAATATAGCCATACGCCGTGCTGGGGAAGCTGGGCACCACCCCAAACGTGACGATGGCGCCTGCATTGGCAGCAGCACAGCCTTGCTGCACCATGACGGCAAATGCAGCCGTATCAGGAATGTGATGATCAGCTGGGCAAAACAGCAGCAGATCCTCGGCTTGGGCCTGCAGAGCTGCCAGCGTCATGGCGGCTGTGGTGTTTCTGGCGCATGGCTCGAGAATGATGATGGTGCCAACAGCGGCGGTGAGCATGGCTTCTGCCACTAGAAAACGATGCTCTTCAGCCGCTACGCAGACGGTGCGGACACCTGCGTGTGGGCTGATCTGCCCAACACGCTCCAGTGTCAACTGGAGCAGGCTTTTGCCGCTAATCAAGGGAACAAACTGCTTGGGGAAACTCTTGCGTGACAGCGGCCACAAGCGGGTGCCAGAGCCGCCGCACAAAATAACAGGGGTAATTTCGTGAATTTTCATGGTATTTATTTTTCGGCTGCGATCAAATAAAAAACTGCCTATTTCGTTTCCATTTTTCCATAGTGATAATTGATGTGGCGATAACGGCTATATTTAGAACCATAACCACTATAGCGTTGGTGACTGATAACTAAATCATTAAAGACCACGCCATTTACTTGTACACCAGCCTGCCCAAGACGCTTGGTGGTTTCCTGTAATTCACCCAGCGAAGTCACTTCGGCGCGAACCACTAAAAATACAGTGCCAGCGTGAGGTGCCAGCACCTGTGTATCAGAAACGGCCAGTACTGGTGGGGTGTCAATCAGCACTAAATCATATTGAGCTGAAAGAGCTTCCAGCAACTTCCCAGTAGCAGGAGCCATCAGTAACTCACCGGGATTTGGTGGAAGGAAACCGGTGGTGATCAGGTCTAAGTTAGGAGCAACAGCACGCTGCACTCCCTCATCCAAACTGCAGTTACCAGTGATCAACTCACTCAAACCCTGTCCACGCTTCAAACCAAAGAACTGGTGAACATGACCTTTTCGCATGTCAGCATCAATCAGCAGAACGCGCTTGCCACCCAGCGCCAGCACAGCCGCAAAGTTAGTGCTGACGAAGGACTTACCAATGCCAGGCGTAGGCCCCGTAAATAACACCAGATTGTTGCGTGCATCAAGCATAGCAAATTGCAAGGCTGTACGTAAACTACGCAGACTTTCGACACTGGTATCTTCAGGGAAAATAGTGGCCAGCAAGTGTTGTCCACTCGCCCGACTCTTGATCAACTTGGAAAGTTTGTCCTGTTCAGCGGAATGAGGTACTGTGGCAAATACGTGTAATCCAGTTGCAGACTCAATATCGTATGGATCTTTGATACCTGGACGCAGACTGTTACGCAAAAATGCCAGTCCCACACCCAGCAACAAACCCAGCACACCACTAATAGTCAGTATTTGCATACGCTGTGGTTTGATGGCCCGTTCAGGCACTACTGGTGCATCAACTACCCGTACATTTCCAACCTTACCCTCCTTGACCAAGCGCAGTTGCTGTGAGCTGGTCAGCAGATTCAGGTAAAGCTCACTATTAACCTTCACATCACGTGTCAAACGCAATAAATCCTGCTCAGTATTGGGTAAGGTTTTGACCTTACTGGTCAAACCAGCTATTTCCTGACTGACAGCTGCGATTTGCGCATCCAGCGTCTGGATGACAGGATGGACTGACGTAAACTCGGCACTTTGTTCACGGCGCTTTTGTTGCAGTTCGAGAAGACTGCCTTGCAGCTTGACAGCGGTATCTAGGTAATTCTTTCCCTCAACACCCAGATCAAAAGTACCATTCTGATTGCGAAACTGGTTGAACTTGACCTCGGAATCTTCCAGTTGCTTTTTAAGCTGTGGCAGAAAACCACCCAGAAAATCGAGAGATTTTTCAGCCTCAGCAGATTTTCTCTCAGTATTTTGGCGCACATAGTTGGTACCCACGGCATTCAAAGTTCGGGCAATCTGCAGGGGATCATTGCCTTGAAGTTGAACCGAAATAACACCAGACTGCTTGCCCTGCTCAGTGATCACCAGACTTGATTGCAACTGTTCAATCACGCCTAGGCGGGAATGACGTGCCACATTAAAATAAGCGCCAGGCTTGGCATTAAGCTCGGTGACCAAAATGCGACCAACATCCTGACCTGCACCAAAATTCGCCAACGTGCCAGTTTTACCCTGTACCAGCAACTCACCATTGGGAGCCTGTAGGTCGAAACCACTTTCAGTGGCCACCAACAGCAACGACTTGCCTTCAAGTGAAACAGGAATTTCAAGCATTCCCAGACGAATCGATTCATTGCCTGAGACATAACCAGCCATCCCCATAAACCCCGGGTTGGACAGCCCAGTGGCACGCCGTCCCAACCATCCCCCTACCAGTGGAAGATATTTGGGCCCAGCCATCACATACAACTGCAAGTCATCGACAGACTTGCCAATAACCAAGCGCGAGCGCAGAATTTCCATTTCAGCTGTGGCGGATGACTTGATGTCGAACAAGTTAGCGGCATCACCAAGAGCGCCTGCAGCCCCTGGTTTTGCGTCTTCAACCTGGATCAGGGAATTGGCCTCGTAAACCGGCCGACTCAGAAGGGCATAAGCGATACCCAAGAGCAGCACGAATGCAGTAACGCTGGCAATCAACCAGCGTGCATCAATAATTACATCTAATAGGCCCAACAGGTCAATTTCATCGTCCTGCGCATTATCAATAAATGGGGCGGGCATGGGAGAGTGGGAAACGTTCATTCGGTCGGGCCATCAAGAAACAAGTTTGATGCGGCGTACCCATTCGTCAACGCCAATGGCGATGGCGGTGTGGGAAGCCTCGAAAGCAGTGCGGGGCTGCTTGTAAGGGTCAGCAATGTCAAAGGCACCTTGCGGGCCAAACTCACCCAAGCGGCGGATCTTTCCACGCGCCAAAGGATAAAGACGTTCGAGTTGATGTTGCTGGCTGACTTCCATCACCAGCACCAAATCAGCATAGCGACACATCCAGCTCTCAATCTGCTGGGCACGGTGGGCTGACAGATCCAGACCATATTGAGCAGCAATTTCGCACGCCATTGCTTCGGCGGGGTGATCGACCACCGCCTGCAAACCGGCTGACCATATCTTGTACCCTGGCAGGCGCTCTTTGAACAATGCTTCAGCCACAGGGCTGCGGCAGATGTTGCCGATACAGACAGTCAGTATGTTTTTCATAGCCCGGATCGAATTACTTCAGACTGCTACGCGTCGTAGTAACCGCTTGGGCACTCGGCAGGATAAGGCTGATCACGCGGTTCCAGAGTACCAACGGTACAGGATCGACAAATACCACATCGCGCGATTGCAGCTCGAAGCCTTCTGCCAAGGCATAAGCCACAGGGGAACTGGCATTGAGGTGATAAATCTCAGGCAAGGTGGCATCGGCAGTGACGCCATCACCACTGCGGCTACGCACCACATAAATTTGGCGCGGATCACCCGAGGCAGGATTGACACCACCGGACTCGCCCAGTGCTTCGTTGAGGGTCAGGCGACCGCTGTTCAGCGGCAGTGCCATGGGCCGGGTGACTTCGCCCATCACATACACCTTGGAATCATCACGACTACCCACGCGCACCATATCGCCAGCGGCCAGCATGATGCGCGACGGATTGACACCCTGTGCCGTCAGTTGCGGCAAGTTAATCACCGTGGTGACACCGTCGCGGCTGACGGCCACAGTGGCCCGATCAGCAGTACTCGTCAACCCCCCTGCCCGACTGATCGCTTCGGGCAGACTCATCGGAATATCATTAATAGCCTGCAGACCAGGCATGCGCACCTCACCATCGACATAGACACGACCGGCGCGATAGGCCTGCACACGCAGCGTCACCTGCGGGTTGTTGATGTACTTGGCCAGACGGCGGCTGATCTGCTCGGCGGCTTGGATTTCCGTCAGACCATTGATCTTGAAATTGCCAATCAGCGGAAACTGAATGAACCCGTCAGGGCTAACGTTGTAGCCGTTGCCTACAGCGGCCAAACCGGATGAATCCGCCGTTAAAGTGGAGCCTGCTGGCGCCAACACCAGTTCAGGGTGATTCCAGACAACGACGTTAACCACATCGCCAGAGCCAATGCCGTAGGCTTTTGGCTGGCCAAACAAGCGCTCTACATCAGCACCGAGCCCAGTCTTTTTCAGCGCCCGCTGCTGACGGATCAGCTCTGGCGTGATGCTGAGCAGCGCACCGGCAGGTGGCGGTACTGGCTGGCCCACGACAGCAGCTTGACTAGCAGCCGTGGTAGAGGGCTCTGGAGTACGTTTGGTGGTGATGGAGTAGGGATTTCTCGACGACTCGGTCGCCTGCAGGCCTTTGCCAATCGACAAGCCAGGAGCGAAAGAGCAGCCGCTCAGCCATACGACTGACAAGGCCAGCGCGGACCAGCGCGGCAGCGCCAGCGAAAAGGTGAAATTTGATTTCTGAGGCATGAATTAAGGGCGTTGAATAGAGTGACACGCCACCGGCAGGCGGAAAATGGAAAAAATCCAAATAAAAACAGACAGACAGGCTACCGCAATGTTTTTCACCTTTTTGATGAAAAACATTGCCCACCCACGAATTTTCGTCCGGCGAAAACAAGGTAACGTCAGCAAGACGAGCCCCGCTCCCCTCAAAAAATCAAACCACCTCCAGTTGGTTGCGCTCAACACTGACCACTTGAGGGCGGCCCATCAACTCAAACAGCACCGCAACGCGACGACTTGAAACGGATTTTACCAAGCCTTCAAGGCTGCCAAAGGCAGGGTCACAAAAACGCACAACATGGCCTGGGCGCAGGGAACTCAATTCCACCAGACCAGCCGCGCTGCGCTGCTGCTCAAATTGCCAGATGACATTCAGGAGACTGGAGCAAATCGTACCCATTTCATGACCAAAACTGACAAGATTCGCCACGCCACGCGTCGAACGAACAGTCGAAATTGACTGGGCATGATGGGTTGGCCGGAAAAACACATAGCGAGCAAACATGGGCTCAAGAACGGCCAAGATCACCCCCTCCTTGTTTTTCAAACGTTTGTAAAAGGGAAGATAGGTTTGAAAGCCTTGCTGTGCTAGGTTTTGTTGCGCCACACTCTCATGTCGGGGGTGGGTGTAGGCCAAAAACCACAATCCCTCGGAAAATTCCGCTCTCGAACGAGAACCATCAGGATCGATTTCAACTCCAACTAGCATAAAAAGTATCTTTCCCCATCTTAAAAATTTCTTTTATCGCTAATAATTTTTTAAAATTACTTAATTATTAACGGCTAATCTTAACCCTTGCTGAAGTACTTGCTTTTTGTGACTTCAGGGCGGCATCATTTCTGAAAACCATTAAAAAAATGCTATAGAAATGTTATTTCCAGCATGAATCTACATTATTTCTTACCACTAAACTTGCGGGCAAAGAACAATCTTCATCAATAAAAATCAGTCTTTAGAAATTTCGCTCTTCTCCCAAACGCCCACAGAGTCAATTTGTAACAAAATCTTACTAGTTCTGCTTGATGATGAAATCCAGCTTATTTGCCCCGAAAACGGGAAGCTGTACTCAGCGGGCTAACCAAAACCCTCTCAATGCGCTTGCCATCCAGCCCGATGACCTCAAACATCCAGCCCACGCATTCAATTTTCTCGCCCGCAGTCGGCAGTCGGCCTGAGACCGACATCAGCAAACCGGCCACAGTGTTGTAGCGTCCACGGGCTTCTTCCGGCAGCTCTTTGATGTCGAGCCGCGCTTTGAGTTCGGTCACGGGCATGACGCCGTCAATCAGCCAACTGCCGTCTTCGCGCTCGGTGGCCCAGGCGTCGATTTGCGCGTCGGGCTGCAACTCGCCGGTGATGGCCTCTAACATGTCCATCGGCGTCATCATGCCCTGCACCACGCCATATTCATCGACCACAAACACGATGCGGGTGGACTTGGCGCGGAACTGCTCCAGCAGCTCCATGCCGGTCAGGGTTTCAGGCACAAACACAGCCGGGACGGCGTAACTGCCAATTTTGTCCTTCAGCGAAGGGGTTGATCCGCTGGCGCCAGACGGTGCCGATTCAATCTGACCGCGCAGCGCCAGCAGCTTAGCAACATTGACCACGCCGACCACGTCGTCAAGACTGCCCCGGCAGACCGGATACCAGGAGTGGCCGGTGGCGCCCGCCTTGTTGATGGCCTCGGCCACGGTGTCGGAGGCGTCCAGCCATTCGATGCTTGAACGCGGCAGCATCAGCGAAGTCAGCAGGCGGTCATCAAGCAAAAACACGTTTTGCACCATCTGATGCTCGTGCTCTTCGATCAAACCGGCATCGACGCCTTCTTCCAGGCTGGCGGCGATTTCTTCTTCGGTGACGGAACGCTCCGCATTGTTGTTGACGCGCAATAGTTTGAGCACCACATGGGTACTGAATGAGAGCAAATGCACAAAGGGTTTAGCCGCCGTCGCCGTCCACATCATGGGGCGAGCGACCAGCCGCGAGACGGTTTCGGGGTGAAGCTGGCCAATACGCTTGGGCACCAGTTCCGCGAAAACAATGGTGATATAGGTGATGACAGTCACCACAATCGCCGTGGCAGAAATATCCGCCACCCGCATCGCAATGCCAAAACTTTGCAACCAACCTGACAGGCCGCTGCTGAATGCGGCCTCGCCAAGAATGCCGCTGAGCATGCTGATGGAGGTCATGCCCACCTGAACCGAGGAAAGCAGGTGGGTAGGATTTTCCAATAACTTCAAAGCGGCCTGCGCCCCCTTGTCGCCCGCTTCGGCCATTGCGTTCAGGCGCGCTTTTCGGCTCGACGCCAGCGCCAGTTCCGACATCGAAAACACACCATTGAGCAGCGTCAGAAAGAGAATGAGCAAGAAATCCATGAATCCATAGGCAAAATGAGAACATGGCACTTTACTGTATCGGCGACCTACAGGGTTGTCTTTCTCCTTTTGAGCGGTTGCTGGCGGAAATTGATTTCTCGCCGAGCCGCGACACGGTGTATCTGCTGGGCGATCTGGTCAACCGGGGGCCGAACTCGCTGGGCGTGCTGCGTCGGCTGATGGCGCTGGGTGACGCGGCGCAATGCCTGCTGGGCAACCACGACCTGCATTTGCTGGCAATGTGGCAGGGTGTGCGCAAGCCGGGCCACCACGACACCGTCAAGGACATCCTGCGGGCACCGGACTGCCAAGTGCTGCTGGACTGGCTGCGTCGGCGTTCGATGGCCCTGCGCGCGCATGGCTGGCTGATGGTGCATGCAGGCGTACTGCCACAGTGGAGCGCGGCGCAAACCCTGATGCTGGCAGCCGAGGTAGAACAGGCGCTGCGCGGCCCCGACCTGAAAGATTTTTTAAGCGCGATGTATGGCAATGCGCCCAGCCAGTGGCAGGACAGCCTGCACGGCGCAGACCGGCTGCGGGTGATTGTCAATGCGCTGACCCGGCTGCGCTTTTGCACGCCAGACGGCCAGATGGACTTCACCAGCAGCGAAAGTGCTGGCAATGCGCCTGAAGGCTATTTACCTTGGTTTGAAGTACCTGGACGCGCTACCCGCGACACGCCTATGGCCTTCGGCCACTGGTCCACCTTGGCCACCGAGGCCAAGCACGCGGGCAGCCTACGCGACAACACCCTGCCGCTGGACACCGGCTGCGTCTGGGGCGGCTGCCTGACGGCGGCCAGACTGGGCGCCAGGGCCGGCAACTTTGAACTGGTTCAGGTCAAATGCGAACAGGCGCGCAAGCCGGGCAAATAACAGGCGCGTCAGGATGCCTTGAACAGCGCGGCGATTTTTTTCCGGGGCTTGATGTTGGCGGAAATGCCGTTGCGTGCGGGTCCGCTGGCCGCCGCTTCCCAAGCAGGCGGTGCGGCAGCGGCTGACGGCTCGTAAGGCCGGTCAAAAAACGGATCGCGCGACACCTGCGGTGGTCGGTGCGGCGTGTACTCGCGACGCTCACGCGGCTCGCGGCGCTCGCGCGGCGCTGGTGCGCTGCTGTCAGGCGTTTCGCGGTACATGCGGCGGCCATCGTTGATGCGGCCCTGCTCGCTGATACGCGGCGTGTCTTCCTCGAACTCCATCGGCTCGATGTCGATCTTTGTCTTGATCAGCTTTTCAATGTCGGTGACCAGACGCTGGTCGCTGGCGGCGACAAAACTCACCGCCAGCCCCGAGGCGCCCGCGCGCCCCGTGCGGCCAATCCGATGCACATAGTCTTCGGCATTGAACGGCACGTCAAAATTGAACACCGCTGGCACATCCTTGATGTCCAAGCCGCGCGCGGCCACGTCGGTGCAGACCAGTAAATCGACTTCGCCGGACTTGAACGCCTCAAGGGCTTTCAGACGCTCGTCCTGGCTTTTGTCGCCGTGCAGCGCGGTGGTTTTCAGGCCTTCGCGCTCCAGCGAGCGTGCCAGCCGGGCGCAGCCGAGCTTGCTGTTGACAAACACAAACGCCTGCTTCATGCCGCGCGCTTTGAGAATCTGGTGCAGGGCGCGGCGCTTGTCGTCGGCGCCGACGCTGTAAAAATGCTGCTCGACCGTGTTGGCCGTCGCATTGGAGCGGGCGACTTCAATCGTCACCGGGTCTTGCAGGAAACTGGCGGCGAGCCGCTTGATTTCAGGCGAGAAGGTGGCGGAAAACAGCAGCGTGATGCGCTGCTTGGGCAGGTAGCTCAGGATGCGCTGCAGATCCGGCAAAAAGCCGATGTCCAGCATGCGGTCGGCCTCGTCGAGCACGACGTATTCGACCTGATTCAGCACCGCATTTTTGGCCTCGATGTGATCGAGCAGCCGCCCCGGCGTGGCCACCAGCACTTCAACGCCTTTTTTCAGCTCCAGCGTTTGCGGCTTCATGTCCATGCCGCCAAACACCACCGCACTGTTCAGATTGGTGTATTTGGCGTAGAGCTTGACCTGCTCGGCCACCTGCACGGCGAGTTCTCGCGTGGGCAGCAGCACCAAAGCGCGCACCGGATGGCGCGCCGGCGAGGTCGAAGGATTCTCGTGCTTCATCATGCGCTGCAACAAAGGCAGCGCGAACGCCGCCGTTTTGCCGGTGCCGGTCTGGGCGGCGCCCATCACGTCCCGGCCCTGCAGAACGACCGGAATGGCCTGCTCCTGGATGGGCGTCATGGTTTCGTAGCCCATTTCGGCTACGGCGCGAGCCAGCGGTTCGGCCAGCGAAAGATTGGAAAAGGAAGATGTCATTTAGCTTTATATTGTCGCACTTTGAGAAAAAACGCCATTTCTCTTCTCAAAAAGTGCTCAAGTTTGAAGCAATTCGGTCGGCAGATCGCCTCAAACATGGGATTTTGCTATTTATTTTATAGCAGATTATCTGCGTCCAGCCTTCGCTGCAGCCGGGTTCTCATAAACTTTGCGCGCTGAAGGTGTCGCAGGCTTTGAGCGTACCGTTTTTCAGACCGCTGTCAAACCAGTGCTGGCGCTGGGCGCTGGTGCCGTGGGTAAAGCTCTCGGGCACAACCCTGCCGCCGCCCGCGCCTTGCAGCGCATCGTCGCCGATTTTGGCGGCGGCATTCATGGCCTCCTCGACATCGCCCTGCTCCAGAATCTGCCGGGCGCTTTGCGCATGGTTGGCCCAAACGCCGGCAAAGCAGTCGGCCTGCAACTCCAGACGCACACTCAAGGCGTTGTATTCAACCTTGCTGACATGCCCGCGCATCTGGTCCACCTTGGCGCTGATGCCGAGCAGGTTCTGCACATGGTGACCGACCTCGTGGGCAATCACATAGGCCTGGGCAAAATCGCCGGGCGCGCCGAGCTGCTTTTTCAGGGTTTCGTAAAACCCCAGATCGATATAAACCTTTTGATCGGCGGGGCAGTAAAACGGCCCCATCGCCGACTGGCCCTGACCGCAGGCGGTCGGTGTAGCGCCCCGAAACAGCACCAGACGGGGGTCTTTGTAGGTTTGGCCGTTCTTCGTGAACACGTCTTTCCAGACATCTTCCGTGTCGGCCAGCACGGTGGAGACAAAAGCGGCCATCCGGTCATTGGCGGGTGGTTTGTGTGCGGCGGGTGCCTGCTGCCTGACTTGGGCCGGGGGTGCGCCGCCGCTGAGCAGGCTCAAAATCGTCGTCGGGTTGATGCCAAACATCCAGCCGCCCAGCAGCGCCACCACGATGACGCCAATGCCCATGCTGCGCCCACCCGGCAGGCCACCCCCGCCTGCGCTCGCGCTGCCCTCCTCGTCATCGCGCCGGTCTTCGACGTTGTCCGACTCGCGGTTACCTTCCCATTTCATGCTAACTCCTGACTACTGGTCACTTTTCCAAAAACCACTGGATGAAATACTTGGCGACAAAGCCCACCATGCCAAAGGCCAGCCCGAGAAAAATCACAAAGGTACCGAACTTGCCGGCCTTGGATTCCCAGGCCAGATGGCCGATGATGAACAGCATGTAGAGCATGAAAGCCCCGATGCCAAAAGTCAGTCCAAAAGCTGCAACCTGCTCTTCTGAATAACCAAACATCAGACGGATCCTTCGGGCGGCTGGCGTTCTGGCAGCGCGCTGGCATCAACCAGATCGCGGTAAGCGTGCCAACTGGCGTGGCCTAGCAGCGGCAGCAGCACAATCAAGCCCAGCAGCAGCGTTGCCATTCCAAAAACGGTCAGCCCCATCAGCAGTGCCGCCCACAGCGCCAGCGGCACGGGGTTGGTCAGCACCGCCTGCCAACTGGTCAGCACCGCCTGCAACACATCAACGCGGCGGTCCAGCAACAGCGGCAT